>Ga0136557_1001877_pt1 | contig 12774 bp, 12 predicted proteins | sample AntRauTorckE6832_FD_104796 | JGI IMG/M metagenome (GOLD analysis project Ga0136557, IMG submission 104796) | Saline lake microbial communities from Rauer Islands, Antarctica - Metagenome Torckler E6 #832 | ecosystem: Environmental > Aquatic > Non-marine Saline and Alkaline > Saline | place...
GAGCGCACCATGTCGCTGAACTATTTCGGTTCCGTACGCCTGATCATGGGCTTTGCGCCGAAAATGCTTGAGCGCCGCCGCGGGCACATTGTCAATATATCGTCCATCGGTGTACTGACCAACGCACCGCGTTTCTCGGCCTATGTGGCTTCGAAGTCTGCTCTGGATGCGTTCAGTCGTTGCGCCGCGTCGGAATGGTCTGATCGCAATGTGACGTTTACGACCATCAGCATGCCGCTGGTGAAAACGCCGATGATTGCGCCGACCAAGCTTTACGATTCGGTGCCGACCCTGACGCCGGACGAAGCGGCCGACATGGTAGCCAATGCCATTGTTTACCGTCCAAAGCGCATTGCGACACGCCTGGGTACGTTTGCCCAGGTATTGCACGCCGTTGCGCCTAAGATGGGTGAGATCGTGATGAACACCGGTTACCGGATGTTCCCGGATTCCCCGGCTGCAGCAGGCAGCAAGTCCGGCGAGAAACCGAAGGTATCTACAGAGCAGGTCGCGTTCGCGTCGATCATGCGCGGTATTTACTGGTAAGTTTCTGCAGTGAAGAAAAAACCCCGCCTGGCTCGCGCCGGCGGGGTTTTTTTATGCGGTCTGTTATTCCTCCGGGGGTTCCGGAGGGGGCGGCGGAAACCCGCCAAGTTCACGCCAGCGATTCACAATCCCGCAGAATAGGTCGGCGGTTTTTTCAGCGTCGTAGGCCGCCGAATGCGCTTCTTTGTTGCTGAATGGGATACCTGCCAGTTTACAGGCCTGGGCCAGCACCGTGTGGCCGTAGGCCAGGCCGGCCAGGGTGGCGGTATCAAACGTTGAAAACGGGTGGAACGGATTACGGCGGATGTCTGCCCGCATGGCTGCTGCGAATACAAAGTTATGGTCGAAGGTGGCGTTATGGCCAACCAGCACGGCGCGTTTGCAATCGTGAGCTTTGACGGCTTTGCGGATGGGCCCGAAGATTTCGCTCAGACCTTCCCGTTCTGGTACGGCTTCGCGGTCCTGGCTCCAGGGGTCTATGCCAGTAAAATCCAGAGCAGACTGCTCAAGGTTTGCACCCTCGAACGGGTCGATCTGCTGAAGATGGGTTTCGGAGCGTCTGAGCCAGCCGTCTTCATCCATGGTGAGAATAACGGCGGCGATCTCCAGGAGAGCGTCTGTCTCCGGATTAAATCCGCCAGTTTCCACATCGACCACCACTGGCAAAAATCCGCGAAAACGACGTGACATGGGGTGTGACGTCGCGTGGGGCGGTTTGGTTTCTTCAGTCACTGGAACTCCAGAATTGTATGTTTAGACGACTTTCCATTGCAGTTGCTCTCCGGCCTTCAGTGGCACAATCTTACCGTTGGCCAGGGGGAGTGTTTCGGGCATCTGCCAGGGTTGTTTTGTCAGCGTAACGGTATCCTGGTTTCTGGGCATACCGTAGAAGTCCGGGCCGTTGAAACTGGCAAATGCTTCCAGCCTGTCCAGCACACCGAGCTCCTCGAACACTTCGGCGTAAAGCGACAGGGCGCTGTAGGCTGAATAACAACCAGCACAACCACAGGCTGCTTCTTTCCGGTCCTGGCCGTGAGGCGCGGAATCGGTTCCCAGGAAAAACCGGTTATCACCGCTGGCAACTGCGGCCCGCAGCGCCTGCTGGTGCCGGTTACGTTTAAGAATTGGCAGGCAGTAAAGGTGGGGGCGAATGCCGCCAACCAGCATGTGGTTGCGGTTGTACATCAGGTGCTGGGGGGTAATCGTTGCGGCCAGCTGTCCGCCTCTGTGTTGTTGCACGAATTCGGCAGAGTCTGCAGTTGTAATATGTTCCAGAACAACCTTGAGTGCAGAAAAGGCTTTCAGAGTCGGCGCCAGTACGCTATCGAGAAAGACTTTCTCACGATCGAAAATATCGATGTCCGGGTCGGTAACCTCGCCGTGAACCAACAGCAGCATTCCACAGTCACTCATGGCTTGCAGCACCGGGTAAATCCGTCGGATATCGGTCACGCCTGACGCAGAGTTGGTGGTGGCGCCTGCGGGATAGAGCTTTGCGGCCACAACGCCAGCTTCTTTTGCCGCGAGTATTTCTGCGGGCGTGGTGGTTTCCGTGAGGTAGAGCGTCATCAATGGCTCGAAATCGGTGCCTGCTGCGGCAGCCAGAATCCGCTCCTTGTAAGCCATGGCCATCGAGACGTCAGTTACCGGCGGCGTCAGGTTTGGCATAATGATGGCACGTGCGAAATGCTCGGCGGTCGCCGGAACGACATCCTTGAGGATCTCGCCGTCGCGGACATGCAGGTGCCAGTCATCTGGGCGGGTAATGGTGATCTGTTGGGTCATGTCGCATGTCCGGCAAGGCAAAAATTTGCGAAATTATATCAGAACCTCTGTTCGATTGTTTCTGGCCGGGTCTAAAGAATCGCGGATGGCAGCCGTAAAACTAATCAGAGTGAATTCAGTGAGCGGACCAGCGGTATGGCCAGATTTTCAAAAGATTTCCGGGGATGGGGCGCTGCCATTGCATTGGCGTGCTCAGCGCTGGCTCCTGGCCTGCAGGCCGCCACCTATGGTGCGGGCATCGAAAACAGCCAGTGGTACCTGTCACAGTCGGTATTCGAGTGCACGTTGGTGCATGAAGTGCCCGGCTACGGCCGGGCGGTGTTCAAGCATCGCGCCGGTGAGAATCTGTCGTTCTTTCTGGAGTCCGAGTTATCCCTGATGCGCCCCGGTGATGGCATGGTGGTAGTTGAGGCGCCTGAATGGCGACCTGGAGTCAAACCCCGGCCTGTTGGCCGCGTGTCGGTTTCTGAAGGCCGGCGCCAGGTCGAGCTTGATGCGCAGAGGTCTATGGTTCTTATCAAGGGACTGATGGACGGCATGAGCCCGACCGTATCCCGCGAATCCTGGTTTGACCGCAGCCTGGTGCGTGTTCGCGTCTCCAACATTAACTTTTCCCGGCAGTTTCCGGCGTATCGGTCCTGCACTGCGGGCCTGTTGCCGGTCAATTACGATCAGATCAAGCGTTCACGGGTGCCCTTCCGGACGGGGGGTTCCAGCCTCTCAGATAACGATCGACGCCTTCTCGATAATATTGTGGCCTATGTTCTGGCCGACTCAACGGTTGAGCGGGTTTTCGTGGATGGCCATACCGACAGCGCAGGTAGCCGCATCAATAATCGGGCTCTGTCAGAGGAGCGGGCAAATTCCGTGGCGGATTATCTGATCGACAAAGGACTACCGCAGGACCTGATTATTGTGCGGGCCCATGCAGACCAGTATCCGGTATCAGGCCGTCCCGCGGACAACCGGCGCACAACCATTCGTCTGCAGCGTGAGGGCGAGCGACCAGACCTGCAGCAGGCCCAGGGCTATAATCCGGCCAGCCCCAACAGTTGATGTGGGTCAGTGAATCTGGCTGAGCACTTCGAGATGGGCATTAACGCTTTCAGCCAGCGCTTTCAGATGGTAACCACCTTCCAGTGTTGAAATGATGCGGTCGTTGGCGTGGTCCCGGGCGACACTTGCCAGCATTTCGGTCAGCCAGCGGTAATCTTCCGCTTCAAGGTTCAGTTCTGCCAGCGGGTCCAGCCTGTGGCCGTCGAAACCGGCGGAAATCAGGACCATCTGAGGCCGGAAATCCTGCAGTCGTTTCAGCCAGGCTTCCTCAACAATTTTCCTGTACTCCAGTGCAGATTCACCTGCAGCTATTGGCGTGTTGATGATGTTTTCGGCCTGCCGGTGAACGTGTGAATGAGGGTAGAACGGATGCTGGAAGCTGGAACACATCAGAATGCGTTCATCGCCGCCGACTATATCCACGGTGCCGTTGCCCTGATGCACGTCAAAATCAATGATTGCGACCCGCTCCAGGTGGTGGAAGTTCAGCGCGCGTTTGGCTGCGAGGGCAATGTTGTTGTAAAAACAGAACCCCATGGATTTGCTGCGTTCGGCGTGGTGCCCCGGTGGCCGTGCGCACACAAAGGCATTGGTAAGCTGGCTGCTGAGTACCATGTCCACCGCCTGAATATTGGCTCCGGCGGCCAGTCGGGCAGCCCGGAGAGTGTCGGGCATCATCGCCGTGTCCGGGTCGGTGTATACCCGGCCCCTGGTGGGTTGCATAAGCTCAAGCTGGTGCAGGTAGCCTTCCGGGTGGGCCAGTAGCAGCTGGTCGCGGGTGATTTCTTCGGGTTTTACCCAGTCCAGGGTCTGATCCAGGCCGGTATCGGACAGATAGCTGATAATTGCCGACAGGCGCTCGGGGCATTCGGGGTGCTCGGGGCCCATAACATGTTTGGAGCAATCGTCATGAGAAAAGAATCCAGTTGTCATACGTGGGCCCCGATACCTTGTTATATCTGTTATTGAGCGAATGTTATCAGGGAAAAACCGTGCTTTCCTGATTTCTTTGGTCGTAGGCGCGGGTTAATAGAGGGCGATCGAGGGTGACAGAGGGCGACAGGTCAGAGTAAACGTTTCGTATTGGAGTTCGAGAGCCTAAGATAGGATTGAGTTCGAGGACGACACCCGCAAGGAGATTCGCTTGAGTACCCGGTATCTGGAAAGCCTGTTTAATCCCGGTTCAATCGTCGTGGTTGGCGCGTCTGAGCGCTCTGACAACCTGGGCGGCATGGTGCTGCGTAACCTGCTCGGCGGTGGCCATGCGGGCAAGCTGTCAGTGATCAATCGCAATCATTACGATAATGTCCATGGAGTACCCTGTTTCCGGAAAGTGTCGCAGATGCCTGCCGGAACAGATCTCGCGATTGTCTGCACGCCCCCTGAGACCGTGCCTAAAATGGTTCGCAAACTCGGTGAGGCGGGGGTCCGTACCGCGATCGTGATGACCGGCGGCATGTCCCGAAGCCACAGTAAAACCGATCAGCCATTGATGTATTCGGTACGTAAGGCCGCCAGGGAAAGCGGCATTCGGGTGCTTGGCCCCAACACCATCGGCCTGATGGTGCCTGCCCGGAATCTGAACGCCACTTATGCTCACATGGGGGCCATTCCGGGGAAAGTGGCCTTCATAGGCCAGTCTGGCACGATTGCCAGCTCGATTCTTGACTGGGCCTTTGCCCGCGGGGTGGGCTTCTCCTATTTCCTGACTCTGGGCGATGGCATGGACATCGATCACGATGACCTCATCGATTATCTGGCCCAGGACACCAAAACCCGGGCGATTCTGCTGCACCTTGAAAATATCCCGAACCCCCGGCGGTTCATGTCTGCGGTGCGCGTGGCCTCGCGGACCAAACCGGTGATTGCCGTGAAGAGCGGTCGTGTTCCGGAATCCGAATGGATGCCCCATGTTCTGCCTGTGGGGCTGACCCGGAGCGATCCGATATATGACGCCATGCTGCAGCGCGCCGGTGTTTTGAGAGTAGACGGACTGGGACAGATGTTCGATGCCCTGGAAACGCTCACCCGTATGCGCCCCCTTCGCAAGGAAGGTCTGGCCATTATGGCCAACGGCATTGGCCCGGGTGTTCTGGCCGTGGACCGACTGGCTTCACTTGAAGGTGAACTGGCCCTCTTATCGGACGACACGATCAAAGAACTTGCGGACTATCTTCCTGCTTACTGGACCCGTAAAAACCCGATTGATCTTGGCTATGATGCCTCGCCTGAACTCTATGCCCAGGCAGTAAAGATACTCGCCAGGGATACACAGATTGCCAACCTGCTGGTGATGTACGCGCCAACCCTGACCCAAGACAGCCTTCAGATTGCCGATGCTGTCGTTCGAGCGGCCAAGGGCACCCGTTTGAACGTATTCACCTGCTGGCTGGGCCAGAGCACGGTTATGGATGCCCGCGAAGAGTTCTATCGTGCCGGGTTACCCTCGTTTTTCAATCCCGAGAAGGCGGTCACCGCCTTTATGCAGCACGTACGCCATCAGCGGGTACAACGCCTGCTGACGGAGACGCCGGAATCCTTTACCGACCATCTCGCTAACAGATCCCAGGCCCGGCGTATGGTCACAGAGGCCCTGAGAGACAAGCGCTATTGCCTGGCTAACCGGGAGTCCCGGGATGTTATTCGGGATTACGGTATCAATACTGTGGACACTATTTACTGTGATGACATGGAAGAGGTACTTGAGGCCTTTTCCGTTGAGCGTCGTCCCATTGATATTACCCTGATTCATGAACAGAGCTGCGTCCCGCTGGTCGCGCTCAGTCCGGGGCAGCGCCGTTATAAGGGAATTGTGCAGAAGCTCAACAGCGAAGGTGCCATTATCGATTCCTGTCGGTTCCTGATAGAGGAATACCAGAAGCATTACCCGGACAGCGGCTTTCTGGGGTATGCGGTTCAGCGTTCCTATCAGCATGTCGGCGGTGTTGAATTCAGCGTGGGCATCACCCGGGATGAGGTGTTTGGTCCGCTGGTGGTCTGTGGTGCCGCCGGCGCCCAGATTAACGTTCTGTCGGACCGGCAGATAGCTTTGCCGCCACTGAATATGGTTCTGGCCAGGGAGCTGCTGCGGCGAACTTACATGTCCAAGTTGCTGAATGAGCACAGCCTGAAGCTTGAAGACGATATCCGAGCGGTGGCGGAAACGCTGGTTACCCTGTCCCAGATTGTGATCGATATTCCTGAAATTCGGGGGCTGGAAATTTCGCCCCTGTTGTTTAATGACGATGGAGCCGTTGCCGTAAACGTGGCCATCGATCTGTCTGATAAGCCAGGAAAGCCCATTATTCAGGCCTATCCCCGGGAACTGGAGGAGTGGATTGTGCTGCCGAAATCGGGTCGGCGGGTCATTATTCGTCCGGTTCTGGCGGAAGACGAGCCCGCTCACCGGGCATTCCACGAACTGCAGTCGCCGGAGTCCATTCGTTACCGGTTTTTCCAGTATCGAAAAAACTTCTCACGGGAAGACGTTGCCCAGATGGTGCAGATCGATTACGACCGGGAAATGGTCTTTATCGCTAATGCGCCACGGGAAGACGCCGGGGGTGAGGAAACGTTGGGCACCGTCAGAACCTGGACAGACGCGGATAACCTGCGCTGTGAATTTGCGGTGATGGTTCATGACAAGATGAAAGGCGAGGGCCTTGGCGTTGCGCTGATGCAGAAGATGATCGATTACTGCCGGGCCAGGGGAGCGGTAGAAATGGTTGGCAATGTATTGCCTGATAATCAGCCAATGCTCCGCCTGGCGGAGCAACTGGGGTTCGAGACACGGTATAACACGGAAGAAGACGTGATAGATCTGTTTCTGGTGCTGAACGAACCGGAGAAGGACTGGCAGCGGGAGCGCCTTGATCAGAGCTCCCACTAGTGTCCGCTAGCCCTCACTGCCTTGTTCGATAATCGCTGACCGGTCTTCGCCGCCGAGGGCTTCCAGCAACCCGGGAATCAGTCGGGACATCTCCAGCGTCATCAGGGAAAAAGCGGCATCAAAACGAGCAGCGGCGTCATCGGCATCCACATCGTCCAGCTTTTCCTGAAGGGTCTCGCCAAATTTCAGGCGTTTGATGCCCAGTTCTTCATCCAGCACAAATGAGACGTTATCGTCCCAGGTCAGCGACAGTTTGGTGACCAGCATGCCCGCATCCAGGTGGGTGCGCACGTCATCGCCCTGCAGGTCCAGGCCTTTGCAGCGCACCACGCCGCCATCCTCAGACGGATCTTTCAGTTCGCACTCGGTGCCCAGTTCGACTGCGGAGGGCAGTTCGATGGACTCGCTCAGCCAGCCGGTGAACGTAAAAGACGGCGCCTGTTCAACCGCAGGGGGCCGAACGGGTAGGGAACCGATGCTTTTTCGCAGGGCCGACGCCAGGTCTTCAGCCTGTTTGGCGGACCCCGCGTCTACCACCAATACACCGTCGGCGGGTGCCAGATAGGCATAGCAACGGCGGTTCTTGGAAAAGGCCCGTGGCAACATTTCCAGAGTGACTTCTTCTTTCAGTTCGTCTTTTTCCTTCCGGCGCACCTTGCGGCCCTGTTCGATTTCAATCGCTTCGGCTTTTTCGTCTACCAGTTCTTTCACGACAGACGATGGCAGCAGCTTTTCTTCCTTGCGCAGGGCAATCAGGAAATAGCCGCCGGCGCTGTGCACCAGCAGATCACTGTGCTTGCCCATGGGCGCTACCCAGCCCTGGCGCGCGGTTTCCTGCGGCCCGCAGGGTTTGAAGGCTTCGGCCTGAAGCTGCTCTTCCAGAGATTCTGCGGTTATTTCAAACGGTTTGGTAAAACGGAATACGCGGGCATTACGGAACCACATGGTCCGGATCCTTGTTGGCTTGGGGTGATGTTGGAGTGATGTCGATTCAGAGAGGAGAGCGATGATACATCAAATCTGCAGGATTTCGACCAACACGGTTTTAACAATAAAACCCAGCACACCGGCACCCAGGATGGTGAACAGGGCAATGGTGCCGAACCGGCCTGCCTGGGATTTTTTTGCCAGATCCCAGACAATAAAACCCATCCACACAATCAGGCCTGTCAGCAGTACCATCATTGAAATCTGGGAGAAAACCGCCTCACTCATGATTCGTCTCTTAAAAACACCCAGTTATCAGCATCGGACTGCTCGTCGCTGAAGCGGTAGCCTTCAAGATCAAACCCTTTAAGATCATCGGCCTGGGTGATGTTGTTCTGGATGGCGTAACGGCACATCAGGCCCCGGGCTTTTTTGGCGTAGAAACTGATCATCTTATACTGGCCGTTTTTCCAGTCCTTGAACTGCGGGGTAATCAATCGGGCGTTCAGCTCTTTTTTACGAACACTTTTAAAGTATTCGTTGGACGCAAGGTTCACCAATACCCCGTCATCGGCTTTCAGCAGACGATTCAGCTCTTTGGTGATTTTGTCACCCCAGAAAGCATAGAGGTCTTTGCCGCGGTTATTTTCGAATTTTGTGCCCATTTCCAGACGGTAGGGCTGCATCAGGTCCAGTGGTTTCAGCACGCCATAGAGGCCGGACAGTATGCGCAGGTGTTTCTGGGCAGTCCCGAATTCGCTGTCGCTGAAACTTCCCGCGTCCAGTCCGGTGTAGACATCGCCTTTGAATGCCAGCACTGCCTGCCGTGCATTGTCCTGAGTGAACGGAGTCTGCCAGCTGCGGAAGCGCTCGGCGTTGAGCTGGCCCAGCTTGTCGCTGACTCCCATCAGGTTGCTGACTTCATGGGGTTCCAGGGTTTTCAGCTGATCAATCAGTTCGCAGGAGTCATCCAGAAAGTCCGGTTGACTGGCTTTTCTGGTAGCCAGAGGGCTTTCATAGTCCAGGGTTTTGGCAGGGGAGATAACCATCAGCATGTCGGGTGATCCTCATCGAAGAAAGTCAGTTAGTTGGTCCCTGGTGAATGGCCAGTCCAGTTCCTCGCCGGTGTCGCTCCGTTGCAGCACCGGGATGCGCGTGCCATAACGCGCTACCAGACTTTCGGACTGGGCAATGTCCACCGCGTCCACGGGGATTGGCTCCGGCATGGGTGTGTTTACCAGCAGCGCTTCCGCCACTTCACAAAGGTGACACTGTGACATTGTGTAGAAAATCAGTTCCATTACTTTGGCTGTGCGTCGATCTGTTGTCCGTTAACATCGCTGCTGTCCCGACCCATCAGATAAAGATAAACCGGCATCAGAGCTTCAGGCTCGGGGTTCTGTTGCGGGTTTTCGGCCGGGTAAGCCCAGGCTCTCATACTGGTACGGGTGGCGCCGGGGTTCAGACTGTTCACCCGAACATTGTGTCGATCATCGTCCAGTTCTTCGGACAGCAGCTGGCTCAAACCTTCAACCGCGAATTTCGAGACCGCGTAGGCGCCCCAGTAGGCTTTCGCCTTCCGGCCAACGCCGGAGGACGTAAAAATCACTGATGCATCCTCTGACTTACGTAACAGCGGGATCATGGCGCGGCTGAGCAGGAACGGGGCCGTGGCATTCACGTGCATGACCTTCGACCAGATTTCCGGGTCGTAAAGTTCAACCGGGCTGCGATTGCCAAGAATGGCAGCGTTATGCAGCAGCCCATCCAGCCGGTCGAAATTGTCTTCGAGGGTCATGGCCAGTTCTTCGTATTCCTTGACCGCAGCGCCTTCGAAATTCAGTGGCACAATGGCGGGCTTGGGGTGGCCGTCGGCTTCGATCTCGTCATAGACAGATTCAAGTTTCGATACCGTCCGACCCACCAGAATGACGGTAGCGCCATGCGCTGCGTAGGCTTTGGCTGCCGCCCGACCAATACCGCTGCCGGCACCGGTTACCATAATGATGCGGTCTTTGAGTAGATCTGCCGGGGCCTGGTAGTCCTGCATGCTATTTCTCCGTTGGCAAGTCTCATCAATAGGGGGCCGCTTTCGCTGGGGCCAATTGCGGCTATTGTAACAGTTTTGCCAGGTCGCTGACCGTATCTGCAATCAGATCCGCCTGCCATAGATCCACCGCTTCCGGCCGCTCAATATAGCCGTAGCGTACCGCGATGGTTTTCATACCGGCATTGCGGCCTGCGTCGATGTCTCGCTGGTGATCGCCTACATATATGGCGTTTTCAGCAGCAGCCCTGGCCTGACTGCAGGCCAGGAAAAGCGCTTCAGGGTGGGGTTTGCTCTGCACCACATGATCCGGACAGATCAGCGCACAGCAGCGTTGGTCCAGTGCCAGCGCCCGGATCAGTGGTGCGGCAAAACGCACAGGCTTGTTGGTGACTATCCCCCAGGGAATTTGGCGGGCTTCCAGCGAAAGCAGGATATCGTCCATGCCGTCAAAAAGTTTTGTTTCAACCGCAATGCCTGCTTCGTAAAGGTCCAGAAACTCGGCACGCATTTCAGCGTAACCGGGTTCGTGCTGTTCCAGGCCAAAGCCGATACGGACCATCGCCCGCGCGCCGTCAGACACAGACTGACGAATAAAATCGGCTGGCAGCGCTTCAAGGCTGCGGGATTGCCGCAACTCGTTCAGGCATCGGATAAAATCCGGTGCTGTGTCAATCAGCGTGCCGTCCAGGTCGAACAGGACGGCTGAGGGTTCTGGGCTCACGATGAGGGTGTTTCTCCGCGGGTATCGACCGCATGCATCATGTAGTTTACGTCTACGTCCCGTCCTAAACGGTAAACCTTGGTTAGTGGGTTGTAGGTCATGCCGGTGAGGTCACTGACATCCAGGCCGGCGTGGCGCAGGAAATCCGACATTTCCGAGGGCCTGATGAATTTCTGCCATTCATGTGTCCCTTTGGGCAAGAGCCTGAGCACATATTCAGCGCCGACAATGGCAAACAGGAAGGACTTGGGGTTGCGGTTAATGGTCGACACGAACAGGTGTCCGCCGGGTTTCAGCAGAGCTGCGCATGCTTTGACTACGGACGCGGGATCAGGAACGTGCTCAAGCATTTCCAGGCAGGTAACCAGATCGTACTGGCCCGCATGTTCCGGGTCGCCGGCCAGTTCTTCGACCGTGACCTGCTGATAGTCAACGCTTATGCCACTTTCCATACCGTGCAATTTCGCCACCGAAAGCGGTGCTTCGCCCATATCAATGCCGGTTACATGGGCACCGCGCCCAGCCATACCTTCAGACAACAGGCCGCCGCCACAGCCAACATCCAGGGCTTTTTTCCCGGCGAGCGGGCAGCGCTCTTCAATATAATTCAGCCGCAGCGGGTTGATGTCGTGGAGTGGTTTGAACTCACTGGTGGGGTCCCACCAGCGGCTGGCAAGGGCGTTGAATTTTTCAATTTCATTTTGATCGACATTTTGAGTGCGATCGACGTTCTGATTACTCATGGCAGTCTGCCTGATCCTGAAAAGTGGCGGGTCAGCGGGATTGCTGCTCGCGAATTCTGTCTGACCAGCTCTGAACTCTCAGCATCAGGTCTGGTACATCTATACGCGTCAGTTCGCCATCCTGGACCTGGGGCACACCGCCTATCCAGCTATGGCTGACCTGTCGCCCGTGACGGCTGTAAACAAGATGAGACGCCGGGTCATAGACGGGCTGCAGAAAGGGATCGCTCAGATCGACGGCTATAAGATCCGCCAGTTTGCCGGTCTCCAGCGAGCCAAGCTCATTTTCCCGGCCAATGGCTCTGGCCCCGGCCATCGTTGCCATGGCCAGGGATTCATGAGCGGAAAGGGCAGCGGCGTCATCGGCAACGGCCTTTGCCAGCATCGCAGCGGTGCTCAACTCACCAAACATATCCAGATCGTTATTGCTGGCGGCGCCGTCGGTTCCAAGGGCGACATTTATACCGGCCTCGCGCATTTTCTGCACCGGACTAAGGCCACTGGCCAGTTTCAGATTCGACTCGGGGCAATGAATGACATGGGCTTTGGTCTGCTGAAGCAGAGAAATGTCGGAGTCATCGATTTGCGTCATGTGGACACACTGGGTGTTGGGCCCCAGCAATCCCAACCCTGCCATGCGGGCGGTTGGCCGGATGCCTGTTTTGTCCAGGGCATCGGCCACTTCGAACGCGGTTTCATGCAGATGAATCTGTATGGCAGCGCCGGTTTCTTCTGACAGCTCCACCGCCCGGGTCAATGGCTCATCAGATACGGTGTAAGGCGCATGCGGGCCGATTGCCGGTAAGATAAATGCGCTGTCTTTCCATTGTTCAATAAACGCTTTGCCCTTGCTCAGGTACTCGTCAGGTCCGGAGCCCCAGGGGGTGGGGAAATCCAGCAGTGGAAAACAGACCTGCGCTCTCATGCCAGTATCCTGGGCAAGCTGGGCCACGATTTCCGGGAAAAAATACATATCAGAAAAAGTGGTGGTGCCGGTGCGCAGCATTTCTGCCATGGCAAGCTGGGTGCCGTCTGCTATAAAGGCCTCACTGATAAA
>Ga0136557_1001879_pt1 | contig 12770 bp, 10 predicted proteins | sample AntRauTorckE6832_FD_104796 | JGI IMG/M metagenome (GOLD analysis project Ga0136557, IMG submission 104796) | Saline lake microbial communities from Rauer Islands, Antarctica - Metagenome Torckler E6 #832 | ecosystem: Environmental > Aquatic > Non-marine Saline and Alkaline > Saline | place...
ACCAAATTGGCATAACCACCAAGTTGTAACTGTTCAAGAGTGCTCCATATTGGCTCATTTGGGACTTTGAAGCATACTTGTGCTATTCGATAAGGCTCAAATGGGACAAGATGGGGTGCTCCTGAATAGTTACCGGATTTTTTGCTATCGTTTCGTGCCGCCCCTCTGCGCCTTTAAGTGTCTTAGGGGTCTTAGGTGCCTTGAGTGCCTTGAGCGCATGTGGCTGCAAAGTGTATATTACGGCACATCAGTAAAATGTCAAATTCGGTGCTGCCCTGATCCTTTTGTGTACAACCTTGGTGATGTGAAGGGTGCACGGCGAACCGTTTCTTAAAAAAGGCAGTTATATTGTCGAAGATTACGGTCCTTATCGCTTGACAATACCGTGTCAAAATGTTTAATTTGTATGTTTAAGGCGAGGTCGTGCGGGTGTAGCTCAGTTGGCAGAGCGCAAGCTTCCCAAGCTTGAGGTCGCGAGTTCGAACCTCGTTGCCCGCTCCATTTGTATTGCGAAGTGTATTGCGATGTTGCTGGAGCTGGAATCAGTTGATTCCGGTTATACCTGCTGTATGTAAGCAGGCATTTGAAAGTGGGCTTTGCCCGCTTTTTTTTATGTCTGTGCGTAACAGCTCACAGGGCATCAGATCTTCCCGCGATTAGCCTGGCTTGCGTATGACCAATACGCTTCACCAGTCTGATCGCGAAAATCTCCGGCACCCTGCAAGCAGTTACAAATACCGGGGTTAGTTACTTACGTCGCTTCCCCCATAAGTAGTTATGTCTGTGCTTTCTTGTATTTAGTATTTCTTTTATATGTATGTAGGAAAACTGAAAACAGCATGGCTCCAAGAGAAATGATGGCGGCAGGAATTGCATGAGTGAGCTCATAGTAGAGACAGTAACGAATATTGTGGAAGAGATGTTGCCCTCCATGGGACTGGAGCTTGTCGAAGTGCAGTTTCGTAGAGAACAGCATGGCTGGGTTCTCCGTGTGTTTATAGATGCGGAAGGGGGCGTTGGTCTCGATCACTGCAGCGCAGTGAGTCGGGAGTTGGGAGATTATCTTGATGTAGAGGATTTGATCGATCATCCCTATAATTTGGAAGTGTCTTCTCCCGGTTTGGATAGAAAGCTTGGCAAGATAGAGGATTTTCAACGGTTCTGTGGCCGTAAGGCAAAAGTCAAGATGCATCAGCCCCTGGATGGTCAAAAAACACTTGTTGGTGAAATAGCAAGCGTTGCAGGACAACAGATAGTGATGAAACTCGATGGCGGCAAGCAAGTGAAATTCACCTATGCCATGGTTGCCACGGCACGGCTTGCTCTATAGCAGTGAACAAGCTATGAGCACACAGAGCGGTGAAAAGGCATGGCGTGACAATGACGCCGAGCAGCAGTGATGGTTGGTGACAATGATCAAATAGAGCATGGTCTTCCGGCATGATTTCGTGGTGGAACCAGATCTTTTTAAGATCTTTTTATATAGAGGCTACCTTGAAAAATGAGATCATTTTTCAAGGTAGCCTAGAATTGCTAAGATAAAAGAGTGTCCGTTCCAAGGAGCCAGGGCAAATAACGGTGGAGTGAGATGATGCTGTCAGATTTAAAACGCATTATTGATCAGATCAGCAGAGATAAAGGATTTGACAAAAAGCTTTTAGTCGAGGCGATTGAGGAAGCAGTTGCCTCAGCGGCACGAAAAAAGCTTGGCAGCCGAAGAGATTTTGAGGTTCGCTATAATGACGAGTATGGCGAAGTTGAAATATTTCAATTCCGAAAAGTTGTCGAAGCAGTAGAAGACGAGCAGACGGAAATATCCTATGATGAGGCTATCCAGCTTGACCCGGAAGTAGAGATGGGGGATGAGCTTGGCGAGAAAATGGATAAGATCGAGGATTTAGGTCGTATCGCTGCACAGTCGGCCAAACAAGTAATCATCCATAAAATGAAGGATGCCGAGAAAGAAGTCATATATGACATGTTCCAGGGCCGCATAGGTGAGGTGGTCAGTGGCATCGTACAGCGCTTTGAGCGCGGCAATATGATTGTCAATCTCGGCAGAACCGATGCCACTCTTCCCAAGGACCAGCAGATCCCCAAGCGTTCCTACAAACAGGGCGACAGGATACGGGCCTACCTCGTCGAGGTGCGGCAAAATACTCGGGAGGCCCAGCTTATACTCTCAAGAACCTGTGATGAGTTTCTCGCCAAGCTTTTTCAGATGGAAGTGCCTGAAATATCTGAGGGAATTGTCAGAATTGTGGGTGTTAGCCGTGAGCCCGGATTTCGAGCGAAAATCGCGGTAAGCTCCATGGAGACCGATGTTGATCCCGTTGGCGCGTGTGTCGGCATGAAGGGGTCGCGGGTGCAGAATGTGGTACAGGAGCTGCAGGGGGAACGGATAGATATCGTCACCTGGAGTCCTGATCCGGCAAAGTATGTATATAACGCCCTGGCTCCAGCCCATGTCAGCATGGTGAGGGTGGACGAAGAGACCAAATCGCTGCTGGTGGTTGTGCCAAACGATCAGCTCTCTTTGGCCATTGGTCGGCAGGGACAGAATGTGCGACTTGCCTCCAAGTTACTGAAATGGCGGATTGATGTAAAAAGTGAACAACGATATGCTAACCTTGAGGATCCGGGATACCAGACGTTGCTTGCCTTAGAAGGAGTTGAAGAGCCATTAGCCGATCAATTGTTCAGTAAAGGCTTTGCATCAGTTAAAGATCTTGCTGTGGCAAGCGTGGAATCATTGATTGTTTTGCGAGCCATAGATGAGGAGTTTGCCGGGAAACTGATCGATGCGGCAGCCGCTGCGGTTGCTGGTGGTGCAGGTGCTGAACTTGAGGAAACGGAAAAGGTTCAAGCTAGCAAGGTCGATGCCCCAGCCGGTACCGCGACCGCTGAACAACTCGATGATGAAGAAGATGCTGGTGAAGTTGGAACTGCTGATGCGGCTGAGGCTGGTGATGTCGAAGAACAGGTAATAGAAGAGGCGGATGCCGTAGAAGAATCGGATGAACCGCGGAGTGATGCTGAAGAGCCGGAAGAAGGCGAGAAAACCGAATAATCTGTGGCAAAACCTTTACGAACATGCACGGTGTGCAGGAAGAAGACGGCGAAGGAAAACCTTTTCCGTTTTGTATGGGAGTGCGATTGTCCCGTACGTGATGAGCTTCAGCTAAAAGACGGCAGGGGAGCATACTGTTGTAGAAGTGAAAAGTGTTTAAATAAATTTCTTTCACAAAAGCAAAAGTGGCGAAAAATCTTTAGGAAGTGATGATGCTTTCAGATAACGCCCAGCATAACTTTTTCAGCGTTTTCGAGAATTGTTCCGTATTTTCTCGTATGTCGGTAGAAAGAATTTTCCGTAATGAGATCTGGAAACAGATTGATTTTCGGCAAGAAAAAGTTAGCAGTGTATTTTTGCTGTAGAGAGGTATTACGGGAGCAAAAGATGAGCAGGGTGAGGATTTACGAATTGGCAAAAGAGGCCGGAATGGGAGGCAAGGAACTTGCTTCAAAACTCATAGAGCTGGGCTACGACATCAAAGGCCACAGTTCGACTGTTGACAATGAAACGGCCGGCAAGATCCGTACAACTGTTTTAAAGACTTCAGCCACGGAACGTGGGGAAAAGCGAACTGATGCTACCCCGAAGTCGACCGTTATACGCAGAAAAGCAACAATCATTCGACGGAAGGCCAAAGAGGAACTGCCTGAAGAACAGATTCAAGACGAAAAAACTGAGGCGGCAAAACCCGAAGAGGTAGGTGCCCAGACTCAAGTGGCAGACCACGATGTTGCCGAAACATCCGAGACGCACGAGGCAACCGCGACTGCTGGAGAGACGGACCGGGAAACTGCTGATAGCACAAAAGCAGCGCCCGCGGATGATGTGAAAAGCGAGCAAGGCGAAGACAGTGAACAACCGGTTGGGGCTCAAGAATCCGGCAAAGCAGTTGAAGCTGGAGCAATGGAACCTGAGGCTGTAGCCACAGACCAGGACGTTGCCGATAGCAGCGCTGATGAGTCGAAAGACATCGCTGCCACGGAGGCCGAGGAACCGGTAGAACAGCGGGAGCCTGAGACGACGGATAGAAAAGAGGGCGATGGCCATGAACATGCCGGTGCCCCCCATGAAGATGTGTCGGCGAAGGATATAGAAAAGCCACTGCCGAAGAGCAACAAGACCGTGAAAAAGACTGCGACGAAGAAGCTTGCCAAGGTTGTCGGCACCATCGATATTCCAGTGGAAGAAACACGCAGCGCTCCTCCCCGGCCGAAACGGAAGCCGAAGCCGGGTAAACCGGTTGGTGCCGGAGGTCCTTCAGCACCTGGAATCGAGCCTCCCGTAGATCCCAAACCTGATGGAGGCCGACCCAAGAAAAAAGGCAAAAAAGGCGCTGCGGACGTCAAGGACGATGATTTTGATCGCAAGGGCGGCAAAGGTGCCAAACGGGGCAAGAAAGACGTCAAGTTCACCCATTTCGGTAATGATTATCAAAGATCCGGCGGGAGACGCGGCAAGAAGGGTGGCAAGGGAAGAGGAGAAAGCCGTCCTGCATCTTCGCAGTTGGAGATGAAGGCAAGCAAGAAGCGCATCAAGGTGTTCGATTTCATCACCGTCGGTGATCTGGCTGCCAAAATGCGGGTCAAGGCCAACGAAGTTATCGCCAAACTCATGGGACTCGGGGTCATGGCTACGATGAACCAGCCGGTGGATGTAGAAACGGCCATGCTCATCGCGCATGATTTCGGGTATGAGGTGGAGCAGGGGGTAACCGAAGAGATCGGCATCCAGATGCTCGACCAGGAACAGGAGATCGGAGAGACCAAATCCCGCGCACCGGTTGTTACGGTCATGGGGCATGTTGATCACGGCAAGACCTCCATACTTGATGCCATTCGCCAGACCGATGTTGCCGAAGGTGAAGCCGGGGGCATTACCCAGCATATAGGCGCGTACCATGTCAAATCGCCCGCCGGCGATGTAACCTTCGTCGATACTCCAGGCCATGCCGCTTTTACTGAAATGCGGGCCCGTGGAGCGCAGGTAACCGATCTGGTCGTGCTTGTTGTTGCCGCCGATGACGGTGTTATGGACCAGACCCGTGAGGCTATACGGCATTCACAGGCCGCGGAGGTTCCCATCATTGTGGCGGTGAACAAAATAGACAAGGCCAATGCCGATCTTGATCGGGTAAAAAGAGAACTTGCCGACTATGACCTCACCCCTGAAGAATGGGGCGGGCAGACCATTTATTGCGAGATATCGGCGAAGCAGAAAATAGGCATCGAAAATCTTCTGGAAAACATACAGCTCATGGCGGAAATCCTCGAGCTTGAAGCCAATCCCGCGCGGAAGGCCAAAGGGCGCGTGATCGAAGCCAAGCTGGATAAGGGCAGAGGAGCTGTTGCCACCGTTCTGGTACAGCAGGGAACACTGAAAGACGGTGAGCATTTTGTCGTCGGTCAGTATTCCGGCAAGGTGCGGGCAATGTCCGACTATAAAGGCCGTAAGATTGACTCAGCCGGCCCTTCTACGCCCGTTGAAGTGCAGGGCATGTCGGGTGTACCTTCGGCGGGTGATGAGTTCATCGTTGTCACCGATGAAAAGATGGCCAAAAGTGTCAGCCATTCGCGATCTCTAAAAGCCAGGGAAAATGAGCTGGGTGCCCATTCCAAAATTTCGCTCGATAAGCTGTTTGAGCAGATGAGCGAAGGTGATGTCAAAGAGCTCAAGGTTGTTCTCCGTGCTGATGTTCAGGGGACACTTGAGGCATTTGCCAAAGCGGCTCAAGAATTGTCCACTGAAGAGATCAAGGTACGGGTTCTGCATGAAGGAACAGGAACCATAACGGAGTCTGATATCCTTTTGGCATCTGCTTCTGAAGCGGTTATAATAGGATTTAATGTACGGCCGACGATGAAGGTTAAGAATCTTGCCGAGAAGGAAAACGTAGATGTTCGCAGTTACGATGTTATCTATCATGCTCTCGACGACATTCGCAAAGCCATGGTGGGTATGCTGGATCCGACCTTCAAGGAAAATGTTATCGGCAACGCTGAAGTCAGGGATACATTCAGTGTCCCCAAAGTTGGAACCATCGCAGGCTCCTATGTCGCAGAAGGAAAGTTCAGGCGCAACGCCAAAGTGAGGGTTGTCCGTGATGGTGTCGTCATTTATACCGGAAAAGTCGGGTCATTGAAACGTTTCAAGGATGATGTCAAGGAAGTTGTTGCAGGATATGAATGTGGTATTGGTGTCGAGGGGTATAACGATGTCAGAGTAGGTGATACTCTTGAGGCCTTTATTATGGAAGAGGTAGAAGCGACACTGGATACAGGTAAAAAGAAAGATGACTGACTGGGATCCAAAGCATACTCTTGATTCCTTAGGAGTCGGCAGGAAGGAGAAAAAGCGGCCGGCTCGTGTGGCCGAGGCGGTGAAGGAGGAGCTTTCTCTTTTGCTTCTGCAGAAAATCCGTGATCCCGATGTGGCTAACATTGCCATTGCCAGGGTCGAAGTGAGTGATGATCTGAAGTATGCCAAAATTCATTATCGTGTCAGAGGAGGCGACAAAGCGCGCCATCTCGCTGCCAAAGGGATGGAAAGGGCTCGTGGATTCATGCGCAGCCATTTGGCCAAGACGCTCAACCTTCGTTATACTCCGGCATTGCAGTTTTACTATGACGAGACTGGTGACAAAGTGGAGGAGGTTGAACAACTGCTCCGTGAGATAGCCAAGGAAAACAAATCTAATGAAGATTCCTGAGCAATTCAGCAATGCTATCAAAGACGCGCAAAGCGTGGTGCTTTTTACCCATGTACATCCAGATGGAGATGCGCTTGGATCGTTGCTGAGTATGGCGGAAATATTGGGAAGCCTTAACAAGAGGGTGTTTTGCTATCTTGAAGAAGCTGTGCCCTATCTCTACTGGTTTTTACCCGGGATCGAGCGGGTGAACACATCATTAAGCGACCTTGCCGATTTCACTGAGAAAAACAACGGGGTCATTGCACTGTCCCTTGACTGCGGAGATTGTGGCAGACTGGGTAAAAACAGTGAGAAAATGTTGGAGATTAGCCCGTTTCTCGTCATAGACCACCATACCTCTCACCAGAATTTCGGGCAGTACCGATGGGTTGATGCAGCACGGTCATCAACCGGAGAGATGGTATTTGAGTTGGCGCAACATCTTGGTGCTTCCCTTTCCCGCGAAACGGCGTTCAATCTTTATGTTGCCATCTCTACGGATACCGGCTCGTTTTGTTTTGACTCCACTACATCAAGGACACTGGCCATTGCAGCTGAGCTTGTGCAGGCAGGTGTTTCACCCAATGAGGTGTCCAGCTATATTTACAACAATTATACCCCGCAGCGTATCCGATTGCTGGAACGCGTGCTTGCGACACTGCAGCTCGACAAATCGGAAACCATCGCCATGATTCACGTGACCCGGAATATGTTTGCCGAAAGTGGCGCTTTGCCGGAGGATGTTGAGGGTTTTGTTGACTTTCCCCGCTCCATTAAAAGTGTCGAGGTCGCCGTGTTCATAAAAGAGGCCCAGCGCGATAACATTTCCATAAGCATGCGAGCGAAGGGGCGCTACGACGTCGCCGCCATCGCCCGGAAATTCAATGGTGGTGGACATCGAAATGCAGCAGGTTTTCGCCTTTCCGGCATAACTGTTGAAGAGGCGCGCAGGATGGTTCTGGGCAGTATTACGGTGGGTGATGTTGAATAATTCCAGGATCTTCCTTGTGTCTGGGTGGGTGAGTGTGAAGTGGTATGGCCGAATTTGAAGCAGGTGTGTTTCTGGTGGATAAACCCGTGGGACCCAGTTCGTTTGGCATGGTGAGAAACGTTCGGCGCGCCCTGGGTATGAAAAAGGTTGGTCATGCGGGAACACTCGATCCATTCGCCAGCGGGCTTCTGGTCATTTGTGCCGGCAGACCGGCAACCAGGATGATTTCCAGGTTGATGGAAGGCGAAAAGGAATATCTGGCTACGCTTAAACTTGGCGTTGAAACCACTACGCACGATCCTGAAGGTGAGATTACCGCGCGCCATGAGGTAGGAACGTTCGATCGGAAGCTGGTGGAAGAGTGTTTAGAAAAATTCAGGGGCGAGCAGGAGCAGGTGCCGCCGGCGTATTCCGCGCTTAAACATAAGGGCAAACCATTGTATCATTACGCCCGCAGGGGTATCGAAGTGAAAAAAGACCCCCGCCGGGTTTCTATCAGCACACTCGAATACCTTGATACACCGGGTGATTGCTGCAATGCGGTGGATGAGCTGAAAATAAGGGTAGTGTGCAGCAAGGGGACCTATATCCGCACACTGGCATCCGATATAGGCCATAAACTCGGCTGCGGTGCCTATCTGAGCGAGCTGAGAAGAGTAAGAAGCGGCGTTTTTTCTGTGCAAGATGCCTTTCCCGGGGCCGGATTCACAGAAGAATGGAGCCGCGAACGTTTTTTAGCTGGAGCATTATCTGTAAATGATATATGTAATCTGTTGCAATAATCCGTATTAGTGGATAGGATGTTGCGCAACAGAACAACCAGTTTCATACAGTACAATATTCGCCATTGGAAAGACAAGCCTCCCGCCGGCATTATGGAAGATGCGGAGTTGGTGTGTGATAGTCGAATTTGCTCCTCGACCCTCGCGTGACCGATCATGGAGGATAGGCCCTCTTTTGAGGAGGGAAGGACTCGGTTTTACCGGGTTTGAATAACTAACAAAAAAATGAAAGAGTATATATAGTTTCAGGAGGATTGTTGTGGCACAAACAACTGTAAGTAAAAGTGAGATTATCGAAAAGTTCAAGGTACATCCTTCCGATACAGGTTCTTCAGAGGTGCAGATTGCCCTTTTGACTGATCGTATCCATTATCTTAACGATCATTTCAAGAAGCATAAAAAAGATCACCATTCCCGCCAGGGACTTTTGAAGCTGGTTGGCCAGCGCAGAAGTCTTCTTGATTATCTCAAAAAGAAAGATATTACCAAATATAGAGCTCTTATCCAGGAGCTTGGTATTCGTAAATAGTGATTGTGCCGGGCCTTTGCCCTTTTCATGTTTACGTTCGTGCCATTACTCAGCAGGCCATTCCGGGAATTTCCGAAATGGTCTGTTGCATTTTGTAAATACGCATTTCCGGAAAAAAGCATACGGGGCTGGTGGATAATCCAGTCATATGAGTGGCGCTGGGCATTTCCCTGATGCAATAACTATGGAGTTACAATGTATAAGAAAGTAGAAGCACAAATTGGTGGAAGGAATATTTCTATCGAAACCGGGAAACTGGCCAAACAGGCCTCCGGTTCCATCGTCATCCGGTCCGGCGAGACCGTCGTTTTGGTGACAGCTGTCGGTGGCAAAGAGAACAAGCCCGAGCTTGGTTTCTTGCCATTAACTATTGAATATCAAGAAAAACTTGCCTCCGTCGGCCGCATCCCCGGCAATTATTTCAGAAGAGAAATCGGACGCCCCAGTGATCATGAGGTTCTGACCTGTAGGATAATAGACCGTCCCATGCGCCCGCTGTTTCCCGCAGGCTATACTGCCGAGACCCAGGTCATCGCCACCGTGCTTTCCGCCGATGCCCAAAATGACCCGGATGTACTGGCCTTGACAGGAGCCTCTTGTGCCCTGACACTTTCCGACATTCCTTTTGGCGGTCCAGTTGCCGGAGCGCGGGTTGGCTACATCGATGGAGACTATGTCATCAACCCTACGGCTGACGAGTTGGTCAAATCCAGCATGAATATTGTTGTCGCCTGTACACGTAAGGCGGTTGTCATGGTCGAGGGCCAGACCGACAGCCTCAGCGAAGATGAGGTCCTCTCCGCCATTTTCTTTGCTCACCAGCAAGTCCAGCCGCTGATTGACCTGCAGGAAGATCTGCAGTCCAGCAACGGCAAAAAGAAGCGGGTTGTTGAAGCCCCCCAGATGGACGAAGAACTGTTTACCCGGGTTAAGGAGATCGCAGCTGAAGGTATGACCGAGGTGGTCACAACCGCGGATAAATTAGAGCGGGGTGACCGCTATGACGAACTCAAGGCCCGGGTTATAGAACAACTCGACAACGAGGGCGACAGGGCAAAAGAAATCAGTGAGCTGCTTTCCTCCTATAAGAAATCGGTCATGCGCTCCATGATTGTTGACGATGAGAAGCGCATTGACGGCCGTTCCTTTGATACGGTACGCCCCATCACAGCCGAAGTCGGCTATCTTCCGCGGACCCATGGCTCTGCTCTGTTTACCAGGGGAGAAACCCAGGCGTTGGCGACTGCCACCCTCGGCAGTGAGCGGGATCAGCAGCGTGTCGAGACACTTGGCGGTGAAGAGCACAACAGGTTCATGCTGCACTATAACTTTCCTCCTTACTGTGTCGGTGAGGCCCGCATGATGCGTGGCCCTTCGCGCCGCGATGTCGGACATGGCACACTGGCCATGCGCGGTTTGTCTGCTGTTCTGCCAAGTGAAGAAGATTTCCCGTATTCCATCAGGGTTGTCTCGGAAGTTCTGGAGTCCAATGGGTCGTCCTCCATGGCGACGGTCTGCGGCGGCAGCATGGCCATGATGGATGCCGGTATTCCTTTGCGAGAGCCGGTTTCCGGTATTGCCATGGGGTTGATCAAGGAGAATGACAAGGTTGTTATCCTCTCTGATATCCTTGGCGATGAGGATCATCTCGGTGATATGGATTTCAAGGTGGTTGGTACCGAGGGTGGTATCACTTCGCTGCAGATGGATATCAAAATTGACGGCGTCGATCGCCAGATCATGGGGCAGGCCCTTGAGCAGGCCAAGACGGGACGGCTTCACATCCTCTCTGAGATGAGCTCTGGAATTGCCGAATCACGGCAAGAGGTCTCCGAGCATGCACCCAAGTATCTGGTGCATAAGATCAATCCTGACAAGATCCGAGACATTATCGGCCCGGGTGGTAAAATTATCAAAGAGCTCTCCGCCGAATATGATGCCAAGATCGAAGTTGACGATGCCGGTCTGGTGAAGATTTTTACCTCGGATGGCAGGCGTGCCGAGGCGCTCATTGAAAAGGTCAAGGAAATAACCGCCGAAGTCGAAATCGGTAAAACCTATTCGGGTGTTGTCAAGAGTATTAAAGATTTCGGGGCATTTGTTGAAATATTACCCGGTACCGACGGCCTGGTTCATATTTCCGAGCTTGATACCAAACGGGTTGCCAAGGTAACCGATGTGCTCAATGAGGGTGATACGGTTGAAGTAAAAGTTCTTGACGTTGATAACAGGGGACGTATTCGTTTGAGCCGTAAGGCATTGCTCTAAAAGAAATAGTAGCCAACAGACAAGATAGCCGGACCTCGTGTTATGAAGGTACCGGCTTTTTTTGATAGATGACATGGAAGAACTCACCATCACATTTTGCTGGCTTGATGAAAAGGCTGCAGCTGATCTTGAATTGCCGCGATACGAGAGTGAATATGCGGCGGGGATGGATATCCATGCTGCCGTCGATACTCCTCTAACGCTCCATGCGGGACAGCGTGCTCTGGTGCAAACCGGGCTGGCCGTTGCCATTCCGCGGGGCTATGAGATTCAGGTGCGTCCCCGTAGTGGGCTGGCTGTTAAGCACGGTATCACCGTGCTTAACAGTCCCGGCACCATTGACGCGGATTATCGCGGCGAAATCAAGGTTGCCCTGGTCAATCTGGGAGATGCATCCTTTACCCTTTATCGCGGTGACCGCATGGCCCAGTTGGTTGTGAGTCCGGTAGTCCGAGGTCGTGTAAAACGTGTCGCCTGCCTTGATGAAACACCCCGAGGTAGCGGCGGTTTTGGCCATACAGGACGGTGAATATGGAAATTTCCATTCTAGGGAGCGGGAGCAGGGGAAATGCAGTTTATGTGGAATCAGGCAGCACCGCCATTTTACTAGATGCCGGATTTTCCGGGAAGCAGATTGCGACGAGGCTGCACCATATCGGCAAAGACATGTCGGCGGTTAATGGGATTGTCCTGACCCATGAGCACAACGATCATATCACTGGGGCGGGGGTGCTCTCAAGGCGCTGTCGCATACCTGTCTTTGCAAATGATGGTACCTTTCGAGGGGCCGAAAAAAAGCTCGGTAAGCTCCATAAACGCTCAGAGTTTGGTACAGGAGAACAATTCACCCATCGGGATCTGGCAATTCGCTCTTTTCGCGTTCTTCATGATACCACTGATCCAGTGGGTTTTGTTATCAGTGACGGCGACCACTCGGTAGGATACTGCACGGATACGGGCAAGGTGACGCATCTCATGGCGGCTCGGTTGCAAAAATGCGATGTCCTTATACTGGAATTCAACCATGATCCTCAGATGCTTAAAGACGGGCCGTATCCGCTTGCGCTGCAACAGCGTGTGCGCTCAAGCCATGGCCATCTGGCCAACCAGGATGCCGCTGATTTTCTTCGCGGCCTTCTCCATGAACGTCTCCAATACGTCATTTTGGCACATCTGAGTGAAACCAATAATCTCCCCCAAAAAGCACTTGATGCCGCTCTGCAGGTTGATGTGCTGGAGCACAGTCGCATAATGACGGCCGGCCAGGCGCTGCCGACACCGTGTATCATTCTTTAGGCCACCTTGAAAAATGGCCCTTTTCTCCAATCTCTTTGTTGCGCGAGAAAATTTTATCCTCGAAATATCAACTATATGTCTCCGGTAAAATTCCCTCACGCGCCTCGACCTTGGAGAAAAAATCTCATTTTTCAAGGTAGCCT
>Ga0136557_1001882_pt1 | contig 12756 bp, 9 predicted proteins | sample AntRauTorckE6832_FD_104796 | JGI IMG/M metagenome (GOLD analysis project Ga0136557, IMG submission 104796) | Saline lake microbial communities from Rauer Islands, Antarctica - Metagenome Torckler E6 #832 | ecosystem: Environmental > Aquatic > Non-marine Saline and Alkaline > Saline | place...
CACGATCTGTAACATCGATAATTGATAAAAAAATCAGTTGGGATTGGCTTTCCTCCATGTATATCCATCTGGCATTTAAGCTCATTATTTTTCGGCCAATGGTTTCAAACTGATGCTCTATCTCTAAGTCATTGAAGACTGTCTGTTTTGGCAACATATCTTCAAGCAGTTTTCTCAGTTTTGGGATATCCCATTGCCCGTTGCCAAGATCATATATTTCCAACCCTTCCGTCTCATCGGGGGTGACATCAAAAGTTCGATAAAACGAAAGATTGGCTTTCACAACCTTCAGGGCAGCATCAAGCACAACGAGAGGTTCCCGAATCGAAGAAAGAATATCCTCAAAAAATTCAAGAAAAGATTCTCTTTTTCGCTCGTGTGATTCGGACAGCTTCTGCTTTTCTTGCATTTGTTTTAGAGGGTTGATTATTGTTAATTCAAAATTGGTGTCGTTTGTTTATACGCACCCAATGATGGTGAGGCCGTGATTGTTTCCCCATACATTACTTCAGAATAATGATCATAAAAACGACAAGGTGCAGCTCAATGAAAACACATTACTATGATTTCCTTTTAGCCGCAATATCATAGAGGTTTCCTAAACTCCGATCTGACAACAAATGCACAGCACATATGGATCAGCAGAAGCGAACGTACAAAGACTTATGGCTTCATAGCATGTGCTAATTGTAACCAATTGGTTTTATTAGGCTCTCTCCCTTTGGCCCATTTCTTCAAATACTAGTTTTTTGGCCTGGTCCCTGGTCGGTGCTTATGGGTTGCCCTGTTGCCTCCAAAGTTATATGCCGTGACTTGAGATCTATCGCTGTGTCTTGGAGGTCTTTTATGCTCCGCACCAATCGGTAATGTGAGTGACGACCAATGTGTCGCCAGGACGCAAAAATTCTAGCAGCGTATCGAGTTCAGTACCTCCAGTGCGTTGGCTACCACTGGTAGTGTCTCGTTTTTCAGTTTGCATTATTTGCCATATAGTGACCCGGATATAATGTTCTGCCAACCCACTACCTATCAGGATTAATGCGATCGTCCACACTCAATTCATCCTCCCTTCATCACATTTCGCTTATGTTCATGCTATTCACCTCCCAATACGAATCGTTGAGAGGTCGCCATTGACCCCAAAGACAAGCAATAGCAGGAGAACCACGTCGATGATCACGACCACATTGAGGATTTTCTTAATGGTTGACTGCATCGGGATGTAGATATTGATCAGCCACAAAACTACTCCGACGATAACTAACTAATGGAGAAAGAACCGTGATATCACCTCGGAAAAGCGAGCCCCTTACCCCCCTGCTCAAATACACATATATATCTTCTGTATATTATCAATTGAGTTTGTATCGACATTCATGAGGAGGGAGATTTTCCTTGGCAAAAAAAAGCAATTTAAGAAGAACGAGTTGATCCTCTTCCTGATCATCTGCCTTGGCTGAAAAATTGCTATATTGTTGAATTTTGATGTTCTGGAAGCCATTACGCCAGGGTATGGTGGTGAGATTCAATTAACCTATGCTTTACTTGCCTGACTAAAATAAGAGGTATGTATACCTTTAAATTGAGAGAATGAGGTTTGATGCAGGGGATAAAATAAGCTACTTGAAAGCAATTATCGCCTATGGACTCAGGCACCCATCCCTAGGAGGTTGTCCGAGAATAGGCATTTTTTCTCAAATCGAGGCATTTTGGAAAAACAAGCACAGCCATATATATGATATTGCGAGCATTGTTTTTCCAAAATAACGAAGGGTTGGGGAAAAAGGGCATTCTCGGACAGCCTCCTAGGTGAGCAGTTGATGAAACATTTTAAAGAGGTTGTAACCAATTTTTGATCCAAATTGGAGGAGTTAGGGTCGCTCGCCGTATATGTACAAATATTTGAGACGATCAACAGAAAAGAAGATAGGCCGCTATCATATCCTCAGATTAATCAGCAATTCAGGCATATATGGTCAAAGTATTTATCAAGAATATTTCCAATATGTGCAGTGTGGCAGCATGTCATTAGTATATGCCCTCCATAGTTCCAGGAAGACCGAAATGGTTATATATGACCGATAGGTTAAGGGCAACCATTTTTTTTTGGTTTTTCAACAATTTCCTGTATCGCAAATTTTCGTCTAATTATTCCTAAATATCAATACGATAGATAACGTAAGGCTGTGCATTTTACATATGGTACAAATATTGCGGTAAACGAGTAACTAATGAGATGTCGCCCTATGTGGATACGTTTTCGCAAGAACAGTATCAATACGGACTGTTCCAGCCAATAAAAGAGGCTCAGAAAAAGAAATAAGCAAGCCGGTAAAGTAAGGGAACAGGGCGATCTCGTGGTCTATTGCTCCGGAGTCGATCATGAAAGCCAAACTCCGAATTATTTGCTCCTTGCTGCTTCTCTGCGGAACGTCAATCAGTGCTGTAGCGGAAGACTTCAGCATACACAATGTCAGACAGCAAAAATCCAACAAAGGAGGTGCCGTTATGAAAGGTTTCGTTCAAAACATCTTCAAAGGAGAGTTGATATGAAAGCATTGGTGTATCTATTTACCTTTAAGCAGATTGGACACGCTATAAATGGTATTCGCCATGAACAAACAAGCATCGATGAAGCTGATCGGTTCATTAATAAGGAGGTAAGTTATGACTGAAAAACCGACGTTGAATGACATGTTGAAGAAAATTCAACAGCAGTTTAAAAGATTCAAAGGTGGTCGTCCGGTGGTGATTCTCGCTGCCGCCGCAGCCGTTGTGGTGGTGGTGGTTTTATGGACCTCATGGTTCACCGTCCAACCGGAGGAGACCGGGATTGTACAGCGCTTCGGCAAGGTCAGCCGCACGGCCGGTCCGGGGCTGCATTTTAAATTGCCTTATGGTATCGAAAATGTCCGTCTGCTGCCCACGGCTCGCGTGCTCAAAGAAGAGTTCGGGTTTCGTACGGTCGCGGTTTCCACCGTACCCGGTGAAAAGACCCGCTTTGATTCGCGCAGCACCTACACGGACGAATCGCTGATGCTCACCGGAGATTTGAACGTCATCGATGTTCAGTGGATCGTCCAGTACCGCATCGAAGACCCGATCCGCTACCTGTTTCAGGTCCGCGACACATCGAAAACTATCCGCGACACTAGCGAGGCGGTAATGCGCCGTGCAGTCGGCAATCGTCTGGGCAGAGATGTACTGACCACCGGACGGGTGGCGGTGGCCAGTGAAGTCAAAACTGAAATCCAGAAAATCCTGACATCCTATGAGTCCGGAGTGCGTCTGGTTACCGTGGAACTTCAGGATGTGACACCGCCTGATACCGTAAAACCTGCCTTTAATGAAGTCAACGAGTCGCGTCAGGACAAAGAGCAAACGATCAATAAAGCCCAGGAACAGGCCAACCGGGAAATCCCCAAAGCCCGAGGGGTGGCTACGCAAAGTATCAGCGAGGCCGAAGGTTACGCATTGGAACGCGTAAACCGGGCTAAAGGAGAGGCAACCCGTTTTGAGGCCATTTTAGGACAATACGAACAGGCACCGCAGGTCACACGCCGCCGGCTGTATCTGGAGGCCATGACCGGTTTCCTGTCAGATATGAAAGGGCTTTATATCGTGGATAAGGACCAGAAGGCCATGGTGCCCTGGCTCCCATTGGAATCCAGTGGGCAACCATCAGCACAAGGGAGGAAGCCATGAAGCTAACCTTGAAAGCAGTTATCATCGCAATAACGGTGGTGATCGTTAGCGTACTCTATAGCGGTCTATATACACTGGAAGAGGGTCTGCAGGGCATTGTCTTGCAGTTTGGTCGACCTGTTGGGGAACCGGTAACCGAGGCGGGGCTGCACATGAAACTACCCTTTGTGCAAGAGGTCCGGCGATTTGAGAAGCGTCTACTAGTCTGGGACGGTGATCCTAATCAGGTTCCCACCAAGGGGCGCGAGTTCATTTGGGTGGACACCACCGCCCGATGGCGGATTGCCGATGCGAAAAAATTTCTGGAGAATGTAGCCAGCGAAGCAGGAGCCCAGTCGCGCTTGAACGATATTCTCGATTCGGTGGTACGCGACCAGGTATCGAGCAGTGAACTTGTGGAACTCGTGCGCAGCGCATCGTGGAAAGTGCCTGAGGGCGAGGCCCTGAAGGAGATCCCAAAGGAGCGTGAAGAGGAGCTTAAAAGGGAGATTGCCCGCGGCAGGGAGGAGATCACCCGAACGATACTGACTGAAGCACAGAAGATCATCCCACAATACGGGATCGAACTGGTGGATGTGCGCATCAAGCGCTTGGATTACGTAGAAAGTGTCCGAGAAAAGGTCTATGAACGCATGATCTCCGAGCGCAAACGCATTGCCGCGCAGTTTCGCTCCGAAGGCGAGGGACGCAGCGCCGAAATCCTCGGTACAATGGAAAAAGAGCTGCGCCAAATCCGCTCAACGGCCTATCGCCGGGTGCAGGAGGTCCAAGGCAAAGCCGACGCTGAGGCTACACAAATCTATGGCCAGGCTTACAATAAAAATCCGGAATTCTATGCCTTCTTGCAAACCCTTGAAAGCTACAAAGAAAAAGTGAATGAGAATGCCGTGCTGATTCTCACCACGGACAGTGATTTTTATAAATATATCAAAAACGCGAATCCAAGCCAAGTGCGGATCCCACCGGCTCCGTAGTCACGAGGAAATTCGGAGTGCTGTTGGGAGCAAAAGCCCTTTTGAGAATCCGGATTTATACGATTACCAATTTCCAGAAAATAGAGACCATTGAAGCGGTCAAAACCAAAGGAGTGCCCTATGAATATATTGTTAATCTATCCTGAATTTCCGGAAACCTTCTGGTCATTTACCCACGCATTGAGTTTTATCGGGAAAAAAGCTGCTTTCCCTCCGCTGGGGCTTGTCACGGTGGCAGCCCTGCTGCCACAAAAGTGGCACAAACGCCTTGTGGACATCAATGTGGAAAGCCTGATAGATAAGAATATTTTATGGGCCGATATGGTATTTATCGGCGGCATGGCCATTCAGCGCACATCAGCTGTACAGATCATTGACCGCTGCAGGACATTGAATGTTCCCATTGCAGCAGGCGGACCTTTGTTCACTTCTGAACCTGAGGATTATCCAACCGTGGATCACCTGGTGCTGGACGAAGCAGAGCTGACATTGCCAAGGTTTTTAGAGGACCTTGAAAAGGGCTGTGCCAAAAAAATATACAGGGCTTCCGGGTTCTGTGATCTCTCTGCTACACCTGTTCCCTTGTGGAACCTGTTAAAACTAAAACGGTATGCCTCCATGAGTCTTCAGTTTTCCAGGGGATGCCCCTTTAACTGCGACTTCTGCAATGTAACGAAGTTGTTCGGCCATGTACCAAGGCTGAAAACACCCGAACAGATCATTCTGGAGTTGGATCAGATCTATGCATTCGGCTGGCGAAGCAGCATCTTTTTTGTAGATGATAATTTTATCGGCAACAAGGGATATTTAAAAAAACACCTGCTTCCGGCATTGATCCAATGGCGACAGGATAAAAAGGGATGTGTTTTTTTTACGGAAACTTCCATCAACCTGGCCGATGATCCGGAACTGCTTGATTTGATGGTAACAGCAGGGTTTGATTCCGTGTTTATAGGGATAGAATCTCCGGATGAGGCGAGTCTCGCCGAATGTCATAAAATCCAGAATAACAATAGGGATCTCTTAGAAAGCGTGGCCATTATCCACCGTTCCGGCCTGCAGGTCATGGGTGGTTTCATTGTCGGGTTTGACAGTGACATGCCCTCTATTTTCCAGAGACAGATTGATTTTATCCAGAAAAGCGGCATTGTCACGGCCATGGTTGGAATGCTTCAGGCACCTCCAGGAACCCGTCTGTTTGAACGGCTTCAAAAAGAAAGCCGGGTATCAGACTTTTTTTCCGGGGACAATGTGGACGGCACCACCAATATTATTCCCAAAATGGGAATGGATAATCTTGCGGATGGATAGAGGGCTATCATGAAACAGATCTACCAGCCGAAAAACTATTACCGCAGGGTCAGGACCTTATTTCGGGAACTTAAAACTCCTGAGATTATCCAGCCCATGGATTTTCAGCGGTTTCTTTCATTCTTCCGGGCCGCATTTTGGCTCGGAATTTTTGGCAAAGAGCGATTCCAATACTGGTATCTGCTTTTATGGACCCTGATCCGGAAACCCAGACTTGTACCCACGGCCATCACCCTTTCCATTTACGGGTATCATTATCGTAAAATCTGTGAACATTATATTTATTAATCATCTTCCGTCTTAATGGGCCGGACCCATATAAAAGAGGAGAAGGACCATGGAAAAATTAAAAGGTAAACGCCCATCATCCCATGGAAGAAAAACACTTCATCGAATGGATCGAAATTATAGATCGTGATACGTCCAGTATCCATTATCTCAAACCGGGACAGTCACCCGAAGATTTTTTAAGGGAGCAGGGCCAAATGTCACTGACTCTGAAATGAAAAGGAGAATTGAATATGACACAAATCACCACCATTAACCCCGCCACGGAAGAAACTATTGCCAGCTATGATTTGACAAGCGCAGACACCGCCTTTAAAAAAGTTGAGGCATGTCATGCAGCTTTTCTGGAATGGCAAAAAATGACCCATAATGAGCGTGCTCCCTACCTTCGTGACATTGCCAAGGCATTGCGTGAAAAGTCGGACGAATTTGCCAGCCTTATGACACAAGAAATGGGCAAACTTTTTCGAGACGGGAAAACCGAGATCGAGATTTGCGCGCGTATCCTGGAATACACAGCCGAAAATGGCCCAACCGAACTGGCTGACGACGAGCGCACCTACAGCGACGGCAAGAAACGGGGTATCGTGACGTTTTCTCCGATCGGCGTAATTTATAGTATTCAGCCGTGGAATTTTCCGATCTATCAAGCTGTTCGCGTTCTCGCCGCCAACCTGATGGCTGGAAATGGAGTTCTTTTGAAACATGCCTCCATCTGCACGGGTAGCGGCTTGATGCTGCGTGACCTATGCGTGGAGGCAGGACTGCCCAAGGGCCTGTTTGATATGCTGGTCATCGACCATGACACCTCGGACAAAATCATCGAGCACAAACTGGTGCGCGGAGTGACGATGACCGGCAGTGATGCGGCTGGCCGGTATATTAGCCAGAAGGCCTCGAAGCATCTGAAAAAATCTGTGCTTGAGTTGGGATCCAACGACGCGTATCTGGTGCTTGAAGACGCCGATCTCGAGCTTGCCGTGAAAACCTGCGTTCAGGGGCGACTCTACAACAACGGTCAAACATGTGTTTCGGCTAAACGCTTTGTGGTGACAGAGGCAGTATATGACGCATTCATCAGTGCCTTTGTCGAACAGATGAAATCAATCAACATGGGCGATCCGATGAAGGAGGATACAGATCTTGGTCCTCTATCCAGTAAAGAGCAGTTCAACAAGCTGTCCGAACAGGTCGCGAAAAGCCTTGCGGGCGGTGCTGAAGTGCTGTGCGGTGGCAATCCGCCAGAGCGTACTGGGCAATACTATCCAGCCACAGTTCTCGCCAACTGTCAGCCTGGTACACCCGCCTATGACGATGAACTCTTTGGGCCGGTCGCTTCGGTCATCAAGGCCAAAGATGACGAGGATGCAATGCGCATTGCCAACGACAGTCGCTATGGTCTCGGTGGTGGGATATTTTCTAAAGATGTGAACAAGGCCTTAAAACTCGCCCGCAACCATTTCGATACCGGCATGGTCCACATCAACTCTTTTGACCCAATAGAACCCAACATGCCCTTTGGCGGCGTCAAGGATTCCGGTTTTGGCCGCGAACACGGTGGCTTTGGCATGAAAGAATTTGTCAACGCAAAGGCAATTTTTCTACCTTGAACGTGTGCGCCAACCGGGATCCAGGCCGCGATCGAAAAAGCTAGTCCTAATTATTAAACCACAAACATTAAAGGAGCAAAATCATGATCGATTCAAAAGTTATCATTATCACCGGTGCAAGCAGTGGGATCGGCGAAGCAACCGCCAAACTACTTGCCAGTCAAGGAGCCATCTTAATGCTGGCGGCACGGCGTGAGGAACGTTTGAAGAAGATAGTGCAGGAGATCGAAGCATCTGGTGGTAGGGCTTCTTTTCAAGTGACCGACGTTACGAGCCGGGATTCGTTGAAGGACCTGGTTGATGCAACCATTCAAAAGTATGACCGCCTCGATATATTAATCAACAATGCGGGCTTGATGCCGCTATCACCGCTTGATGCACTGAAGGTGGATGAATGGGACCGGATGATCGATGTCAATATAAAAGGTGTTCTCTACGCCATCGCCGCGGCATTACCGTTGATGCGCAAGCAGAAAAAGGGACACATCATCAATCTCGCCTCGGTGGCGGGAATCAAAGTGTTTCCAGCTGGAGCTGTCTATTGCGCGACTAAGTTTGCTGTCCGCGCGATTTCGGAAGGTATTCGACTGGAGTCAAACGGCGAAATTCGCTCGACAATAATATCCCCCGGTGCCGTTGATACGGAATTAATTGACCACATCAGCGATAAAGAATCGTCTGAAAATGCCGGCAAGCTTTATGAAGGCGCCATCAATCCCGAGGCGATCGCTCGGGCCATCCTTTACGCGGTTGAGCAACCCGAGGACGTGGATATCAATGAAGTCGTTATTCGCCCTACTCAGCAGGATATGTAGAGATAATATTGCGACGACTCTCGCCTCACCACCTAAAGGACAAAACCATGAAAACAACAAAAACGATACATTTAAAAAACAGACCCACAGGAAAGCCTGAGCTGACCGACTTTGATTTTACCACTTCAGAAATTCCTGAATTAAAGGAAGGAGACGTTTTGCTACGCTCCAAATATGTTTCTGTGGACCCCTATTTAAGAGGCAGAATGAGCGATGCTCCATCCTACGTTGAGTCATTTGAGCTTAATAAACCCATTGCATCCGGTAGTATTGCTGAAGTTTTAGAATCTAAGAACAGTAATTTTAGTAAAGGGGATCACGTATCCGGGATGTTGCAGTGGAAAGAAACACAGGTCGCAACAGCGGATGGCCTTATTAAAGTCGATCCTGATAAAGCACCCCTTTCTGCATATCTTGGGATTTTAGGTATGACAGGACTTACTGCCTATCTCGGACTAACAGAGATAGGAAAACCTAAAGAAGGCGAGACCCTGCTTGTATCAGGCGCAGCGGGAGCTGTCGGAAGTGTTGTCGGGCAAATAGGGAAAATCTTGGGTTTACGAGTTGTGGGTATTGCCGGAACCGATGAGAAGATTGCACTGCTCAAATCTGAATTCGGTTTTGATGAAGCAATCAATTACAAGACTACCGAAAATATGACCGAAGCCATTACTGAAGTATGCCCCGACGGAGTCGATGTATATTTTGACAACGTTGGGGGTGAAATCTCTGAAGCGGTCCTCTTTAACATCAATACGTTCTCGAGAACCGTCAACTGTGGAGCGATCTCGGTATATAACAACACCGAACCGCCAAAAAGCATGAGCGTTCAACCCTTCCTGATAAAGAAAAGTTCTTCTATGCAGGGATTCATCGTCCACAACTTTGCAGATATGCATCCTGCCGGAATCCAGCAGTTAGCAGAATGGTTAGACCAGGATAAATTAAAATACACCGAAACCATCAGAGCGGGTTTTGAAAATATTCCACAGGCTTTTTTGGATCTATTTGAAGGAAAGAATAAGGGCAAAATGGTCGTGAAGATTTAAGCGATAGAGATCTAATAAAAAGGAGAGAAATAATGAGTGAAAAAGGTAGAAAAGTCGTCCTAGTCACCGGCGGTGGGCAGGGAATCGGAGAAGCCATTTGCAAGCGATTGGCAAAAGATGGTTTTACCGTATCGGTTGCCGATTTAAACCACGAAACTGCTAGCAAGGTCGCCGAGGATATCAACAAAGATGGCGGAAAAGCCATGGCCATTGAGGTGGATGTGGCAGACCGGGAAAGTGTATTCGCTGCGGTGAAAAGAACCGCCCATGAATTAGATGGTTTTGATGTGATTGTGAACAATGCAGGAGTGGGCCCCACAACCCCAATTGACACCATCACGCCCGAACAATTTGATAAGGTCTATCGGATTAATGTCGCCGGCGTATTGTGGGGAATTCAGGCGGCCCATGAACAATTCAAAAAACTTGGACATGGCGGGAAAATCATCAACGCCACGTCGCAAGCAGGGATCGTGGGTAATCCTGGCTTGGCCTTATACTGCGGAACCAAATTCGCTGTGCGGGGAATCACACAGGTGGCTGCCCGGGATTTAGCAGAGGAAGGCATTACGGCCAATGCATATGCTCCAGGAATTGTTAACACGCCAATGATGCGTAGCATCGCTCATGACGTAGCGGAGCAAGCCGGGGAATCCGACGAATGGGGGATGCAGTCCTTTGCTAAAAACATCACGCTGGGTCGTTTGTCAGAACCAGAAGAAGTGGCTGCGGCAGTATCTTTCTTGGCTAGTAAGGACTCCAACTATATGACCGGTCAGACGCTGGTAGTAGACGGAGGAATGCAGTTCCATTAAACCGAGGTGTTAAGTAGTGGAAACTTCCGATGAGAGCACCTGACAAGGTGCCTAATCGGAAATACACTGAGCATAGAAACGGGTCTCACCTGTTGACAAGATCGACCTCGCCCTATCCGGGAGAGGCCCTCTCATGGCTATCGCACTATTGCCCATGATCGTCGCGGCCATGGGCGAACCAGTCAGCCATGGAATGGCAACGACATTGTTACATATTCTGACGACCTGGCGGAACTGTTCAAAGCGCTCGACCTGAAAAAAAATCACCGTGCCGACGCTGATCATTCACCCCGTTGACGGGTTGTAATCAATGATTCAGTCTGGGCCAGAAGTGCCTGCGAGTTCAGCGCAGAAAGCCACTCGCGGCCAAAGTTCGTCATTTGTCACCAAAGAAAGCTCTCCAGGAAGGAAACTATCATGACACACAACCGTACCCCACAATTCGACAGCTCTCGCCTCAAAACCCACATTGACGCCATGGCCGAACAAAGTGTGAACGTCACTCCGGACGCCTCTTCCCAGCATTTACACAATGGCGTCGATACGCCACTCCCGCCTGCGGACTTACATGGGAGCTACGTCAACTATCGCCCTCTTCCGACCGAAGGCATTACCGATCGCCATGCCTACATCATTGGCAGTGGCATCGGAGGCCTGTCCGCGGCTTTTTTCCTGATCCGTGACGGTCACATGCCAGCTGCGAACATTACGATCCTTGAATCCCAAAAGATCGAAGGCGGCGCGCTGGATGGCGCGGGGAACGCTGAGGAAGGCTACATCGTCCGCGGTGGGCGCGAGATGGAGATGACCTATCAGAACTTCTGGGACGTGTTCTCGGAAATACCCGCTCTGGAACTGCCCGAACCCTTCACTGTGCTGGACGAGTATCGGGTCGTCAATGATGCCGACAAAAACTCGTCGAAGGCGCGGCTACTGGAAAAACAGGGTCAGATTCGGGACTTTTCAACCATGGGGCTGAGCCGGCTGCAGCAGCTGGAACTGGTCCGGCTTTTCCTTGCACGCAAGGAGGACTTGGACGACATCACTGTAGAAGGCTGGTTTAGTGACGGCTTTCTTGAGAGCAATTTTTACACCTTCTGGCGCACCATGTTTGCCTTCCAGAACTGGCATTCAGTACTGGAAATGAAGCTCTACTTGCATCGTTTCCTGCACCTGATGGACGGGCTGAACGACTTGACCTCGCTCGTCTTCCCGAAATACAACCAGTACGACAGCTTCGTCCGCCCCCTGATGGCCTGGCTGAAAGATCAGGGCATCAAAATCCAGTATGGCACCATTGTGTCCGACCTGGAGATGGACATCCGCGGGGAGACAAAAACCACCATCGCCATCCAGTGCCACACCCAAAATGGCGATAAAACCATCAAGGTCCGCCCGCGCGATCTGGTGTTCGTCACCACAGGCTCAATCGTGGAAGATACGGCCTACGGTGATGACGATACCGTTCCCGAATTGAGGGTGAACGAACGGGATCCGCACGTTGGCTCAAGCTGGCAACTGTGGGAAAACCTCGCCAAGAAATCTCCGGTGTTCGGACGCCCCCAAAAATTCTGCAGTAACATCCCCGCATCTACTTGGGAATCGGCAACACTGACCTGCAAACCCTCACTCCTGACGGAAAAGCTAAAAGAGCTGTCCGTCAACGATCCCTATTCCGGAATGACGGCCACAGGCGGCATCGTGACGATCACCGACTCGGCCTGGTTAATGAGCTTGACCTTGAACCGCCAACCCCACTTTCCGGACCAGCCCGATGATGTCATCGTGCCCTGGGTGTATGCCTTGCTGATGGACAAGCCCGGTGATTACGTGAAGAAGCCGATGCCGGAATGCACTGGCCGGGAAATACTGACCGAGCTGTGTTACCACCTCGGCCTCATCGACCAAGTGGATGAGGTGATTGCCGCCACCAAAGTCCGCAGCGCCCTGATGCCTTACATCACGGCTCAGTTCATGCCCCGCGCCAGCGGTGATCGCCCGTGGGCGGTCCCGGAGGGCTCAACCAACCTTGCCTGCCTGGGCCAGTTTGTAGAAACCCACAACGACGTGGTGTTCACTCTGGAGAGCTCAGTTCGCACAGCTCGCACCGGCGTTTACAGCCTGCTGGGCGTCAAAAAACAGGTGCCCGACATCTACCCTGGCCAATACGATATCCGCCGTTTACTGAG
>Ga0136557_1001883_pt1 | contig 12746 bp, 11 predicted proteins | sample AntRauTorckE6832_FD_104796 | JGI IMG/M metagenome (GOLD analysis project Ga0136557, IMG submission 104796) | Saline lake microbial communities from Rauer Islands, Antarctica - Metagenome Torckler E6 #832 | ecosystem: Environmental > Aquatic > Non-marine Saline and Alkaline > Saline | place...
GAATTGGCTGATCCAGAAATGGTTCGCGGGCAACCATTCGGATATCGGGGGCGGCTATCCACCACCGGAATCGCGCCTGTCCGATATCGCGCTGCACTGGATGGTCGAGCAGGCGACAATGATCCCTCACCCGCTCAAGATCGACCACTCCAGGCTGAACCTTTTCCCCGATGCCTCCGGCAGGCAGCATTGCGAAGTCCGAAAGCTGAAGGACAAGTATCCTGACTGGGTGCCGTTGGGCCTGCGGATCACCTGGGGACAAAAGCTCCGCAACGCAGTGACGTTCGAGAACTGTCACGAAAGTGTTCTGGAGCGGATGAAGTGCGATGCAGTCTTGCGGAACGGTGAACGCATCGCCTACCGCCCCCCGCAACTCGAAGAAGAACCCCAACTTGAAGCCTATTATCGCGACAAGGGGTCGTCATCTTGACCTGACGCGGTGGATGCCCCCACCCGACAGCATCGAATGTGCCATGACGTGTCCGTCGTCAGATAATTCGGGACGCGTGAGCGGTTTTCGGATTGGAGACTTTCGCGGCCTTGCAAGAGGAACTTGGCTTGAGGCCGGGTAGCCTGCCGGGTAACCGGGCAGAAAATCCACACCTGCCATTGCGAGGACGCGAACGGGCCATGCTCCGCTTTCGGCGGATGCGAAGTCTTCAGAAATTCGCCGCCGTCCAAGCCTCCGTCTCGAACCACTTCAACCAGGAACGCACCCTCTCCGGCGGACCCATCTTCAAGGCCGACCGTGCCGCCGCTCTCGCCGAGTGGCGCGGTCTCTGCGCGGCATAAGGGACAGCAACACTGTCCAAGCAGAGACTGGTTCGAATTTGCCTGAAAGCACCGGCGGGAGAGTTCCGGGCGCTCCCGGTTCTGATTTCGTCACCTCGCCCGGATCGGTGTTTGCGCGTGCAATTCACCGGCTTGTGTGGCACAGACAACGCCTTCCACGATCACAGGATAAGCTTTGCACCCGCATGGCGGAAGGCCTCTATTTGTTCCTGACGTGCGCCGCGATCCGTGACAAGGGCACCGATGGCACCCATCTCCCACGACTGCACGCGGCTGGTCTCACCCAGCTTCTTGTGGTCCGCCAGAATAATCGACTCGCGCGACTGCGCGAACATGGCCATTGCGATCTCGGCTTCCTGAAGATCATAGAAGAACGCGCCCTTTGTCGGATGCACCGCCACCGGCGCGGAAAAGCAGAGGTCCGCGCGGAACCGCCGAATCTCGGACAGCGTGAGTTCTCCGACCGTCGCGGGCACGTCCGTCGCCAGCCGACCGCCGAGCAGCAGCACGTCTTTTCCCGCGCCTTGCAGCGTCGTGGCAATGTCCAATGAGTTCGTGATGACCGATACGCCCGTCAGCTTGGCCAGTTCCTGCCCGAAGATCGCCGTGGTCGTCCCGGCGTCGACCATGATCGTCTGTCCCGGCCGGATCAGGCTGACGGCCTTCCTCGCGATGTCCTTCTTGGCGCGGATCCGCGCGCTCATCCGCTGACGGAACGGCTCTTCGGTGCGCGGCTCGGGCAGAACCGCGCCACCATGCACGCGGTTCACCTGCCCCGCTTCCTCGAGGTCCAGAAGATCGCGACGCACCGTCTCGCGCGAGACGCTCAGCATCCCGGCCAGGTCGTTGGCGCTGACCTGCTGATTGGTCGCCAGCATCGACAGGATGCGCTGATGTCGCTCCTTCGCCCACATCAGGCCGCACCCTTGCGTCGGTTGCGCCGTTGCAACCAGGCCAGAGTGCCCTTCATGCCCAGCAGAGCCGCGCAGACCACCGCCATCACGCAGGTGGAAAAGGCCGCCGCCTGGGAGGTGAGACCGGCATTGTCCAGCCGCATGATAGTTACGGCCGCGACGCTGAGATCCGGTGTCGTTAGAAAAACCACGGCCGACAATGTGACCATGGACCGCATGAAGAGGAAGAAGAACACCGAGACCAGCATCGGCGCGACGAAGGGCGCGACGATGTCGATGGCTGTCCTGCGCAGCCCGGCACCAAGGCTGCCCGCCGCTTCCTCCAGTGCCGGTGGCAGCTGACGAAAGCCCGTCATCAGGGTCAGGAAGCTTTGCGTGTGGTAGTGGTAGAAGTTGACGATCGCGATCAGTGCGGCCGTCCCGTAGAGCAGGTAGAGCGGTGTCGCGGTGGAGTTGAAGGTCAGGATGTAGGCAAGGCCCAGCACCATGCCGGGCACCGCCGCCGGCATCGCCGCGAGCAACTGGATTGGGGCCGCCACGGCCTGCGGCAGGCGGCGCAGGCCGAGCCCCAGAAGGAACACCGCCAGCGTGCCCCCCACCGCCGCCATCACCGAGATCACGATCGTGATCCGGAGCGACGAATATCCCCCCGCAAGCGTGATGTCGTAGTGCTTGGGCGACAGGGCCATGTTGTAGGGCCACAGCGTCACGAAGCTTGCATAGACCACTATCCCGATGACGGCCACGATGGCCGCACAGATCACGAGCGACAGCGCCGCGATGGACATGTCGCGCAGCGGCGCGAATCTCGGGATGTAGGGCACCTGCCCGGTGGTCTGCCCGATCTGCTGGCGCTTCATCGCCTGCCGTTCGATGGCGTACGAGATCACTGTGGGCAGTAGCAGCATGATGCCCACGACGGCGCCCATGTTGAAATTCCGCTGCCCGACGACCTGCGAATAGATCTCGGTGGCGAGCACGGAATAATCCCCGCCGATGACGGCGGCGTTGCCGAAATCGGTGATCGTGATGGTGAAGCAGACAAAGGCCGCGTTCAGAATCCCGAAACGCGCCGCCGGAAGTGTCAGGTCGCGGAACTGGCGGGAGGGCGACGCGCCCATGACCTCCGCCGCTTCGTAGGTGCGCGCATCCAGCAGGACCAGCGCCGCGCCGATGATCATCACCGCCTGCGGCAGGGCATAGAGCGTGTTGGCAATCAGCAGCCCCCAGAAGCCGTAGATCTCGATCTCGATCCCGAGCGCACGGCTGACGATGCCGTTGCGCCCGAGCAGGAAGATCAGCCCAAGCGCCTGCACCAGTGACGGAGCGAGAAGCGGCAGGACGATCACGGCCCGGATCACCCATTTGCCGGGAAAGGCGCACCGATAGAGCCCTTGGGCGATGACGAAGCCGAGCAGCACGCTGAGCGCCGTGGTGGCGCCCCCCATCACCAGCGAATTGCCCGTGGCGCGCCAGAAGCCTTTCGAACCCAGTACTTCAGTGTAATTCGCAAGCCCGTAGCCGTCTTCGACCGTGATCGACCGCAGGAACACGATCACCATCGGGTAAAGGAAGAACAGGACCAGCCCCAGCAGCGGCAACCCCACGCAGACCACCGTAAGCAGGCGGTCGGCGTCCACGCCCTTGCGGGCGGTTTGCACCATCGTCCCTGCCGTGCTCATGCCGGGGTCCCGGCCATGTCATCCGCGACCCATGTGCATGCCTCCGGCGCGATGCTCAAACGCACCCGGTCACCTTCGCGACAGGCGTTGCCGCCATGGGTTTCGACCACCAGCGGGCCAAGCGGGCTGTCGACCTCCAGCCGCCGCAGGTTGCCCAGAAAGCTGATGTTGCGCACCGTGGCGTCACCATCTTCTGCCGGGTGCAGGCCGATCTGTTCCGGCCGGATGCAGGCGATATGCGCCGCGTCGGGTCCGGCGGGGCGCGCGACCATCAGCTCGGGGCATTCACGGCGCACCACCTGCGTCGGGACAAGATTGCTGATCCCCATGAAATCGGCGACGAACCGCGTCGCGGGACGGTGGTAGAGGTCCTCCGGCGTGCCCGCCTGCACCACGACACCGTGGTTCATGCAGATGATCCTGTCGGCCAGCGCCAGCGCCTCTTCCTGGTCGTGGGTGACCATCAGCGTGGGAATGCCCAGCGAGCGCTGAACGTGGCGGATCTCGCCGCGCAGTTCCGCCCGCACCTTGGCATCCAGCGCCGAGAGCGGCTCGTCCAGCAGCAGTACGCGCGGATCGACGGCGATCGCCCGTGCCAGCGCGACCCGTTGCTGTTGCCCGCCCGAAAGCTGAGCAGGGAAATTGTCGGCCGCATGCGGCAGTTTCACCAGATCCAGCAGGTCCGACACGCGCTGTGTCACCTCTGCCACGGGCGTTCCGCGGATCTTCAGCCCGTAGCCGATATTCCCGGCCACAGTCATGTTCGGAAAGAGCGAGTAGGACTGGAACACGATGCCGAAGCCCCGCTTGCGTGCGGGCAGGGCCGACAGCGCCGCGCCCTCCAGCATGATCTCGCCCCCGTCGAGGTCGGACAGCCCGGCAATCAGCCGCAGCAGCGTTGTCTTTCCACAGCCCGACGGCCCCAGCAGGCAGACAAACTCGCCACGCTCGATCTCGACAGACACCTGGTCGAGGGCCTTGAACCTGCCAAAGACCTTGGTGGCGTTGCGGACAGTCAGGTACATCGCGGTCAGGTCTTCCGTTCATGTTGCGCGGGTGGCGGGAGAGGAGCGCGCGCAAAGGGGCGACGGATCACCGCCGCCCCGGGCCCGGGATCACCGCCCCAGCTTTTCCCGCCAGGTCTCCTTGACCGCGACCTGGTTGTTGGCCGACTCGACGAAGTCGATATCCGCCAGAATGGTCGAGATGTCCGCCGGCAGGCCGGCATCCTTGGACGCTTTCGACGCGTCCACGCCAGGCACGGTGATCAGCGCCTTGTATTGCTGGTAAAGCCCGATCGCCTCGTCCGACATGGTCCAGTCGAGGAACGCCTTCACCTCTTCCTTGTTGTCCGAGCTGGCCATCAGGCCCGACGCTTCAAGCTCATAGCCCACGCCACCCTCGGGAAAGACCATGGCCAGCGGATACCCCTCCTGAATGGATTGCATCGCGGTAAATGCCAGCGAGATGCCGACCGTGTATTCACCCACGCGCGCCGACTTGCAGGGCTTCGAGCCCGACGAGGTATATTGCGCCATGTTCGGATCGACCGCCTCGAGCTGTGCCCAGCCGGCCTCTTCCCCCATGCCTTGCAGCACCGCGTTCACGTGCAGGTAGCCGGTCCCCGAAGAGTTGGGATCAGGCATCAACACCTCACCCTTGAAGGCCGGGTTTTCCAGGTCCTTCCAGCTTTTCGGCATCGGCAGCCCCTTTTCCTCGAGCCTTGCGGTGTTCACGCAGAAGGCACCCATGTAGCCGATGGGCGCGAACCAGCGGTCCTCGGAATCGCGGAATGTGGCAGGCAGAACGTCCACGCCCGCGGGCGCGTAGGGCTCCAGCATCTCGAGGATCCGCGGGTCCATCATCGCGCTCACCGCCCAGCCCCAGATCAGATCGGCCCTGGGATTGCCCGCTTCGGCCAGCAACCGCGCGCCCAGTTGGCCGGTGGACAGGCGCAGCACGTTGATCTCGGTGTCGGGCAGCGCCTGTTGCGCGGCGTCGACATAGGCCGCGACCTCTTCTTCCTCCAGCGCGGTGTAGACTGTGATCTCGCCGGCCGAGGCCATCGAGGCGGCCCCGATGGCCAGCAGGGACGTCGCGGTGAACTTGTTCCAGATCGTCATGGTCATCTCCTTGTCGGTCCACATGAGTTGCGCCCGGGGCCTGTCCCGGACAGGTGCGGGTTCTGCTGACGACCCGTTCTGATTGCCGCCCCCGATCCTGCCGAGCGCGGGGATATTTGTGTAGTCTTGCACTTCTGTGGAATTTGTCTACGGTTATTTTCGATATGGGGCCGCCGCGGCCAGCCAAGTCCCCGGAACGAGGAAAAATCATGCAGGACGCCACGACGCGGCCCGACGCCGACACGCTGGTGCGATTTGCCGAGAGTCTGGCCGACATCACCGACGCCATGGCGATGGAGTATTTCCGCAAGCCGCTGGACGTGGAGCACAAGGACGATCTGTCGCCGGTGACGCAGGCCGACCGCATGATCGAGGCCGCCATGCGCGACCGGATCACGGATCGGTTCCCCACTCACGGGATCCTTGGCGAGGAACACGAGAACGCCCGTCTGGACGCGTCGCATATCTGGATCCTCGACCCGATCGACGGCACGAAAAGCTTCGTTTCGGGCATGCCCACGTTCGGCACGTTGATCGCCTGCCTGGCGGACGGGCAGCCGGATGTCGGCCTGATCTCGGTTCCGCCCCTGCGCGAACGCTGGACCGGACGGCGCGGTGGTCCGACGATGCTGAACGGCACGCCCTGTCGCACCAGCTGGTCCACGTCGCTGGCCACGGCGACGCTCTATACGACGTCGCCCGACACGTTCGACGCGCCCGGCCTCGCGCGGTTCGAGACGTTGTCGCAGAAAGTCGCCATGCGCCGCTTCGGCGGCGATTGCTATACGTATGGGCTCCTTTCATCCGGTCACGTGGATCTCGTGTTCGAGATGAACCTCCATCCTTACGACTACATGGCCCTGATCCCCGTCATAGAGGGCGCAGGCGGCGTGATCACCGATTGGCAGGGGAACCCGCTGACCATCGGCTCGGATGGAAGGGTGCTCGCATCGTCCTCGCATATGCTCCACGAACAGGCGCTCCGCGCTATCGCTTAAGCGACCACTTCGACTGCCATGACTGTCCTGCCAAGGATGATCTGGGATCTCCTGATCACTGCATCGCTGTAAATGCGAGCTACTCCAATGTCCGTTTTGGGCCGTTCATGATCAGACGGGCGAACACGGTTCGCCACTTTGCTCCGGCAGTTCTCTGCGCACAGCCGTCTCTCAATCCGGGCGACGACCTCAAGCTCATGACAAAAACCGTCAGGTGACGGCAGTAGCCCTTTGCGGACGGTCGCACCATTGGCATAGGTGAGTGCAGCATGCCCCTTCGTTGTGTTGAAATGCGGATATCCTTTTGCATAGACGCCACATACGCATAGCGACGCGGATCAGCCCTTTGAACAATATCTTCCAGTAAGTAAGAAACCGATACTGCCTCTTGGGACGTTCAGAGAGGCAAAGATGTTTTCGAGTTCATCAGGTCGACTTCAACGGCAAGGAATTGCGATCGGTGCGTTGTTGGCACTGACGCTCGGCGCGTGTTCACCCGGCATCAATACAAAGTCCCAGACGACTCCGCTTTTGGGGCCTCCGGTGACTGACAATGCAACTCCATACACCGTCTGTCTGAATGATCTCGGCAAGAACCCCGGGCTGAATCGTCCAACTGTTGCAATCGGCAACATCACCGACAAGACAGGCAAGCGCTCGTACGACCTGATCAATGACAGCATGGAAGTCACGCAGGGCGTTTCCGAGATGGTGATCAGCGCGTTTTACAAGACGCGGCAGGTCAATCTTGCCGAACGGCTCGATCCGCGGATCGCTCTCGCTGAACAACAGCTCGTCCAGACCGATCTGATAAAACAACCGATCGGTGCAGTGAATATAGCCCCTGCGCATTTCGTCGTTCTCGGTGCGGTGACGGAACTCAACTATAACATTCATTCCGGCGGTGAGCGGCTGTTCGTGGCCGGTGTGGGCGGCAGTCGGCGCGCAGCCGTGATCAATGTGGGGCTCGATCTGCGCCTCGTGGAAATGAAAAGTATGGGGACAGTCTATGTAAGCAGTCTCCAGAAGCAGATCGTTGGCGTCGAGTACGAGGCGGGGATCTTCCGCTTCTTTGGCGACCAATTCGTGGAATTCGACTCCGGAGAAGTTCGCAACGATCCGTTGCAACTCGGAGTGCGATCGGTGGCGGAACTGGCGGTCTACCAGATCCTGACCGAAGGTCTCGGTTTGCCAGCCAAGCCTTACGAAGGCTGCAAACCGGGAGGGGATTACCCCCAAAACTCAGACCAACCCAACTCCAAAAAAGGAAAGACGCTATGAAAATGAGAAAAATTGCGGTATCCGCCATTGCCATCTGCGCCGCGGCGCCGGCAATGGCCTTTGACACCGTGACGTGGAACTGGGACGCCGACGTCGTTTCGTCGGTCATAACCTCCGCCGTCAGCGAGGTCGTTGTCGCTCCTACCGGGCTCGAGCAGGTCGAATCCGAGCAGATCACGCTGGGCGATTTCGCCGCCACCAGCACATCGAACCTGATCACCAACGACATCGTGAGCCTTTCCGGGCTCACGCTCGACGACGTGCTTGCCATTGAGACTACGGCCACCGCTTTGGGCAACAGTGCCGCCCTGGAGTCCGACGTGTCGATGCAGTTCGACATGAACCAGACCTTTGGCGGTGTCGACGTGACACTTGGCACGGGCCTGACCGGGACGCTTGCGGATGTCTCGCTGCCTGGAACTCTGGCAGCCAGTTCGATCACCACCGGCATCATAAACGGTACGGTCGACAGCACTGCAACGGCAATCGCCAACAACATGACAGCGGATCTGGTCACCACCTCCGGTACGGACGCGTTCCTGCTCGGGAACAACATCCAAACGGCCTATGCGGTGGCGACGGCTAGCTCGCTGGTGGACGGTGTCGTCTTCACCGACGTGGCCGGTCTTGGAACGCTGGTCGATGCGGCGGTCTCCTCAGTCTCGACGAGTCTCGGCAACAACCTCGGTGTGACGATCGACGGCATCAACTGACCGAAATGCGCATCTTTCAGTGCTTGCCTCTGACAATGTCCCACCAAGCTGCACGACGATGGCGGATGCGCAGGCGGTCCGGAATGACAACCCGGACCGCCGAATTCTCGGATCCATGGAGAAGAACATGAAATACACGATCACAATGTGCATATTACTGCTTTTGCCGCTGGACGCATTCGCTGGCGAGACGACCTTTGTCACTGGTGCGAGGCCATGGAATTTCGCGCAGCGCAGCCGAGAGAGCCATCTAACGATGCAGTTGCGCGGGCCGGAGGGCATGAGGGTAATCCAAGGCGGCCAGACGGCAGCCGGGCCCGGCTACATATCCAATTCTTACGCAATTGGAAATTGGGTGCAGGTTGAAATGCTGCTTGGAGACGGATCAGAAGGGTTGATCATGATCGAAAACGACCAGACGAACTCAGGTGATCAGCAATCTGTTTCCGATATTCTCGGCGAGCTTATCGAAACCTACCAAGGCGATGATCAGAACAGCCAGCAGTAATAGATGCGGCAAATACTCTGAGCGAGTATGTTGGTCATTTCTGGATCAATGTAGTTGCGCGCGGCGAGGCACCCGTTGCTTTATCCTTTTTTCGGAGATCAACCGCTGTGCCTGAACGAAAGCGTCGCGCGTCTGCCGCCATGTTGTCATCAGTTCGCTGCGCAAGCGGGACCACTCGATGTCGCTGTCCATTTTCAGCTCGGATTCCAGCGCCGACAGGCGCGCCCGTAGCTGATGCGCCCCGAACAAGGCCGCCGAGCCGGCCAACGCGTGAATCTGGGCGATGGCATCTGCTTGATCTTCGGCCGCCAAGGTTTCCGCCGGCAGCGCGGCCAGGCGACATTCGGCATCTTCAAGGAACTGCGCCATAAGGCGATCTCCCTCCTCTTCGCCGAGGTCTTCCCCCATCCCTCGTAATGCTGCGATATCGACGAGGATATTGGCGTCAGCAAGTGCCGCCTCGTCCCCGGCGGCGTCATTCGACGCCGCGCGCGAAACGGCGGCGATGTGTCGGATCAGAGCCTTCCGGCTAATCGGCTTGATCAAGATTTCGTTCATCTGCGCTTGCCTGAACCGCGCGATATCGGCGGGCATGGCATGTGCGGTGACCGCGATGATCGGTACATCTCTGCTGGCCCCGTTTCCGTTGCGTATCGCCCGGGTTGCGAGCACCCCGTCCATGACCGGCATGCTGATATCCATCAGTATAAGGTCGAACGGATGCTCGTTCGCCATCGCCACCCCCTCTCGCCCGTCCCGTGCCTCACTCACACGATGCCCGGACCTCTCGAGCATGCTTCGGACCACGAGCCGATTGATGGTGTTGTCCTCCACCAACAGAATTTCCAGTGCCCTTTCGAATGTCGGTTCCGGCTCGAGCGGTTGCGTGGCCGCCGCATAGTGGTGCCGCTCTTCAGCGGCTTCGTGGTTGTCAGGCCAGGGCGATAGCGGGATCCGCACCCAAAACCGGCTACCCGTTCCCTCGGTGCTTTCGACGCCGATCGTGCCACCCATCGCCCTTGCCAGCCGCCGTGCTATGCCAAGCCCAAGGCCCGTCCCGGAGGCGGTCCGCGAATAGCTTGCATCGAGAGTCACAAAGTCATCGAAGATATGCCCGATATCCTTTTCCGGGATGCCGATCCCGGTATCCGAAACGCGAAATTCCACCATCCCGTCAGGAAGGCGCAGCGCATGCAGCTTGATCCGGCCGTTGCGGGTGAACTTGATGGCATTGCCCAACAGGTTGACAAGCAGGTGGCTGAGCTGGTTCGGATCACCGACGACATCCGCCAGGCTGGCGTCGTCCACATCGATCAAGAGTTCGTTGCCGTTGGCTTCGGCAAGACTCATCTGGCCAGTGGCTACATCCCTCACCAGTCCGTTTGCATCGAAGCGTCGGTCGGTGATGTCGACCATGCTTGCCTCGAGCCGGGAGATATCGAGGACATCGTTGACGTGGTTCAGCAAAAGCGCTCCCGACTTCTTCATTACATCTATAAGCTGGCGCTCGCTGCCAGTGCTTACCGCCGTGTCGTTAAGCAGGTCGAGCGCCCCCAGCAAGCCGTTCAGTGGCGTGCGTATTTCGTGGCTCATCACCGCTATGAATTCCGCCTTTGACTTTTCCCCGGCAATCGCCTTGTCGCGTGCATCCACCAGCTCGGCCTGTGCCGAAACGATCTCGGAAACGTCGCTGATATAGGAAACGAAAATTTCGCCCTGCTTGCTCATCGCAGTCGAGATGGAAACTTCAACGGGAAAGACCCCTCCACCCTTGCGCATTGCCTCGAGCCGGACCCGGCCTGCGTCGGTGAGGCGTTTCTTGCCGGTGTCCAGGTAGCGAGTCATCCCGGCATGATGCCTGTCTCGCAAATGCTCGGGGACGATGAGTTCAGCCATTTTTTGCCCGATTGCCTCGGCTCGCGAATAGCCAAATATCCGCTCGGCCGCGCCGTTGAAGTTCAGGATCCTACCTTCGCGGTCTACAACCAGGATCGCGTCGAGCGAGGTGGTGATGATCGACGTGAGCCGATTGGCAACCAGCGCATGATCTCTGCTGGTTACCCATGCGAGCCGGACCAAGAGCAGCAGCACCATAATCAGAATCATCAGCACGACGATCAAGCCGATCACGAGGCTTGCAGTGTGGGCAAGCGTCAGGGCGACATGCTGTCTGCGCTCATCGGCGGCTCGCGCGAATGCTTCGACGCCACTCAATGAAATGTCCCGGACCAACCGCTCAATCTGATACACCTCATTCATGAGACGCGGCAAACTCTCCCGAAGTTGCGCATCCTGCGAATCAATGATCGGGACTGTGCTGTCGAGAAAACGCTTTATCAGTGTGAGTCTTTCAACCACATCGGGCTGCACCCGAAGCCGCGCGTACTGGCTGCTAGTGGAGATCGTTTCATAACGGCTGTAGAAAATGTCGAATTTCGTGCGGATAGGCATCAAATCCGCGTCTTCGCTGGTCATAGCCATCAGCATCGCGGCTTCGAGTCCCAGAAATTCGACTTCGAACTGCGTCAGAGACCATTGCACGCTGTCCGAGTTCGCGATCGCCAGATAGTCGACTTCCTGTCTCAACCGCTCCGCAAAGAACACGATGCCAGCGCCGCAAACCGCGAGTAGAGCAATCGCAACCAAGGAAAGGGACTTTTGGGCCGCAAGCAGTGGCAGCATAGCGGATCCCAATCGGTTCGCGAGCTGCACAGTCCAAAGGATCATTCAGGGCTTAACCTCAATATGGTCAAGTTGCCAGATGCTGCGCGAATAGATCAATTCTTGCCTGTATTCAGGCTTGGCGTCGTAGGGATAAACGATCCACAGCGGCCCCTTGTCGCGGACAGTCATTGTCTGGCCATTATGCAAATAGGCAATCAGTGGCCCGCCCTCTACAGCGTCGGAGATGGGGATATTGATCGAGTAATCGTTGATCGCCGTCACTTGCAGCATGCTGCCTTCCGCAGCAAGCGCCTCAAGCAAGGTCGACAGCGGCACGCCGGTAAACGTTTGCTGGCCGTCGGTCCAGATGGTCGTAGTATGAAATTCCTCTGCGCTAAGGGACTGGAGCATCTCGAGGTCGAAGACGGCCGTGCCCCCTTGATTGGTGTTGCCGATAGAACCGGTCACGGTAAGGAGCACTTCTCCCTGGGGTTGCGCAAGTTCAGTACCGGCATACGCGACCTCCGCCACGAGAAGAAAGACGAGCGGTCCGAGCAACGGGCGGAGTTTCAGCATGATGGGACTCCTTACAGAACGACGGGGCACAGCGCTGATTTATCATACTTCGACAGCGTCGACATCGGCGCAAAGGAATATGTACCTATACTTTCGCTCAGTAGCTACTGCCCCTTTTGGTTGATGGCTACGCAAATGTCCTGTCGACAAAAGCGCCATTCTACACGAAAGTCACGGAATAGTGAGATTCAGGTTCGTAGGCGCAAGGGCATAGGATGTGGCGATGGTTAGACGAAGCTGGCGCCTCATCGCCAATGAAAGTGGTGTGATCTTCTCTGAGCGTGACGGATGGAGCTTCCATCGGGCGATCGGTAGAGTTCTGGGGCGGCTGGCTGGCATAATCTCTCGGAATTCGAGCGGGGCTTGGAGGCCGACGCTAGCAACCGCCCTCAGGCGGCGCGGCGCGTGTATGACAGGCGCCGGTCATGTGTTTTCGGGACGCGGTAGGGAAAACTGCAATGAAGGTGCTGGTCGCCGACGATCACGATCTGGTCC
>Ga0136557_1001884_pt1 | contig 12743 bp, 14 predicted proteins | sample AntRauTorckE6832_FD_104796 | JGI IMG/M metagenome (GOLD analysis project Ga0136557, IMG submission 104796) | Saline lake microbial communities from Rauer Islands, Antarctica - Metagenome Torckler E6 #832 | ecosystem: Environmental > Aquatic > Non-marine Saline and Alkaline > Saline | place...
ATTTGAGCCTTCTCGAATAGCACAAGTATGCTTCAAAGTCCCAAATGAGCCAATATGGAGCACTCTTGAACAGTTACAACTTGGTGGTTATGCCAATTTGGTGCTCCCACCTGAATAGTTACTAGAACTCAGTAAAGAGATAGCTGAAAACGGAACCTTTTACCATGATACTAGCAATTACCGCAACAGATTTTGAGATGGCTCCGTTTCTCAGGGGTGCTCCGGGTGCCTGCCGATCACTTGTCACAGGAGTTGGAGTACTTGAAAGTGGTTTGCGACTGAGCCGATACCTGGAACAGAATCGGCGGGAGTTTACCATGGCCCTCCATTTTGGAGTAGCTGGCGCCTATGTTGACAGAGTGGATGAAGAGGCGGCCGGTCTGCTTGATATCTGCATCGCCGAAAAGGAGATATTGGGCGATCTCGGTATATGTTTTCCCCAGCGTATTGATGAGCTTCCAGAGGATCTTGGCCTGCAAAAAATCTTTGACCTTGATGATACTCTTCTCAAACAGGGCACCGCGGTGCTGGAAAAGTATGGATTTTCCTGGCACAGGGGCAACTTTGTTACCGTGAACTGTGCCAGCGGGACACGACAACGGGGCGAATTGTTGTGCCGCAAGTATGACGGTCTCTGTGAAAATATGGAAGGGGCCGCTATTGCCAGGGTTTGTCTGGAGTACGATCTGCCCCTGATGAAACTGCGCTGTATTTCAAACTATGTGGTTGATCGGGATCTCTCCGGGTGGCGCCTGGTGGAGGCTGCAAAGAAGGCCGGCGAGGCAGCGGCTATTGCAGGGAAAGCCTGTAGTCATTACTGTCGTCAATAGTATAGAACTTGAGTAGACGGCAAGGCTCAGCTAATCGATCCAGAAGTCTTCACATGTTGTTTTCAAGGGCCGCCATAAACCCATCCCTGGGGGCTTAGCTGCAGCCGTCCACTTTAGATACCCATGAAAACAACATGTGAAGACTTCTTGCCCCACGCACTTCGAGCTGAGTTTCATTGGTAATCAGCAAAATAACTTCGCAGAATTGAAGTACAATACAACAGGATAGATTATGAAACCGCTTAGTCTTGGGTTTTCTCCCTGCCCCAATGATACCTTTATTTTTCATGGCATGGTTCACGGAATGGTGGAGACACCGTTAGTTTTTCACCAGCCCTTGCTGGAGGATGTCGAAACCCTTAATACCTGGGCCATGGAGTCCAGGCTTGATGTCACCAAACTCAGCGTTCATGCCCTGGGGCATGTCCTGGATGACTATTGTGTTCTTTCCGCGGGAAGTGCTTTGGGCAGAGGGTGTGGACCATTACTGGTGGCGGCGCGTCCTCTGGATATTGCCGGGGCTGAATCCTGGAAGGTGGCGATTCCCGGGAAATATACCACTGCCTCCATGCTTTTTCAGATGTTTGCGCCGCAGTGCAGCGATATCGTGGAGATGCGTTTTGAGCGCATCATGTCCGCCGTGGCGAAGGGGGATGTCGATGCCGGTGTAATCATTCATGAGAGCAGGTTCACCTATGAGCAGGATGGACTTGTCTGTCTTCAGGATCTCGGGCAATGGTGGGAGCAAACCTCCTCGCAGCCCATTCCTTTGGGGTGTATTGCAGCCAGAAGAGATCTTGGCCGGGAAACAATCAACGAGATAGATCGTGTTGTCAAGGCCAGCCTGGAGCTGGCCTATGGTGATCCGCATGATTGCCTGCCCTATATACGCAAGCATTCACAGGAGATTGATGAAAAGGTTGTACAGGATCATATAGAGTGGTATGTCAATGAGTACTCTCTTGAACTTGGAGAGGAAGGCAGACAGGCAGTCGCCACCTTCCTGCAGCGCGGCAGAGAGGCCGGTATTCTGCTGCAGAGCAATGCTCGGATTATGCTATGAGCAGCAACACAACAGCGCCTTTTCAGGAGCATTCAGCCTGGCGACCTTCTCCTGTATGGGGGTGTTTGCTCATAGGCGGCAAAAGCAGGCGCATGGGGCGGCCGAAGCATCTCATTGAAGATGCTGCTGGTGTAACCTGGATTGAGCGAATTGCCGCCTGTCTGGCCGAGGTCTGTGACCAGGTTGTTCTCTCCGGCAATGGTGAAGTGCCTGATTCTTTGGCTCATCTGGGCAGGTTGGGCGATATTCACGGAGCTCAGGGCCCTTTGGCGGGGATTCTGGCGGCTCTGCGTTGGAAGGAAGAGGTAAGCTGGCTTGTTGCGGCATGTGATATGCCTTGCATACACCCTGATGCGCTGCGTTGGCTGCTCAACATGCGCAGGGCCGGGGTATGGGGCACAGTGCCCCTGCATCCGTTAACCCAAAAATATGAGCCGCTTCTGGCGCACTATGAAGCAGACAGCAGGACGCTTTTTGAAAGACTTTTGGATTCCGGCAGCCTGCGGCCTGGGCAGATTTACCGGGAAGAGCGTATTGTCACCCCCGAAGTGCCTTGGCGGTTTACCCCCGCCTGGCGTAACTGCAATACCCCTGAGGATATACTGGAAATCACCAATCACTAATCCATTGCCCGGTTTTCTTCCACCGCATGGCAGGCCACATGGGCCCCGCTTTCCAGGGTATTTAAGAGAGGGACCTCGGCGATGCAGCGCTTGTCGGCGTAGACGCATCGTTCATGGAAGACGCAGCCTGTAGGGAGGTGGACGGGTGTGGGGACTTCCCCCTTGAGCTTGATATGCTTGGCCCTGGTTTCGCCGACCCGGGGAATGGCGCTTAAAAGTGCCCGAGTATAGGGGTGGCGGGGCTGAGTGAAAAGTGTCTCTGCCGTTGCAACCTCGCAGAGGGTGCCAAGATACATTACCGCGACCCGTGTGCTGATGTGCCGCACTACGGAGAGGTCATGGGTGATAAAGAGATAGGTCAGATTACGCTGTTTTCCTGTCTCCATGAGCAGGTTGAGGATCTGGGCCTGAATGGAAACATCGAGCGCGGAAACAGGTTCATCGGCAACGATGAGTTCCGGATCAAGGATGAGGCCGCGGGCAATGCTGATTCTCTGGCGCTGGCCTCCGGAAAATTCATGGGGGAATCGCTTGGTCCAGGCCGGGTCAACACCGACCTGCTCCATAACCTGACTGATTTTTTCGTTGATCTGTTCCGTGGCCATGCTGGGATTATGGAACCGCAGTGGTTCTTCAAGGGTGCGCTGCACGGTTTTGCGGGGGTTGAGCGAAGCGTAGGGATCTTGAAAAATCATCTGCATCTTTTTGCGAAAGGGCAGCATCTGCCTGTGACTGAGATTGTCGATCCGTGTACCCCGATAGCTGATCTTACCGGAGTTGGGCGTATGGATACCAAGAACCAGTCGTGCAAGGGTTGATTTGCCGCAACCGCTTTCGCCTACGACGCTCAACGTCTCTCCCTTATTAATGGAGAGATCAACATTATTGACCGCTTTGACGGTGGTTTTCTCCAGTTTAAAGCGTCCGTTTCTAAACTTGATGGACTCGAGGAAGCCGCCGGAAATGTCAAAATGTTTAACGATGTTGTCTATTTTAAGAATTGGTGTTGCCATTTTTTTCAATATTTCCTTTGTAACTACTTTCCTTTTACCATATGACATGCAACCAGCCGTCCGGCTGCTTTCTCTTCTAACTCAGGCGTAACTTTAACACAAATATCCTCCCGCAGATTGCAGCGTGGATTGAAGGCGCATCCGGGAGGGATCTTGGTCAGCGTCGGCATCATTCCCGGAATCTGCTCCAACTTCTCTCCGGGTTTGATTATACCGGGAATGGATTTTATCAAGCCGGTGGTGTAGGGATGTTGCGGATTTGCAATCACCTCGTGGGTGAGGCCTGATTCAATAATTTTGCCGGCATACATGACAACAATTTTTTCCGTCACCTGAGAGACCACGGCGAGATCATGGGTTATGAGAATGAGCGACATGTTATCTGATTCGCATAACTCCTGCAGCAGATCCATGATTTCGGCCTGGATGGTGACATCCAGAGCAGTGGTGGGCTCATCGGCAATGATGAGGCTGGGATCTGTTAACAGCGCAATGGCGATGATGATGCGCTGCCGCATGCCGCCGGAGAGTTCATGGGGATACTGCTGAAGTCGTTGTTCCGGCGAAGGTATCTGGACCTTTCTCAACTTGTCCAGGGCGATTTTTCTGGCATCGCTCTTCGATATTTTGCGATGGGCCTGCAGGGTCTCGATCATCTGTGTGCCGATCTTGAAAACCGGATTAAGGGTCATCATGGGATCCTGGAAGATCATGGTGATCTTGTCCCCTCTGATGCGTCGCATTTTTTCATCCGATAAGGCGCTTATTTCTTCACCGTCAAAGGTGATTCTGCCCTTGGAGATATAGCCGGGTTTGCTTATGAGGTTGATTATGGCAAATCCGGTGACCGATTTTCCGGCACCGCTTTCTCCTACCAGTCCGAGCTTTTCGCCCTTTTCCAGGGTGAGGTTAATGTCCTTGAGGGCGGTGATGGACCCGTTTCTCAGGGCGAATTGTACATCAAGATCGTGTATTTCTAATAGATGAGCCATTACTGATACATCCTATCCTTTATAAAGTTTCGGGTTGAGCACGTCCCTGAGCCAGTCACCAAGCAGGTTGATGACAAGAACAAAAAGAATGAGCAGGATTCCAGGGAAAATCGTGATCCACCAGGATCCGGAGAAAATATAGTCGAAACCGGAGCGGATGAGTGACCCCAGCGATGGTTTGGTCGTCGGCATGCCAAGGCCCAGGAAGGAGAGCGCTGCCTCACTCATGACGGCATTGGCGACCTGGATCGTGGATATGACCAGAAGCGAGGTCAGGGAGTTTGGCAGCACATGGCGGATCATGATGACCGGCCTGGACAATCCGATAACTTTGGCGGCTTCGACGTATTCCTTGCGTTTTTCACCCATTACCGAGGCACGTATGGTCCTGGCATACATGGGCCATTCGGCAAAACCAATGATAACAATGAGCAGGGGAACGGCAAGTTCTTCATAGCGACCGATGCCAAAGGTCAGTTGGAAGATGGCAGAGATCAGAATTGCCACCATAAGATAGGGAAAGCTGAACTGGATGTCGGCAATACGCATTAACAATGCATCCATTCTCCCTCCCAGATAGCCGGCGCTCAAACCCATAAGGATGCCGATGGTGGCCTGCAGGGAAACGGCGCCAAGGCCGATGATAATGGAGGTGCGCAGGCCGTACAGCATGGTGGAGAGCATATCGCGTCCCATGTTGTCAGTACCCAACGGAAACTCGTCCATTCCCATGTCATTCCAGGCCGGCGGAATTTCTGAGTTCATGATGTCAATATTGTTGGCATCATAGGGGTTCATGGGAGAAATCAGCGGGGCCGTCAGGGCGAGAAGAAGAAAGAACACCAGGGCCACAAAACTTGCCATGGCGACTTTATCCCGTTTGAAACTATAGAGGAAGTATGATTCTTTAAATTTTCTGAGCGATTGTTTCATTTTGTTCCCGTTATTCTAACTGTGGGATTAATTAGTCCATAAAAAATGTCGACCAGGGTGTTGACCATGACAAACACGGTTGCCACGACCACAAGGTACGCATTGAGCAGGGCGATATCGGCGCGCTGCACGGCTTCGAGAAACATAAATCCCATGCCCTGCCACTGAAATACTGTTTCGGTGAGGATGGTAAAGGCAAACATGATGCCGATCTGCAGGCCGAAAACCGTGATAACGGGAAGCAGTGTGTTTTTGAAGGCATGAACAAGCCAGATGCGCATGGGAGAGAGGCCCTTGGCCCAGGAGTATTTAATATATTCCGTTTCCAGAACTTCCATCATTTCGGAGCGTATAAGGCGGATATAGAGGGGGAGCATGATGGAGGCCAGCGAGAGACAAGGCAGGATAAGGTGTTTTATACCATCTATGGTCAGCATGCCGGAGTTCCAGTAGCCGTTGCCGAAAAGATCGACGGTCTCGCCCCTGCCGTAGGACGGCAGCCACCCCAGGGTAACGGCAAAGATGTAGATAAGCATGATACCGGTCAGAAATACCGGTATCGATACCCCCAGGGTCGAAAAACCCATGATACATTTCGAGAGTATGGTCCTGGGCTTTAAGGCTGTATATATCCCCAGCGGCAGTGACACAAACACGATTATCAAGGCGGCTCCGAAAACCAGCTCGAGGGTGGCTGGAGCATGCTTGAGGATTACTTCGGTGCAGGGTTTTTTATAGATAAAGGAAATGCCAAGATCACCCTGTGCCGCATTTTTGATAAATCGCCCATACTGTACCAAAAAAGGATCGTTCAATCCCAGTTTTTCGGCCATTTCGGCACGTTCTTCAGGGGTTACCCGCTCACCGACCAGGGGACGGATGGGATCGCCGATATTGCTCTGGATGGAAAATCCAATAAGGCCGATGACCAGCATGACCAGGACCGCCTGCAAAGCTCTTCGTAGTATAAATGCAAACATGGGTATCTTTATTGAGGGCTATGAATACAAAGCAGGGGGCTTATGCCGCCAAGCCCCCTGCCGTGGAGAGATATCGAAAAGATGTCTCTTGTTGTATTGTTATTCAACTACCAAGTCGCCGAAATAGGGAAAGTTCAGCGCGTTGATGATGGGATCCACCTTGACGTTTTTCTTGGCGCCATAACTGTGGTTTTGCCAGTGAAACGGGACAAATGCGGCATCATCGTAGAGGATCTGCTCAACCTGTTGGAGCATTTCCTTCCTCTTGGCGCGGTTGGTTTCCGATTGGGCGCCGTAGACCAGTTCATCAACCTTGGGGTTGCAGTAGTTGCCGCTATTGTAAACGGCATACCCTTCCTTCTTGCCGGGACATACCGTGAGAAACTCGGAGAAGTTTCCGGAATCTTCGGTATCGGCATGCCAGCCGATCATCATCATATCAGCGGTACGGTTGTCGAATTCTTCCCAGTACTGCGCTTTGGGCATGGTTTTGAGCCGCACATCGATGTTGATCTTTTTGAGCATCTGGGCTGTCGCCTCGGCAATTTTGAAATCGTTGACATAACGGTTGTTGGGAGCCATCATGGTGATTTCAAAACCATCGGCATAGCCTGCTTCCTTCATCAGCGATTTGGCCTTGGCGAGGTCGTATCTCGGGGTGAGGTTCTCTTTGTAGCCCACATAGCCTTCTGGACCCTGCTGAGCGGCGACGGTTGCCGTCCCTTTCATGATCTTTTCGACAATACCGGCATTGTTGACGGCATAGACGATGGCGTTTCGTACCCGGGCATCCTTGAAGGCTTCAACCCGTTCCTGATTCATCTGGAAGGTGATGATACGACCACCGGAAACGGTGTGGAGGTCGACATCCGGATCAGCTTTCAGCCTCTCGAAATCGGTCGGCGGAACAGGAGAGATGAAGTCAACATCGCCGGATAGCAAAGCGGCAACGCGGGTGGCGTTTTCCTTAATGGGTTTAAGAATGATGGTGTCAACGTTACCGGGTGATTCGGTATCCCAGTATTCTTCGAAACGGTTCATCTCAAGAACAACACCCTGCTCGAATTTTTCGACGGTGAATGGGCCGGTGCCGGATTCATTGGCGTTGGCAAAGGTATGCTCAAATTTAATGACCGCGTCCTTGGGATCACCGTTTTCATCTGTTCCGGTATAGAACTCGCTGTCCATGGCAAACATATAGGTGGCCATGTTAAGCAGCAGGGGATATGGCTCCTTGGTGATAACGTCAACCGTGTAGTCATCAACGATAGTAACCTTCTCGAATGGCTCAAAAAGCCCCTGGAAATCCTTGCTTCTGGTCAACCGTTCATAAGACCATTGCACATCTTTTGCGGTAAAATCGTTACCCGAGTGAAATTTGACACCTTTTCTGAGGTGGAAACGAATCGTGCGGGGGTCTAGCCTTTCCCAGTCCTTGGCAAGACGGCCGACAATTTCATGGTCCTTAGTCCAGCGTACCAGCGGGTCAAAAACCCAGTGCGACAGCTGAAGCATTCCGCCGGAAAGCTGGACCTGGGGGTCAAGCGAAACCGGATCGGCGTCGAGGCCGACTTTCAGGGTCTTTGCTCCTGCAATGGTGGCAAACGATAGTACGAGAAAAATACTCATTGCATATAGCAGTGATTTTTTCATGCCATCCTCTCCTCTAAAATGTGGGTTGATAATGTACCTGACAGATGAGTAGTCAGGCTGTAAATGACTATTTTAGAATCTATTTTCTTCTTCCTTCTACATCTGATTATCTAGCTGCAATTCTTCCAAACTTAGCGTATTTTGGTTATTTTTTCCAGAGAATAATTGGTTGGAATGGTTTTTTTGTTAAACCAAATAAAATTTTTGAATACCAACAAAGCGCAGCTAATCGACCCAGGACTCTTCACATGTTGTTTTCAAGGGACGTCGTAAATTTACAGAAGTTTGGTGGAATTGGAATGATAAGGTATAATGGATATCAGAAATGTGTTTGTCGTGCAGGCATTGCGGAAATCGAAGGTATTAATCTGAAATCATTCTCTATTAACAGTGGAACAAGGGGGTTGTATGAAAAACACAATTACCGGCAGCTGCCTGTGTGGAAAAGTACGTTACGAAGTACAGGGACCTCTGAATATTTTCCAGTATTGCCATTGCTCCCGCTGCCGCAAGTTTACGGGCAGCGCTCATTCAGCTCATATTTTTGTGCCGCCGTCACAGTTCAGCTGGATCAGCGGCGAGGAACAAGTAGGCAGGTTTGAACACCCAGAAGCCAAATATTTTGCCACAGCTTTTTGCAAGAACTGCGGCTCATCGTTGCCCTGGGCGGTTAAGGGAGGTAAAAACATCGTCGTCACCGCGGGTACTCTGGATGATGATCCGGGACTGAAACCGCGTTGCAATGTTTTCTGGGGATCACGGGCGGAATGGTTTGATGATACCGGTAATCTCGAGAAATTTGATGAAATTCCCTCAAGAAAATGATGTGTTGAGGGTTTTTGAGGTTGAAAAATGCAAAATTTCCTCTATAACTTGTGAACACTCCTCTTCGCTCGTGCTTTGAGCTGAGCTTTTAGGGGTGAACATGATTCTTTTTTTTACCTAATCAGAGATAGATAACGGAGTTTGATATGCTCAAGGTAGGATTTGTCGGCTGGAGAGGCATGGTTGGTTCCGTGCTTATGGAGAGAATGGCGGCTGAAAGCGATTTTCAGGGGTTTGAGTCGTGTTTTTTTACCACATCGCAGGCCGGTCAAATGGGACCGGAAGTTGGCGGCGAGCGTAAACCTTTGCAGGATGCCAATGATATCAATTTGCTTGCGGACATGGATATCATTCTTTCATGCCAGGGCGGCAGCTATACCACAAGCGTGTATAAAGAGCTACGGAGCCGCTGGAACGGGTATTGGATTGATGCAGCTTCTGCCTTGAGGATGGCTGAGGACAGCATTATCGTCTTGGATCCGGTAAATCGCGATGTTATCGATGCGGGGCTTCAACGCGGTATTAAAAACTATATTGGTGGTAACTGCACGGTTTCCTTGATGATGATGGCTCTTGGCGGTCTCTTTGGAAATGATCTGATTGAATGGATCAGCTCCATGACCTACCAGGCTGCAAGCGGATCCGGGGCAAAGAATATGCGAGAGCTGCTGGTGCAGATGGGGCAGCTGGAATCCTCCGTGAGCGATTTGCTGCAGGACCCTGCCTCTGCCATTCTCGACATCGATACCAAAGTTACTGCAAAACTCAACGACGGTACGCTTTCCTGCGATAACTGGCGAGTTCCCCTTGCCGCCAGCCTTATTCCCTGGATTGATAGTCCCATGGAAAACGGTCAGACCAGGGAGGAGTGGAAGGGGATCAGCGAGACCAATAAGATCCTTGCCAGAACGGGAGATGATATTATCCCTATTGATGGGCAGTGTGTTCGTATAGGTTCAATGCGCTGTCATTCGCAGGCGTTTACCATCAAGTTGAAAAAGAATATTTCTGTCGCCGAAGTGGAACAGGTGATTGCAAAGCATAACGAATGGGTGGAAATTGTTCCCAATGAGCGGAAGGCCACAGAAGATATATTGACGCCCGCCGGCACATCGGGCACGCTTACCGTTCCCGTAGGCAGAATTCGCAAAATGAATTTTGGCTCGGACTTTCTCACCGCCTTTACCGTCGGTGACCAATTGCTCTGGGGAGCGGCGGAGCCGGTGCGGCGCATGTTGAAGATAGTCGTGCAACATCTCAGCAATTAAAAGGTAACTGCTGGCAGGGCACCAGACCTTCTCACAATCAGAATGGTATACGTATGACCAATATGCTTCACTATTCTGATTGTGAAAATCTCCGGCACCCTGCGAACAGTTACAAGTACCGAGGTTAGGTATGGCCAGTGGCTTACCCCGTCAGTAGTTACCAAAAAAGCATGGAAAAGCAGTAACCGTACGCCTGAAAGTTGAAGGCCGTACGGTTGCAGCGCTAAAGGAAATCCTGCGTCACCGCGCATTCCCGGCAGATCTCTATTTTTTCCTCCCAGTTCTTTTTTGATTTGCATTCACAGATGGTACCGTTAATAAACCAGCAGAGTTTACCGGAACGAAACTCCCACGCCGGACATTTGTGTTTTCTCTCATCCGGACAGTCGAGAATATCCCAGCAGTTTTTCTGGTTATTGCCGGCATCAGCTTTTCGTGAAAGGAGGAAATATATCTGTCTTTCTATGTGCGTTGGTATTGAGCGCCAGCCCTGTTCATACGAACAGATAGCTTTAAGAGAAGTACCCAGCAATTCAGCCAGTTCCTTCTGCGTTTTGCCCAATCTCTTTCGCAGTTGCTTAAATTTTGTACTCTCCATGATTTCCCGATAGGCAAAGGTAATATGTTCTATATATGATACCACAATGTGGCGCAAAAGTACAGCTTTGGCTCGTATGATGGTTCCTTTAGGGAGTTTCTTGCCTGCCAACAATAGTTTGATCTTGTAAAAGCCGGGTGGTTTGGCAAGCTTTTCATCATATGAAAAGCATAACTACCTGTAAAAGCATTGTCACTTTTTTTTATACGGTTGCTGAAGGTATGCTTGACCATGCAGGGTGAGACGAATACAATTTATACAGGAGCACTGAAAACAACATAGCAGGTTCCTTGCCCTCTCGCCTTCGAGCTGAGTTTTGTTGGTAATACGAAATCAATTTTTATAAGGTTACCTTGAAAAATGAGATTTTTTCTTCAAGGTCGAGGCGCGTGAGGGAATTTTACCGGAGACATATGGTTGATATTTCGAGGATAAAATTTTTTCGCGCAACGAAGAGATTGGAGAGGTAAGCGAAGACTTCGAAAGGGCCATTTTTTAAGGTGGCCATAAGGATACTTACGTTCTGGATAGCAGATGTCAAAGTATGATCAGAAATGCGCTAGAGAATTTGCAGCGCTCAAACAACAAGTGGAAAAATATTTTATTGATGTGACGGTAGGTTGTCCGTATGATCAACCTTTTCCAGCGACATTTTATCAGGGATTGTTCGGCCCGTTGTCGGATAGGATGATGGAGCTTTTTCTCGCGGCGGGCTATAGGAGAAACGGCAATACGGTCTATGGAATGAATTGCCGGAATTGCAGTCGGTGCGTCCCCATCAGGCTGCATCCAACGTGTTTTACGCCCAACAGAAATCAGCAAAGGGTGTGGGACAGGAACAAGGATGTGGATGTTGGTATAGGATCCATTTGCCCGACCCAGGAAAAGCTTGAGCTCTGTGAGCGTTTTTTAAAACAGCGCTACCCTTATGAAGGTAATACTGCCCAGGCCTATTACGCTGGCTTTTTTCTTAACAGAATCACTTCCACCTTTGAATTCCGGTATAGAGTTAAGGGTAAATTGATAGGCTGCGGAATTGTTGATGTTGGTACAAACTGGCTTAACGCCGTCTATTTTTACTTTGATGAAGAAGAGGGCAGGCGTAGCCCCGGCACGTTCAATATTCTCAATCTGATTAATTTCTGCCTGAACAAGAAAATAGATTATATCTATCTGGGCTACAATATAGATACAGTTTCAGCAATGAATTATAAGAAAAAATTTCGTCCTCATTTTCTATATGGTAACGGAGAATGGCGGCAGGGAATCTAAGGGCCCGCTCAAAAGTAATCAGCGGTGGTAGTTCTGGGATAACTCTGGAGTAACTCCTCAAGTTTGGCCGCCAGTTCTTGCAGCATAAAGGGTTTTTGTATGAATTGAACTTCGTCGTCGAGTACGCCGTGGTGGGCAATAACGTTTTTGGTGTAGCCTGACATGAACAAGCACTTAATGTCCGGGTGAGTGCGGGCCAGCTCTCTGGCCAGGTTGCGTCCGCTCATTTCAGGAATGACAACGTCGGTGAGAAGGAGGTCGATTGTGGAGGAAGTTGACGCAGCAATGCTGATGGCTTCAGCCGGCTTCTGAGTGGCCATAACTGTATATCCGAGGTTTTTAAGCATCAGTGTAACCATATGAAGGATTGAGGTATCATCTTCTACGAGGAGAATCCCAGCTTGAGATTTCCCCGTGTATTCGTCATGTCTTGTACTGGTCTGTTTCTTTTCCTGTTTGGGGATCCGCGGCAGATAGATCTTTATGCCGGTCCCCTGCTCAGGTTCGCTGTAAATATAGATAAATCCATTATTCTGCTTGACTATGCCATATGTGGTGGCAAGGCCGAGACCGGTTCCCTGGCCTATATCCTTTTATATGAAACTCCTTTTTTGAGGAGCTCTCTTCGTTAAAAGAATAGAATCATAATTTCATCACTGATTGTGATCCTTGTCTTACATTGATTGTCATGGC
>Ga0136557_1001887_pt1 | contig 12725 bp, 11 predicted proteins | sample AntRauTorckE6832_FD_104796 | JGI IMG/M metagenome (GOLD analysis project Ga0136557, IMG submission 104796) | Saline lake microbial communities from Rauer Islands, Antarctica - Metagenome Torckler E6 #832 | ecosystem: Environmental > Aquatic > Non-marine Saline and Alkaline > Saline | place...
GCCAGTAATCAGCTTTCATATACCACTGAATAGAATTTAAATTAAAGAAGTTTAAAATTTTGTTTAATACACCTTTATCATAACTTAAAAAAGCATAAAAGAAATAACTTACTACAACCCAGGATAAAAAATGAGGGAAAAACATAAAAGTCTGATAAATTTTTGATTTCCATTTTCCGTAAATTAAACTAATAATAATCGCCAGAGTTACTGAAATTAAAATACCTAAAACAATAAAAGTTATGTTATAGGACGTGTATTGCGGAGTAAAATTAAAAAATTATTAGATTGGAGTATATAACTAAAATTATCAAAACCTACCCACTCACTATGCACTATGTTATAAATAAAACTTTCTCCAGGATAAACTCTGTACTTTTTAAAAGCAATTAAAACTCCAAACATTGGTAAAAAACTAAATAATATGTACCAGATAAAAGTCGGTATAGCTAACAAACTTAGCTCTGTATCATCTCTTGTCCACTTCTTTTTCACTTAAGACAATCCCCCTCTTCATTTTTAATTTTTTTTATATTCAACTCTGCTCTCAAAAAATATTTTTTATTCTAAAAATGCAGTGAGAATATAAAGAATGTTTATTTTGTTTATTAAGTGATTCTATAAAAATTTTAACATTGTTTTATAATTAAGTCAACTATTTTTAACATTTTATTTAACTTTTTTTAAATTTATTTATACAACAATTGTCAAGACAGTAATCATATGCTATACTAAAGTAAATAAATATTTAACTTTTTTAACAATGCTAAAGCTAGATTTTAAGGAAAGGGTTTTAATATGAAAAAAATAACTATGCAGGATATCGCAGATTCTTTAGCTGTCTCTAGAGTGTCTGTCTGGAAGGTCTTAAATAACAAAAATGGTGTTTCTGCAAAACTTCGCGATAAAGTAATTACTGAAGCAAAAAAACTTGGATACTGGAATACTGATTCGCAAGATTTACCTATTATAAGTAATAATGATTCACAAAAAAAGATTTCTGTGGTTATTTCCAGACCCGAGTCTTCAGTTTTTTGGATTAATATTATCCATGCAGTTGCCAGAGAGCTTAATAAATTTAACATTAATTTAATCTATACCTATTTACCTCCAGAATATGAAGACGGTTATTCGCTGCCGGATATATTAACAGATCACTCTAATATTGACGGCATTCTGGTGATGAATGTCTATAACAAAACCTTATTATCAATGATCAATGAATTAAAATTACCAAAAGTATATTTAGATATTGTAAGCCAATTTCCTCTGACAGAAATTACTGGAGATTTAGTTTTATTGGAGGGAGAATCAGCTATTAGAAAAATAACTAATCATCTAATAGCAAACGGGAAGTCTAAAATTGGTTTTATTGGAGATATTAACTATGCTTTAACCAATAAAAACCGTTATCAGGGTTATCTTAAGGCTATGCAGGAAAACCAGTTGGACATTAATGAGGACTATTGTCTAACTAACGAAATTGGTATTTTCTCTTATTATGAAGAAATTTCTTCTTTTTTAGACAGTCTAGAAGAATTACCAGATGCATTTGTTTGTGCCAGTGACTTTATTGCTAATTTTTTAATGAGATATTTTGTCGAAAATAAAATTAAAGTTCCTGCTGACATTGCTATTTCTGGTTATGATGGAAATAATGAATATTCAATGATTGCCGGTAAGCTAACTACAGTAGAAGTAAAAACTGATTATTTAGGAAAACGCCTGGCTGATAATCTTTTTTATAGAATTAATAATCCTAATTCTCCAACTGCGGTTTTAAATATTTATTCAAAAGTCATCTGGGGTGAATCAACAAATTTTTAGATCATTTTTTTAAAATAAAATATACAGTTGTAACCAGATCTCCATCTCACCATTTTCAACCGGGCTGTCAAGTGTTGGTATTGTTTTGGTATATTTGCTGGCAGAAAAAAGCTGCCTATTTAAAGACAGCTTTTGATTTCATTATTATTTGCTTCTTTTTTATATCTTCCTCAAATAATTAGCAATTTCCATAACTGCTTCTCTGATTCTATACAGTTCACTCTCTTTGTTTCTCTGCCGCCAGAGTTTACTGTATTTCCAGAGCCAGTTTTCCAGCAGGCCAGCTAATTCCTCAGGAGAATGAACTAAAATAATATCCTCCTCATCATGATGGAACTTTTTAAGCATTAAACCTAGAGAATTTAATAATGCAACTCCTTCAGCTGCATGATGGAACTCATCCAGGTCCTGTCTTTTGTCTGGTGCCAGTAAAGGACCCTGATCCAGTAATCTATCTGCTATCTCCAGGCTAGCCTGATAATTACTTTGCAGCTCTGCTCCTTCTAAATCTAAAAAACTATTTTTAAGATGATCTTCGTCAAATAAAGTAGACTGCTCATAAATTTTTTCTTTCCAGGCAATAACTAAATCCCAGGTAACTGAATGCTGTTCTGAAAGTTCATTTAAGAGCGAGACAATCTTTCCACTTTGATCAGCATATTCTAACCGCGATATCTGCTGATAAACTTCTTCTTTAGTTCCCTTTTCAGCTGAATTCCAGGATAAATCTGCACCATAAATCATTCCCGGGACAGAAGTACTCCAAAAATTAATATTACCAAAATCTCCCCAGTTAGTATTTAAAATACCGCTGGCATCATATTTTTCTGCATAATCAGCCATTTTTCTAATATTGGTAAATGACATATCAAAATTATTGACTAATCTGTTCCAGCTTGCTACACCTGGACATAGATATTGTTGATATCCATTTTTTGCAATCAGTTCTGCCTTGCTTTCTGGCGGCTGATAACCATAATCCCAGTTTAAAATGATAACATCCTCTGGTACCTGATCTATTAAATCGGGATATTTAACAATGATATCTCCCCACATCATAACTTTTTTATCATATTTTTTAACTTCATTAATTAACTTAAGTAAAAAGTTTAAATACATCTGTCCCTGACCAATTTCAGCAGCCAGGGCTTTGTTTTTACCCTGCCCTAAATCAAATGTTTCATCTCCACAAATATTAAATTTATCAGAGCTAAAAAGGGGAATAAACTGCTGCAGCATTTTTTTGACAAATTCAATGCTTTCCGGATTAGAAACATTCAGAGTATGATGCCGCATTCTTTTGATCCAGGAAAACTGTGCTTCAGGATCGACCTCCAGTTCAGCCAGATCTTTAAAAGAGTTAGTCGATAAAGCTGTATATAAATGACCGAAAGAAGAAAGTGATGGTACTAATTCTACTCCCCTCTTTTTTGAATACTGATCAAGTTCAATTATATCTTCAGCAGTCAGTGGATCAGCACCCGTCCAGACTTCACTTAAACCCTCAAATAAAAAGGTGTGTTCTATATAAAGCTGAATCTGATTTAACTTATAATGAGCTGCTTTATCAATAATTTCTTTTAAAGTTGATAATGTCGGAATTTTACCTCGAGCTACATCATGATAAAAACCCCTATTTTTAAAATCAGGATAATCGTTGATTTCTACGGCCGGAAGCTGTCTTCCCTCAAGTTTTATTAGCTGAATCAAAGTCTGGATTCCATAAAAAAGTCCGGCTCTATCTGCCCCCGAAATAATAACTTTTTGTGGATCAATTTTCAGCTGATAAGATTCTGCTTCAGCCTGATCAAACTTTAAATAAATCTTATTATTTTGATTAATCTTTATCTTTTTGTTTAATAAGATTTCAAATCCAAATCTCTTTTTAATTTCATCCTGTAGATCTTTAATTATCTCTAAGTCTAAATCTTTCTCAGAAGCAATTAAAACTATTTCTGTTTTTGGATTTAAAACAAATTCTCCTCTCTGATAGTCAATTTCTTGCGGTTGAGGCATAAGCTTCATTAAGTAATCCATCTCCTTTTTATATAATATATTTTATTTTAAAATTAAAATAAGATTCATGCTTTATAAATAACAGGCTCAATATAAATTATCGATAACACATCTTTAATTATTTTACTTCTCTAACTTTAATTTTTTTCATATATTTTTCTAAGTTTTTTTGTCTTACTAAACCGGTAGTCTTTTCAACCGCATTTGCCATTCCACAGGCATTAGCAAACTTCAGCATCTCCTCTAAAGACATTTTTCGTCTAACTGCCACAGCCAGTCCGGCTACAACACTATCACCGGAACCTGTAGCATTAAGAACTTCTATTTTAGGAACTTCAACTTTATAGGCCTTATTTTGATCCAGATAAAACATTCCAGCTTTGCCGCGGGAAAGGGCAATAGCTTCTGCCCCTTTTTGCTGCAGGATGCTGCCAGCTTTAAGAAAGTCTTTTTCTGTCCGCAGTGGAAAATCTACTATGGCCTCAACTTCACTTTGATTGGGTTTAATAATATCCGGGCCAGCTTTAAGGCCTGCCACAAATGACCTGCCGCTGCTGTCTAAAATCACAGTCTTAGCCTCTGCTTTAGCAATTTCAATCAATTTTTGATAAAAACCACTTTCAATTCCCGCCGGCAAACTGCCGGACATCGTTATAATTTCAACATTTTTTAAATTAGCCTTATATTCTTCTAAAAATTTTTCTTTTTCAGCTTCACTGATTTCAGGTCCATTTTCTAAAACCTCAATCGAGTTTTGCTCAGCATCAATAATATTCAGACAGCTGCGAGTTGTTCCCTCTATTTCAGTAAAACTGCCCTTTATCTTTAACTCACTAATCTTTTCCTTCATAAAATTACCGGAGTGACCACCTAAAAACCCAAAAGCAGTCACCTCTTCCTCTAATAAATGAATAACCTTAGTCACATTTATTCCTTTACCTCCGGCTGTTGCCTGATAATCACCGGTTCTCTGGACTGAATTTAATTTTAGTTCAGCAATATTATATCTGCGATCTATGGAGGGATTTAGCGTTACTGTCGCAATCATTTTAGCAAACCCTTATTCTCACTGCCACAGAGTTTAATTTTTTTCTTGACCAATTTTTTCATACTTTCTTTACCAGGCTTAAGATATTTCCGGGGATCATTTTCCTCTGGATTGACTTTAAAATATTCTTTGACAGCATCTGAAAAAGCAATTTTTAATTCAGTTGCAATATTAACCTTGGTAATTCCCATCGAAATAGTTTTTTTAACTGTTGCAGCAGGTACATCCGAAGCCCCATGCAGCACTAAGGGAACATCCACATTATTTTCTATAGCTTCTAAACGCTGATAATCAATTTTAGGTTCCTTTTTATATAAGCCGTGAGCAGTACCAATCGCTACTGCCAGCGAATCAATTCCAGTTCTTGTCACAAAATCAGCTGCCAGATTAGGATCAGTTAATTCAGAATCAGCATCATCAACCACGATATTATCTTCCTGACCAACCAATTTCCCCAGCTCTGCCTCAACACTGACATCATATCTGCGAGCAAAATCCACAACTTCTTTGACCTTTGCTATATTCTCTTCATATTCTAAAGCTGAAGCATCAATCATCACTGATTTACAGCCCAGCTTAATTGATTCTTTGATGTCTTCAATATTTTCGTGGTGATCTAGATGAAAGGCAATCGGCACAGTTGATTCTGCTGCTGCACTGCGCATAATATTAACTAAATAGCGGGCTCCTGCAAATCTCACAGTCCCAGGAGTAGCAGCAATGATAAGTGGTGAATTTAATTCTTCTGCAGCTTCCACTACAACCTTTGTTGTTTCCAGATTATGAATATTAAAGGCAGGTACTGCATAATTTCTTTTTTGAGCATCAAGCAAAAGATTCTTATTTGATAGGATAAACATTATATCTCTCCTCTTTAATTAGATTACTTCTGATAGACTATTTCACCGGCAACTATTGTTGAAAAGACATTCATTTTTTGATCAACAACTGCCAGGTTGGCTTTTTTACCTTTTTTGATACTGCCGATCTCTTTGTCTAAACCGAGCAGCCTGGCTGGAACTATTGTTGCCATTTTCAGGGCTGTATAAAGATCAAGATCTACAGCCTCTTTAAAATTGAGCACGGCATCTTTGATTTTTAGAGTACTACCTGCCAGTGATCCGGATTCAGTTCTGGCAATTGAATCCTTAACTTCAACCGGGAGCTCACCCAGCATATATTCTCCATCTTCCAGTCCCCCGGCCCGCATACAGTCACTGATCAGAATCATTTTGTCAATTCCTTTCAGCTTAAAAAGCAGTTCAGATGCAGCTGGATGGACATGAATATTATCTACAATTAATTCAGAATAAAGATTTTCAGCATTCATTACTGCACCTAAGGTACCCGGATTTCTGTGATGCAGTCCCTTCATTCCATTATAGGTATGGGTAGCTAAATTAACACCATTTTCGACTGCAGCTGCTGCAGTTTCATAATCAGCATTAGTGTGAGCAATAGTCACAATTATATCTCTGGCTTTTAAATAATCTACAACTTCTTTTGTTTTTTCTTTTTCTGGTGCCAGAGCGAAAACTCTAACCTGATCATTGGCAGCCTCAATTAATTCTGCTATTTCTTCTAGATTGAGCTCCCGCATATGTTCAACCGGATGAGCTCCCTTGTGTTCAGCAGTTAGATAGGGGCCCTCCAAATAGGCACCCAGAATTTCTGCTCCTGCTGTGCCTTTTTTCATAGCTTTATTGATATTTGCCAGAGCTTTTTTTATTTTTGGTAGAGGTGCTGTCAGAGTAGTGGCTAAAAAGGAAGCTGTTCCATTTTCAGCCAGATATTTAGAGATTTCATTTAAAGACTCATAATCTGCATCCATCACATCTTTGCCCACAGCCCCGTGAATATGAAGATCGATTAAAGCTGGAATAATTATTTTATCACCATAATCGATTACTTCTGCTTCAGGCTCAATTTTACTATTTTTAATAAAGCCTTTTATTTTCTGATCTTCGACAATTATAGCCTGGTTTTTTAAAATTTTTCTTTCAGCAAATATTTGTGCTGCTTTTAAATAATATTTCATTATTCTCACCCTTATTTTTGACAATTATTATTGATATGGGTAAATAGTAACTCCTTCTACAACTCGATTAACATCACCAGAAGGACTGGGATCATCAGGTGTGATTCCATATTTTAAAGAATATAGAAGAGATAAAACTTGAGCAGCCACCAGATAATCTAAAGCATTATAGATTTCGTCTGCTTTTTCTGTTTTTTCTGCAAGCGAAATAAAATTATCGCTCATTTCTCTAAGCTCAGGCTTATCTTCGGCTGCGATTACCAGAGTTTCAAAGTCTCCCTGCTGGTGGGACAGCTCTTTTAAAAGGTCATAATCATATTTGCTGCTGTATTGATCAGCAGAGTAAAAGAGGATAACTAAAGTCTGATCATCAATAATAGATTTAGGTCCATGTCTAAAGCCGAGTGGACTGTCATATCTGGTAATAATTTGACCTGCTGTTAACTCCAGCAGTTTTAAAGCTGCTTCTTTAGCCAGACCAAAATAGCCGTAAGTTCCCAGATAAACAATTTTTTTGAAATCCTTAGCTGCCAGCTTTGGCAGTAGATCATCTTTTTCTATTAAATTTCTGGCATTTTCAGCTATAATTTCTATATCACCGCTTAAATCATCTATTTCTTTTAGATTGAATAGTAATAGGGTTGCAAAAATCATAGAACTGAAGCTGCTGGTCATCGCAAAACCCTGATCATGTGCTTTTTCAGGCAATAAAATTAATTTTGTTTTCTCACCTTCAGCATTTTTAGCTAAACCTCCATCCTGATTACAGGTTATAATAATCTGATAGAGATTATCTACAAGCTTTTCTGCCAGCTCAACAGTAGCCAGACTTTCAGGACTATTACCAGAACGGGCATAAGAGAAAAGTAGAGTCGGTATATTTTTTGTCAGATAAAGCTCAGGCTGGGCCACAATATCTGTAGTATGAGCAGATTCTATTTCAACTTCGGGCATTATTTTTTTAAGATAGGGTACAACTGTATCACCAATATAACCGGAGCTTCCAGCACCTGAAAAAATAATTCTTATTCTGTCTTCAGCCAGAACCTGATCTATAAAAGCAGCAAGCTCATCCTTTCTGTCCTGAATTAAGCTGAAAGTTTTCTGCCAGACCTGCGGCTGCTGTGCGATTTCTTCAGCAGTTACTAATCCTTTTTTAGTTTTTAATTCTTCCTTTGTTTTTGAAAATAAAGTATTCATTAGCTTATTTCCTCCTATTTAAGATTTTGATTGTTCTAAATTTCTACTCTTTTTTCTTCTAGTTCTAATTTCTCTATAACTTCAGCTGCAGCTTCCTGCTGCCCGCTTCCGAGCATTAGAGCATAAAGAGCTGCTCCGGTGATTGGTTTTAAAATTGGTTCAATCAGCTCTACATTTTCTGTTTGCAAAAATTCCTTAAGTGGTTTCAAAATATATTCACCAGCATTAAAGACCCCTCCGGAATAAGAAACAGCTATTTTTTCTTCTTTTTTAAAATTCAACTGCTTAATTAAGGACTTAACAGTTAAACTATGTTCACGGGCTGCTTCTTTGTAAGCTGCAGCTGCCTTTTTGTCTCCGGCTTCTGCTGCCTGATATAAAAGCAGGGCCAGAGCAGCAATCTTATTTCTTTTTAATTCCAGCTGCTCATAAAGGATCTCAATCAGATCAAAATCTCTTTCTAATTCCAGCTCATCTTTAACAATCTGATAAATTGCTGTTTTATCAAGCCTGCCGTCTGCCTCTTTAGTAAACAAAGAAATCACCTTTTTACCAAGCCAGTAGGCAGAACCTTCATCACCACAGAAATAGCCCCAGCCGCTGGCCCTTCCAACAGCAGCTGACTGATCTTTAGCAAAACCAATTGCTCCAGTGCCGGCAACAATATTTATCCCCGGCTGACAGGCCAAAGAACCGGCCCAGCCAGCTTCTACATCATTACCAGCTTTAAAATTAGCCTCTGGAATGACTGCTGCCAGCTCTTTTTCCATTAAGACAGTGTCTTTATCATTTTCGCCATAACCTGGAACTCCAAAAAAAGCATAGGCTATCTGATCAATCTTAATCCCTGCCCGGCTGCAGCTTTTTTTAATACCTTCTTTGATTACTTTTTTAAAATTATCCATTCCAATCTGCATATAATGACAGGTTTCTGTTGTTAAATAAGATAAGATGCTGCCTTCCTGATCAATTATCAAAAAGGCAGTTTTAGTACCTCCACCATCGACTCCTAAATAGTACATTCAGGCCCTCCTCTGATTTTATTTTTAAGCTTTAAAGACTGGGTCTTTACAGTTTTTCTCTCATTTCTTTTAAGTCAACGCTTCTATTTTCTAAACGTGATTTTTCAGCAGCAAAAGCCATTAAATGACTTTCAACAGAATCTTTTAGAGTGCTTAAAGTCTCACTATTATTTTCTTCTGCTTTTAATAAGGAGATAAAATCTCTCATTATGCCGGCATCTCCACCACCATGACCGGAACTGCTATTTTGAATTTTTATTTTTTCTTTTTCCTGATCAAATTTACGAATTTCTATTGTTTTCTCAACAAAGTCTGCTCTGATTTCTCCCCGACTTCCAAAAATTTTGATTGTTCTATTGATTTCATCTGAAAAAGCAGTCAGGGCAAAATTTACCTCAATCCCATCTTCCAGGGTCAGCTGTACTGTCTGGGTATCTGGCACATTATTATCTGAATGATAAACACATCTTCCATACGGCCCTTCCTTAATTGCTTGATATAAACCTGCAGCAGATAAATCATCACTAACAACTGACAATGGCATTCGAGATTCGCCGGTCAAATATATTTTTTTGGCTGAATAGGGACAATCTGCTTCTATCCTGCATTCTAAACATCTGGCAGCAGAATTGTCGGGGGCATTTTCAGACCTAAAATATGATAGTTTACCGCGCGAACTTAATTCTGAAGCCCTTTTTCCAGTCAACCAGTAAATCAGGTCGAAATCATGACAGGTTTTTTGCAAAATTATAGGTGCTGCTTCTTTAGTTGTGCGCCAGTTTCCTCTAACAAAACTGTGGGCAAAATGATAGTAGCCAACATTTTCAATATGATCAATAAATTGGATTTTACCTATTACCTGATCAGCCAATAATTCTTTTAATTTTTTGAAAAAATTTGTATATCTTAAGACATGGCAGACCAGGACTTCAACATCATGTTTCTGGTTATGAGCCAATACTTCTAATGTATCCTCTAAGTTAGGTGTTATTGGTTTTTCCAATAATATTTTATAGCCTTTTTCCATTGCTTTTTGGCAGGCTCCAGATGCATCTTGTCCATGGTTGAGATAATTATTCCATCAGCCAGCTTTTCTTTTTTTAATAACTGCTCCCAGCTTTTAAATACATTTTCTTCTTTTATCTTATGTTCTTTAGCAAAAACCTTTCTTTTTTCTGGATTGGGTTCTGCTACTGCATTAATTTCTGCTTCATCTGGATTTTCTAATATATAATTTCCGTATGCCTCACGGCCGCGGTTTCCGGCCCCTAATACTGCTATTTGCTTTTTCATTATTTAGTTTCCCCTCTCTCAATTTATAAATAAAAGATTTAACTCGTGACTTCAGTCTAAAACTACATGAAATTTAAATTTATCGCCTCTGGCTGCACTAACTGTATATTCTATAATCTGATCCTGCTCGTAAGTTAGCCTTTTAAGTAAGATTGCTGGAGAATTTTTTTTGACCTCCAGATATTTTTCTTCCCGACTATTAATAGCAGTTGCCTGAAAAGTTTCTTCAGCTTTTTCAAAACTAACATTATAGCTATCAACAAAAATATCATACATTGCTTTTTCTGATAATAATTTCCGGGTTAAATTCTTAAATCTTGCAGCAGGTAAATATGTTGTCTCCAGCATCATTGGTTCCTCATCTGCCAGCCTGAGTCGAGTAAATTTATAAACTTCAGCTGCAGGTAGAAGTCCCATTTTTTTTGCTATTTTTTGATCCACCTTTATTTTTTCAAAGTCAATTACCTTAGAAGAAGGTTTTTTACCAATCTTTTTCATTTCTTCTGTAAAACTATAAAAATTCAAAAGCTCCTGTTCAAAAGCTTTAGCAGAAATAAAAACACCCTTACCCTGCTTTTTATAAATATAATCATTTTTTTCTAATTCAACCATGGCTCTGCGGACAGTTGCCCGGCTGATATCATAGTTTTCACAGAATTCTCTTTCTGAAGGCAGTTTGTCATCTTCCTGATAACTTCCATTCTCTATTTTTTCTACAATTATATCAAATAACTGATGATATAAGGGTAAACGATTATTTTGATCGATAGTTTTCAATAATATCACCTCTTATAATGTTGTCATGATAAGTTTATAATAGTGATATCTCAGCCCTGAAAAAATGTCAAGTGAATTAAGCCTAATTCAGCTATAATCATCTTTTTATCTTTTCCCGTATTATCTTCAAATAATTTAGATAGGTAAAGCAAAAGCTCCTAGAGCAGGATTCTACTCCTAACTTTGAGAGCTTTTACCTGTCTAGCCTTTAATTTTTTATCTCAACTTCTATCCCTTCAGCCTCTTTGATTCTCTTTTTTAAAGTCTTTCTTAACTCGTCCTTTATCTCCTGATAGCTCTGATTCTTAATTAAATTAGTCTGTTCAGCTGGATCATTTTTTAAATCATAGAGAAAATCATCCTGATAGAGATCACTAGCTGGATCCAGCCAACCATCTTTAGCAGGTGCTTTAACTGAATATTTCCATCTTTTAGTTCTAATGGCTCTTCCCACCTGGCTCTCACTAATCTGAATGAAAACTTCATTCCGCCAGTCCTCAGCTTCATTATTCACTAATTTCTTAACAGATTTACCCTGCATATATTCCGGAACTTCAAGACCCGCCAGATCAAGAAATGTTGGCGGTAGATCAATTAAACTCACCAGTTCTTCAATCTTCTGCCCTGACTCAAATCCCGGGCCAGCAATGATCAATGGAATATGAATCGATACCTCATGACAGGATCTTTTATATTCACTATTTCTTGTCTTAAAATGAGAGCCGTGATCACTGGCATAAATAATTACTGTATTTTCTGCGACTCCCATTTCTTCTAATTTATCAACTATGCGGCCCACATTCTGATCAAGGCTGGCACAGCAGCCGAGATAATCGGGATAATTTTCTTTCCAGTCCCCGGCTTTCCCATTTAAATCTAGAGGAACTTCAAAGTCCTTATATTTTTCTGCAGACCCCTTAGGCCCCTGATAGGTATTAGCATCATTCTGATGATGAGGTTCTATAAAAGAAGTGAAAAGAAAAAACGGTTCATCTGTCTCTGCTGCTTCTAAAAAATCAAGGGCTAAATCTGTAGTTTTATCAACTCGATAACCTTCAAATTCAATTTTTTCCATATCCTGATTAAAAACATGGCCGCCATAACCATTTGAAGTAAATTCTAAAATATCAGAAGCAGCCCAGTAATCTTTCCAGCCACCTCGATATTCCAGAGGAATAGCTTCAGTCTTATAATCAAATTTCCGTCCCAGCTCTTCATTTGATTCACCTTCAGTAGTAGCAAGATGCCATTTGCCCACATAACCCAGCTGATAACCTGCTTCGGCTGCCCAGTGAGCTATTGTTTTTTCAGACTGGGGTAGAGCAATTCCATTTCGATAACAGCCTGTTTCAGTTGGATATTTGCCGGTCTGAATACAGGAGCGGGCTGGCCCACAGACAGGCTGACAGCTAAAAGCATTATTAAACTGCACCCCTTTTGCTGCCAGTTGATCCAGATTGGGAGAAATATCTAGCTTTTGTCCATAACAGCCCAGAGTATCCCA
>Ga0136557_1001889_pt1 | contig 12723 bp, 12 predicted proteins | sample AntRauTorckE6832_FD_104796 | JGI IMG/M metagenome (GOLD analysis project Ga0136557, IMG submission 104796) | Saline lake microbial communities from Rauer Islands, Antarctica - Metagenome Torckler E6 #832 | ecosystem: Environmental > Aquatic > Non-marine Saline and Alkaline > Saline | place...
ACGGTAATGGAGCGGCTCAAGGAGAATCCTGAGTTGCGCCATATTCCCGTCCACTTCATGTCCGCCGCCGACAGCTCACTGGACGCTCTACGCATGGGAGCGATAGGCTATCTGACTAAGCCGGTTTCCATGGAAAAGATTGGAGAGACCTTTGCCAAACTGGAACATATGATCGCCAAGCCGGTGAGCAGACTGCTCCTGGTGGAGGACGATGCAACGCAGCGGGCCAGTATTAAGGAGCTCATCGGTAATTCCGATGTCGAGACAATGGCCGTCGGCTCCGGTGCCAAGGCCTATGAGGAGCTTGACAGAGGCAGCTATGACTGTATGATTCTGGACCTCGGACTCGAGGACATGTCCGGTTTTGAGCTGCTTGAAAAAATCCGCAAGAATCCCTCCATGGCCGGGTTGCCCATTATTATTTATACTGGGCGCGAGCTCACCGAGGATGAGGAAAAGCAGTTGCGCCGCTATGCCGAAAGTATCATAATCAAAGGGGTGAAATCACCGGAGCGGTTGCTCGACGAATCCGCCCTGTTTCTCCATCGGGTTGAGGCGGATCTCCCCGATGATAAGCGTAAAATGCTGCAGACGGTACATGAACCCGAGGGGGTGCTGAGCGGCAGTACGGTTCTGCTGGTGGATGATGATATGCGCAACGTTTTTGCCTTGACCAGCGTCCTGGAGGAGCGTCAAGTCAATGTGGTCATTGCCAGGGACGGTATCGAGTGCCTGGAAAAGCTGGAAGAGCATGACGATATCGCCGCCGTCCTCATGGACATCATGATGCCGCGCATGGATGGTTTCGAGGCCATGCGTAAGATTCGGGGGAAGGTGCGCCATACAGATCTGCCCATCATTGCCTTGACCGCCAAGGCGATGAAGGGAGACAGAAACAAGTGTATAGAGGCGGGGGCCAGTGATTATCTGGCAAAGCCGGTCGATTCCGATAAACTGTTGTCCATGCTGCGGGTGTGGTTATACCGATGAACGTGGAAAAATTGCATATCGACGATGAGAACCTGGAGATCCAGCTGCTGCTTGAGGCCATCTATCGCAAATATGGCTATGATTTTAGAGACTACGCCTGTGCGCATACCAAGAGAAGACTGAGACATAGAAAGGAGATCTCCGGGATTGCCAACTATGCCGAAATGCAGCACAGAGTTATCCACGATGCTATGTTTTTCCGTAGCGTTCTGCTCGATCTCTCCATAAATGTTACGGAGATGTTTCGGGATCCATGGTTCTACAGAAAATTTCGAGAAACAGTGGTGCCTCATCTGGAAACCTATCCCCATATTAAGGTCTGGCACGCCGGATGTTCGGCCGGTCAGGAGGTGTATTCCATGGCGATTGTGCTGGAGGAGGAGGGTATGAAGGCGCGGGCCCAGATATATGCCACCGATTTCAACGAGGAGGTGCTTAGTGCCGCCAAACAGGGGATTTATCCTCTTGAAGATATTCGGGAATATAGCAAAAATTACATTCAATCAGGGGGCCGGCTGTCCTTTGCCGATTATTATACCGCCGATGACCGGTATGCCATACTCGAAAAAACTCTCCGGGAAAAGGTTTTGTTTACTGCGCACAATTTGGTCACCGACGGTGTTTTTGCTGAAATGCATGCTATTTGTTGCCGTAACGTTTTGATATATTTTAATAAAGATCTCCAGGAACGGGTGCTGCAGCTCTTCTATGACAGCCTGTGCCCAGGAGGCTTTCTCTGCCTTGGCTCAAAGGAGAGTCTCAAATTTTCCCAACTGGCTGATTTTTTTGAAGAGGTCGCGCCTAAAGAGAAGATATACCGGAAAAGGCGTTGAGTAGAAAGAGGTGGCGAGTCATGGCAAAATCCGCTACATATCAGGCCGTGGTCATTGGGGTGTCTGCCGGAGGGATTGCAGCGCTTGAACGGATATTTTCAGCCTTGTGTGCAACATTTTCTCTGCCGATCATGGTTGTTCAGCATATTGCACCATCCGGGGGAAATTACCTGGAAAATCATTTCTCATCCTGTTGTTCATTGCCGGTGAGAGAAGCGCTGGACAAAGAGCCCATTAGGCCGGGGACAATCTATTTTGCTCCGCCAAACTACCATCTGCTCATTGAGCAACACAAGGCGATGGCTCTTTCCACCGAAGGCAGGGTCAATTATTCCAGGCCTTCCATTGATGTGCTGTTTACCACTGCCGCGGAAACATACGGAGAGGCGCTGGTGGCGATTGTGCTGACCGGCGCTAATCATGATGGCGCCGCGGGTCTTGCCACGGTGGCCCGACTGGGTGGGCTGACCATAGTTCAGGAACCGGCAACGGCGGAGGTTGATATCATGCCAAAGGCAGCGCTTGCCGCGACGAGAGTTGACCATGTCCTACCGCTGGACAAAATCGGGGAATTTCTCAATACAGTGGGGAGTAATACCAAATCATGAGTATCGCCAAAATTCTTATAGTCGATGATCGACCGGAAAACCTCTTTGTCCTCGAGTCGCTCCTGGAAGAATTCGATGTTGAACTAATCAGGGCGGAATCCGGCAATAAGGCTCTGGCCAAGGTGCTTGATCACGATTTTGCCCTGGTGCTTCTAGATGTTCAGATGCCCGGCATGGATGGCTATGAGGTTGCGGCACTGTTGCGTGGCAACACCAAAACCAGACATATTCCCATCATATTTGTCACCGCCAAGTATAAAGAGGAGACCAATATCTTTCAAGGGTACGATGCCGGTGCCGTGGATTATCTTTTTAAGCCGCTGGAACCTGTTATATTGAAAAGCAAGGTAAATGTTTTTCTTGAATTGTATACCCAGAAAACAGAGCTGGAGAAGACCAATCGTGAACTTGACAGGCAACTCTCCGACCTTGAAGACCTAAAAAAACTCCTTGAACAGACAAATGCGCAGCTGGCTCAGCAGTCCAAGGTCGATGGTTTGACCGGGGTTTTCAATCGCAGGAGTTTTGACGAAATATTTGCTGATGAGTGGCAGCGGGGTAAGCGCAGCGGTTTGCCGCTTTCCCTGCTGCTCATCGACATAGACTTTTTTAAGGATTTTAACGACACCTACGGTCATGTGCATGGCGATGATGCTCTTAAAACCGTTGCCAAGGCTTTGACTAAAGCAGCGAAGCGTCATATCGATCGGGTGGCCAGGTACGGCGGGGAGGAGTTTGTCGTCATTCTTCCCGAGACGGATATGAAGGGTGCCGAGTTGATGGCCCAGAGGATATGCAGTGCTGTCTATGACCTTAACATAGAGCACCAGGGATCACCCGCGCAACAGCGACTGACGGTGAGCGTGGGGGCAACGACGGTGTATCCCGCCGGGGGCAATGACCCTATGGAATGCATAGATGCGGCCGATGGGCAGATGTACTTAGCCAAATCGGCGGGTAGAAACTGTTGGCGCTCAGCTCCCTATGGTGAGCGCAATCTCTCAGTTGAAGGGCGGAAAAATGAATAATCACGCAGAGAACAGGGGGTGTAATAGTACTACGGGCGAGACTGCACCCTCTTTTCTCAATCTCCACCCCGACAGTGTAATAACTCTTCTTGAAGATGTTATGGAAAAGGAGTTTTCCAACCTTTTCCGTCCCTTGAACAGTTATATAAACAGAGTGTATGAGCTTCAGGACCGCCAGGGGACCGCGGTAATCGTCAAGTTTTACAGGCCCGGACGCTGGTCCAAGGCGGCCATTGCCGAAGAACATCTTTTTTTACAGGAGATGGAAACATTTGAGATCCCGGTCATTTGCCCTCTGCAACTGGCAAACGGGGAGACGCTTGGCTGTTGGAATGGTATTTATTTTGCGATCTTTCCAAAATGTGGCGGTAGAAGTGTCGACGAGTTCAGTGATGACCAGTGGCTGGAACTCGGTCGCCTGGTCGGGCGCGCCCATGCTGTGGGCAACATCAGAGCGGCAGACAGCAGGGATAAAATGGTGCCCTCCGTCACCACCAGGCGGCAGCTTGCCTATCTGGAGGAAAACAGGCTTGTCGCAGAGGAATTGCGCCGCAGTTTCTTTGAGCTTGCCGGTCAGCTCATTGAGGAGATAGAAAATCTGTTCCACGATGTAACGATCCAGCGGATCCATGGCGATTTGCATTTCTCCAATATTATCTATCGGCCGGGCGAGTCCTTTTATCTCATTGACTTCGATGATATGGCCATGGGCCCGCAGGTCCAGGATGTCTGGATGTTGCTTCAGGGGTACGGTGAAGACAGCCTGGTCGAGCTCGATCTGTTTTTGGAAGGCTATGAGACCTTTCACAGCTTTGACAGAAAAAGCTGCAGATTGATAGAACCGCTGCGGGCGATGCGGTATATCCATTACCTGGCCTGGTGCGGATACCAGGTCGTCGAGGATGGCACAACCCGTGTGCTCCCGGATTTCGGCAGTTACACCTTCTGGCAGAACGAGATCACCGAACTTGGCGATCAGATCGAACGGATACACAACAACAGCAACCCTTTTGGTCATGTGTGATGACGCCGTTTCGTTGGTGTCCACATTCCCAACAAAGCTCAGCTGATCGACCCGGCAGACTCCTGGCCCCTCTAGGCTCCGAAAAATTCTGTTTCTGAATGGGCATCAATTGAGCCAGAGCTGCATCTGTTCTCCGAGTTTTAAGTTGTGTTTTCGTGCAGCCGCCGAGACTTCTTTGAAGTCGATGCCGTAACTTTTGCTCAATGTTGCAAGCGTGGTGCGTGGCGGGTTGAGCAATTTCCAGGGAGGCTGACCCTGGAAGAGCAGGGCGATGTTGTTTTCTCGTCCGCGGACGGGAATGTAGATACTGCTGGTGCAGTTTTTTCCTATGGCTTTGACTACCCGGTTGTATGTTTTTGTGTTGCCGCTCCAAAGGTTGCAGCAGATGATGCCGTTCGGTGTCATTTTGCGCCTGGCCAGCCGAAGAAAATCGTTGCAGTAAATGTTTGGGGCCATGCCGTGATCATTGAAGGCATCCAGGAGAATGAGGTCAAATGTTTTGGCGGTGGTGCAATTTATGAGATACTGCAGCCCGTCTTCACAGTGAACGGCAATGTGGTCATTTTCGGGGATATTGAAGTAGCTGCGGGCAATTTTGATGATATCGCGTGAATATTCCACACCATCGACGCTGGCTGATGGAAGATAATGATTGAAAAAATGGAGTAACGACCCGGCACCAACACCTATGAGCAGTATCCTGGCGGGGGCGGGAATGGCAAGCAGGGATGCCGCCATCATGTACTGGGTATATCTGAGGACAAGCTGGGCCGGGATTTCGCGATGGATCCTGCTCTGCACCACCTCATCTTTGAAATAGAGCGATCGATGGACACCCTGATCAACAACCTCGATCAAGTTTTTTTCCTGGAGACTGTAAAGCAGTTGTTTCGGCGGTTGTAAGGTCATGGTCTGTTATCGTGGAAGGGAGCGTATTTGTGGCGACCATCATGGTCCGGCCATGCTGGTTGGTGTGAACCGGGATAAGAACATCCTCTTGTTTCATAGTTACATGAAACTGGACGAAAGTCAAAAGCTTGCCTGGGAATCTTCATGGGTAACTACGTATAGGGGAAGCGACGTAATGTAACTCTCCCCCGGATTTTTGTACCTTCCATGTCCCACGTATATGGCCGTGAAATGGTAAACAGCTTGACGCTTCACCTTTTTCTCTGGCATACTAAACAGACATGGCTCAGGCGTATTTTTTGGTTGGTAATCAATTTTTTTTGTAGTAACAGGAGACTTCGGTGACGGGGACGGAAAAGGAAGTATCTCAGGAGAAACGATTACAAAAGAAAGTGCTGCTCATGGATGACGAAGAGCTTGTCACGGACATTGCCGGGCAGATGCTTGCCTTTCTGGGAGTGACGTCCCATGTTGTTACAAGTGGCAAGGGGGCGGTTAAAGGGTATGCTGCGGCATATGGGTCGGAAGCTCCATACGATTTCGTTATTCTGGATTTGAATATCCCCGGAGGTATGGGGGGGCTTGAAACGATTCCGCAAATCCTTGAAATTGACACCAATGCCAAGGTAGTCGTCTCATCCGGAGATTCCGGCGATCCTATAATGCGGGATTATGTCGGGTACGGTTTTATAGCCTCTATCTCCAAGCCCTATGATCTTGATGGGCTGCAGAAGGTCATTGAGGCTGTCACGGGATAATGTGACGTGATTTCCTCATCCTGTTCTATTGCTCAATGAGTTCGACTCCCTCCAATAGATCCCGTCTTGGGATCATCTACCTCACTGCTATTATCACCATCTGCTCCCTCTATGCCGCCCAGCCTATTCAACCTGTTTTCCAGGAAGAATTTGAGCTTAGCAATCTCCAGGCTCTGCTGTTTACAACCTTGATGATGTTTCCCCTGGGCATCGCTCCGCTTTTTTACGGTTTTCTGCTGGAGATGTTTTCCGCCAAGCTGCTTATCCGTGGCGCAGTGTTGCTTCTAGGCCTGCTCGAACTGGTGTTTGCCTCTTCCCAGAGCTATGTTTCCCTGCTCGTGATCAGGGCTGTCCAGGGGCTTATGATTCCTGCTATACTGACTTCCTTGATGAGTTACATCTCCTTTACCTCGAAGCGGGAGAATGTCCAGCATGCCATCGCCGTCTATATAGCCTCAACCATTGTCGGTGGCTTTTTGGGCCGCTTCCTGTCAGGTCTGTCCACCGAACTTTTCGGCTGGCGCTATTTTTTTGTCTTTATCGGCATCCTGTTGATCTGTGCCTTTTTTCTCCTTCGGATTCTGGAAAAGGATGCCAACATGGAATATGCCAGACCCAGGCCGGGCGAGGTGGCGGCCCTGCTCCGCAAACCGCGTTTTTTTTGGCTCTATACCGGCATCTTCTCTATTTTCTTTGTCTTTTCGGCGATGATGAATTTTCTGCCCTTTGCCCTGAAGACCATTGCACCGCAGGCTGGAGAGGCCGGAATAGGTTTTCTCTATTTCGGCTATGCCATGGGCGTCTTTGTTTCCTTGAGCAGCCGGAGGATAATCAAAATTTTCGGTAATGAATCCGATGCTGTCAGGGCCGGCCTCATCATCTTTTTGACGGGCACGACTATTTTCTTCATCGAGCAGTATGTCGTCATGTTTGTGGCCATGTTCGTTTTCTGTACCGGACTTTTTATGGCCCATTCATTGTTGTCCGGATTCGTCAATAAGCTCTCCAGTACCAAGAAGGCCATAGCCAACGGCGTCTATATCTCCTTTTACTATATGGGCGGTACCCTGGGCTCATTTCTGCCGGGCCCGGTCTTTGAGCGTTATGGCTGGAGCGGCTTTCTCCTCTTCCTCCAGGCGATGCTGCTGGTCTCCTTCTTCTGTATCCATATGATGAAGAAGAGCCTTCCTGCGGATACACCTTAAGGCACCTTAAGATTTGATGATGGGGGTGATGACGGCATCACGTTCAATTACCAGCATATTCTGCCATTTTCCCTGGATGTAGCGAAAGACGACGATGAAAAACAGTGTGGCGATAAAGACAAGCACGCAGTACCAGGCCTGTTCGGCGCTAAAATTGAGATAGGTTATGCCTATAAAGACAGGCAGGATCATACAGAAAAACGAGGCAAGGGCTATGCACCACATCATGAAACGGGTGTCCCCCGCTCCTTTGAGCACCCCGGAAAAAACCATGTACATGGCATCGAAGAAGAGATAGGCGGCAACTATGCGTAGCAGAGTGACGCCCAGTCCGACAATCTCCTGGTACTGTGCTGTAGAGTGGCTTTCGGGGATAAAGAGCATGAGCACTTCTTCGGGGAAGAAAATGAATATGACGTCGATACAGAGTATATAGATGAGCAGCAGATGGATGCTGCTCCAGGCCACGCTTTTGGCCTGCCGGGGCCGCACTCTGCCAAGCGCCTGACCGACCAGGGCGCTGACCCCCTGTGATACACCCATCGACGGCATGAACGCCAGGGCATTGATGGAGATGACGATATTGGTTGCCGCCAGTTCGAGTTTGCCGATCCGTCCCATCATCAGGATAAAGAAGGTAAAGGCGAGAATGTCCAGGGTGAACTGCAATGACCCCGGGATCCCGTATTTCATCAGGCGAAGAAACAGGTCTCTGTCAAAGGCGCGGGCGCTCAGAAGATTATACTCCCGAATATTTTTCGGCGTGAATGTGAACAATGCCAGCAGGATGGCTATGAGAAACCATGCCGCCACGGTGGCCAGGGCGGCTCCCCGGACACCAAGTTCAGGAAGGCCCCATGCCCCGAAGATGAGAGCATAGTCCAGGGGAATGTTAACCAGCATGCCGAGGATATGAAAAACCATCACCGGTCGAGTGATTCCCCTGCCGGCGAAAAAGGAGGCCAGGGCGTTCATAGCCACATGGAGGACGGCGCCGCGGCAGAGAATATTAAAATATACCTCCTCCAGCAAAACTATTTCCGGTGGGTGCCCGGCCAGCCTGAAAATCGGGCCGGCGGCAAAAAACGACAACACTGCAAAGATGCAGCCGGCCACAAGGCAGAAATACAAGCTCTGCCACAATGCCGCCCCGATCCGGCTGTGTTTTCCCGCACCATGGTACTGCGCTATGAATACCTGGGTATAGCCGGCAATTCCGCCGAGCAGGGCGATGAAAAGATAGGCTGTTATGCCTGCCGGGGCAACCGCTGAGATGGCATCGATGGAATAGTTGGAGAGAAAAACGCGGTCGGTGAACTCCATGACGGTGGTGGCGGACATGGACATCACCAGGGGAAAGCACACCCTGATGACGTTGCGGTATTGGTTATTTCTCTTCCACTTCTGGTACATATCTTTGCCTTGATAGTGTGTAACTGTTCACAGGGCACCAGATCTTCCCGCGATCAGCGGTTGATCAAAACCGCGGCATTGTCCTCATACCAGATCTGACTGGAAAGTGCCATGTTTTGCCGTGGTATTGTCATCTTCTCATGGTGTGCTTACCGTGCGGCCATGACAGGCTCCATATTGATTTCGATCAACGTGATCTTCAGGTAGCCCTTGTCAAAGTGAAAATGTGGTTGCGGGAAAATCGTCCAGATGTTTTAAATGTTGCTGTCCCACGATCCCAAAATTTACAGGGGTGTGTATGGTCTCATAACGGCAATTTCGCAACCCCGTCCCGGATCTTTTTCCGGATGGTGGTGTTGTCTATCCAATAACCGGCAAGCATAGCGATGATACTTCCCTCTTTACTTCCCTCTCAACAGCTGCTTCTGTTTTTTCAGAATAAGACAACGCGTCGAAATTTTATCACGCTGACCAAATTTTTTGCCCTGCTCATTCTCATAGTCGTAATCTACTCCGTCCTCTTTCATATGATTATGCTCTATGAAGGGCGCGAATTCAGTTGGATCACCGGGGTCTATTGGGCCCTGACGGTGATGACGACTTTGGGTTTCGGCGATATTACCTTCAAAACCGATCTCGGTCTGGTCTTTACCCTGTTTGTGTTGCTCTCCGGGATAATCTTCATGTTGATTATCCTGCCCTTCACCTTTATCCAGTTTTTTTATGCCCCGTGGCTTGAGGTCCAGGCCAAGGCCAAGGCACCCAGTAAGCTGCCCAAAGACATGCATGGGCACGTCATAATAACCGGCCTTGATTCGATAACTCAAAAGCTGATCCAGCATTTGAGGAAAAAAAAGTATCCCTACGTAGTGCTTGCCGCCGATCTGCAGACCGCTGCCGAACTCCATGAGGCGGGCTACCAGGTGGTTGTCGGTTTGCCCGATGATCCTCAGACCTATAACCGGGTCAGGGTGCATGACGCCTCCATGGTGATTACCACCCTGGATGATCTGATCAATACCAATATCAGCTTTACGGTCCGCGAGATTTGTGAAAATGTGCCGATTGTCACCAATGCCGACAAAGACCACTCCGTCGACATTTTGCAATATCCGGGGAATATGCATGTCTTTCAGTTTATGCGCATGCTCGGAGAAGGGCTGGCGGAGAGAACGCTTGGCATTAATCAGGTGGTCAACGTTATTGCCCGGTATGACGGATTGCGCATCGGTGTTGTTCAGGCGTCGCGTTCCACCCTGATGGGCAAGAATCTTCTGGATTCCGGGTTGCGGGAGAAAACAGGTATCACTGTGGTGGGCATCTGGGAAAAGGGTGTTCTCAAACTGCCTCTGCCGGAGGCCGAAATCCATCCGACCTCTGTCCTTGTTCTGGCAGGCACGGATAATCAGCTTGAAGAGTTTGAAAAGGGATATTCAAAGCCGACCGAAAATATTGACAGCGATTCTCCGGTGCTGATTCTAGGAGGAGGACGGGTTGGAAATGCCGCTGCCGAGAATCTTGAAAAGGCGGGAGTGCGATATAAAATAGTGGAAAAGCGCCCAACACTCATCCGTAATAAAGATGACTATATTCAGGGTGATGCCGGTGATCTGGAGACACTTAAACGAGCCGGGATAGAAAAGGCGCGTTCCGTTATTATTACAACGCACGATGACGACATGAATATCTACCTCACCTTCTACTGCCGCCAGCTCCGCCAGGATGTTCAGATCCTGAGCAGGGCCGCTGTTGAGAGAAGCGTTTCCAAGCTGCACCGGGCTGGAGCCGATCTGGTGATGTCCTATGCCTCAATGGCGGCGGGATCCATTTTGAATATTTTGCTACCCTACGAGGTTTCGGTTTTTACCGACGGCCTGGTTGTTTTCAATACGTCCGTGCCTGACAGGATTGTAGGGAAAACCATCATCGAGAGCAGGATCAGGCAGAAAACCGGGTGCAGTATCGTCGCACTGCGCAATGGGAAGGGTCTCAAGGTTGGACCTTCCCCCCAGGATGTTTTGTCGAAGGGGGCGGAACTGATACTGGTTGGAACGGACGAGGCGGAGCGCCGCTATACTTCATATGTCGAGGCAACATAACAGTCATGAAAAGGGGTCAATGAGAATGAAGGTACGACTTGTTTCTTTCGGGTTCAAATACGGTCCTATGGAGGATGCCAATTATCTCTGGGATGTCCGTTTTTTGCCTAATCCATACTGGGTTGAAGAGTTGCGGCCTTTGACGGGGCATGACCACGATGTTTCGGAATATGTTATCGGCAGCGCTGAAGGTCACGATTTTCTCAAACTTATCAAACCGGTGCTGCTCTACCTGCTCCAGCAAAATAGTGCTGCCGGGAAGGAGGAGCTGGTTGTGGCGGTGGGCTGCACCGGGGGAAGGCATCGTTCGGTGGCAGTGGTTGAAGTCTTGAGCGATCTCCTGAAGGTGATGCCGTGTGAACTTTCCTGTGAGCACCGTGATGTTGAGCGAGAGGTGTAAAGATAGAGCTTTCGTAACTATTCAGGTGGGAGCACCAAATTGGCATAACCACCAAGTTGTAACTGTTCAAGAGTGCGCCATATTGGCTCATTTGGGACTTTGAAGCATACTTGTGCTATTCGAGAAGGCTCAAATGGGACAAGATGGGGTGCTCCTGAATAGTTACCAGCTTTCTACCACATAAGATCGTCGGGTATCTCATATTCGGCATAGGGATCGTCCGTATCTTTGGTGTTTTTTTCCTGCGGCGTGTTGAGGAGGACCACAAGCTTGGTGTTGAGTTTGCGTATACGGTAAATTATATCGGCGGGTACAAGCTGGTATTCACCAGCCAGTTTGACAATTCCGACCTTGCCGTTAGCCAGGCTCTGCACCGTCTTTTCCGTAAAGTGGAGTTTTTTAACGGTGTTTTCGTCTTTGAAATTGTAGGCAACATTTCCCGGCTCGATGGTTATTTTGTGGGTTTCGACAAGTTGCCTGGCCTGTGCCGTTGCTTCTTTGGCCTGGCGCTGGGCGATTTTCTTTTTGTTGAGTTGCTGATCTTTGCGTTTCTTCTCGGCCAGGGCTTGTTTGGCCATCTCGGCTATCTCATTGTTTTTCGGCCCACTTGTTTTCTGGGCATGCTTTTCTTTCTTGGACTTATTAAGTTTTTTCTTGTCAACAAGCCCTGCTTTTAGGAATTGGTCCTGAAGTGAGTTTCCCATGCGTTTTCCCTCGCGTTTCCTCTCATTTTACCAAAGCGGTGGTGGTGTCTCGTTGCTGCTTATCAACAGGTGCTCTTGGGTGGATACCCTGTAGAGTCGTCTTGATCGGCGACTGCTTTAATTTTCCATAAGGTGAAAATCAGAAAAATACTTCCTGTTTATATTTATGCAACTCCAAAAAGGATGGCAGAGTCGTTTGGGCCGGTGAAACCATGCCGTTCAACGTTGGAAACACCTGCTTCGTGCAGCATTGAGCGTATCTCTTTTTCGCTGTAGGCGCGGCCATGGGGATTGTTGATAAGCATGTTGAGGCTGAATAGTGCGCCAAACTCGGGAGCGTCCTTGCTGTCAGTAAGGATGAAGTCATGGATAAAGGCTATGCCGCCCGTTTCCATCTGCTGCACCGTTTTGTTGACGATTTCGTAGCATTGATCGATGCCGTTGCTGTGCAGAATATGGGAGAGCCAGGCGGCATCGAAGGGGCGGCCGCTAACGGGGGCACATGTAAAATCGCCGGCTTTAAAGGATATGCGTTCTTGCAGGTCGAATGATACAAGTGCACAATCCTTTCCAGCTTGCCGTTGACGGCTGGTATGATGGGTGCTATAAGCTGCGTAACTATTCAGCAAAGGTAACTGCTCACAGGGCACCAGATCTTCCCGCGATCAGCCTGGCTTACGTATGACCAATACGCTTCACCAGTCTGCTTGCGAGAATCTCCGGCACCCTGCAAGCAGTTACAAATGCCGGGG
>Ga0136557_1001891_pt1 | contig 12708 bp, 11 predicted proteins | sample AntRauTorckE6832_FD_104796 | JGI IMG/M metagenome (GOLD analysis project Ga0136557, IMG submission 104796) | Saline lake microbial communities from Rauer Islands, Antarctica - Metagenome Torckler E6 #832 | ecosystem: Environmental > Aquatic > Non-marine Saline and Alkaline > Saline | place...
GATTTTGTTACAGAATCATTAACATTTATAGCAGGAAAAAGGAGTTCTCCTTTGTTCTGGAGCTGATAAAGTCTGTTTACCCCTGTTGTTGTTTCTTCAGAAACACCTTTTATGTTTTTTGAAAGTTTTGTCCACTTTTGGGGATCTTTTTTAAACGTTGCTTTAAGTCTTTCATAAAGTTTAATTTCATCTGCAGCTTCATGCTCAGTATCCAGAAGGGACGGGTCTTCTTCGATTTTTACGCCTTCATGAACCATTACCGTGGCATCTCCACCATCGTCTACAATAAGATCCGGTCCTGATCCGTCAGGCCAGGTAAGTGCCTGCTCAGTACACCACCAGTATTCAGCAAGGTTTTCACCTTTCCAGGCAAAAACTGCAGCAGAGCCGTTTTCTGCTATTGCTGCAGCTGCATGATCCTGTGTAGAAAAAATGTTGCATGATGCCCATCTAACGTCTGCCCCAAGTGCTGTAAGAGTTTCAATAAGCATCGCAGTCTGGATTGTCATGTGAAGACTTCCGGTGATTTTAAGCCCTGCAAGAGGTTTTTCCTTTCCGTACTTTTCCCTTGCATTCATAAGCCCGGGCATTTCAGGTTCGGAAATTTTCATTTCCTTTCGTCCGAATTCTGCCTGGCTTAAGTCTGCAACCTTATATTGAAGGCTCAAATCGAGTTCTAAAAAGCTCATAAAAAATTCTCCTTAATAATTAAAATAGTTTTACTGATTTTGTTATATTCAGAGTCAGTCCTGTTGAAAGAACATGCTCTGTTTTTGCAGTGACTCTTAAACCGTTTTTTTCAAGTATTTTTTCTACATAATCGTGGTTGAATCCGAGCCATCTGTCTCCGTATTCTGTTCTGAGTGCCTCCATTTTGTGTTTTGCAAATTCTGCAAAAATAAAAACTCCGCCCGGTTCAAGAATTCTTGAAACTTCACGTATGCCTTCTTCAGGATTGGTAAGGTGATGGAGAACCATTGATATTACAGCAAGATCTGCTTCATTGTCCCTCATTGGAAGGTGTTCGAGTTCTCCAAGTCTAAGGTCTGCTGTAAGACCGTTTTTCCTGAGTCTTGTTTCTGATTCTCCGAGCATTTCAGGTGAACAGTCAACTCCTATCATTTTTTCTGCATACGGACCCATTCTGCAAAGGAGTTCTCCTGTTCCGCAACCAAGGTCCAGCGCAGTTTTGCTGTTTTCCATAAGCTCTGTTATTGCAGCATTGAGATCGAAATTTCCGAGAAGTTCTTTTTTCATTCCTTCCCACTGGGTGGCTACATTGTCAAAAAAGTTTGCAGTGTGTTTTTTCTTTTTTTCTATTACTCTGTCAGTCTTTTTAAGATCGGCTTCAAGTACCGGATCAAGAATCATTACCGGAGAAAGGGCATTCATAATTTTTTTTCCGTCTCCTGTATCTGCAACAGAATAAAATGCCCAAACGCCGTCTCTTCTGCATTTAAGCAACCCGGCATCTGTGAGTAGTTTGAGATGTCTTGATATTCTTGACTGACCCATCTCCATTACAGCAACTATTTCATTGACGCTGAGTTCATGGAAAAAGAGTATGTTTGCAAGTCTTATTCTTGTAGGGTCTGCAAGAGCTTTTAAGTATATTGATATATCCATATTCCTTTATATAATAATTAAGTGATATAATAGTCAAGTAAATAATTACTGGTTTACCAAAAAAATCGATTTTGGGTGAATTACTTATTAAAAGTAAAACAGGCTTTTTCTTGTTTTATAAAGATATGTTTTGGTGTAATATTACTTAGTAATTAGTCGAAAACTAGAATTTTTTGTTCAGCAGCAACTCGTAAAATATTAAATATTATTAATAGATTTGAAAATAATGGTTGAAACCGTAGATTTGATTATGAATCCGGTAATTGTAAATTATTATAATAATATCTGAAACAGGGCAATCTGGTATAATTAAATGTTAAAAATCAAGCCTAATGAGTATGAAATTCTTCGCTCTTTTATAAAAAGCAAATGTGGTATCAATCTTGGAGATAACAAATCATACCTCATAGAAACCAGGCTTTCGGATCTGGTTCTTGAATATGGCTGCAAATCATATCTTGAATTTTATAAAAAAGCTGAAAAAGATCATTCTCTTATTGAACGAATAATAGACGCCATGACCACAAATGAAACTTTCTGGTTCAGAGATCCGGGTGTATGGAAGCAGATAGAAGAAAAAATTATTCCCGATGCTGTGAATAAAGCTAAAAAAGAGAAAAAATTTAGAGTCTGGTTTGGCGCTTGTTCCTCAGGTCAGGAGGTCTATTCTTTTCTGATGATGCTTAATGAATATCTTGAAAAGCGAAATGACAAAAGAATTCTTGATTATTTTGATTTTACAGCAACTGATATTTCTCCGTCAGTTCTTTTTCATGCAAAATCAGGTAGATATTCAGGTATTTCAATAAAAAGAGGCCTTTCTGAATATTTCCGGAACCGTTATTTTACTGAGCAGGACAGTGTCTGGAAATTTACAGAGACTCTTAAAAAAAGAGTTGTGTTTAAAAAGCTTAATCTTCAGGACAGTATTTCATCTCTTGATAAGTTTGATCTTGTGTTTTTAAGAAATGTTCTGATTTATTTTTCAACGGAAACAAAAAAAGAGATAATAGAAAAGATTTCATCTCAGATGGTTTCCGGAAGCCCCCTTTTGCTAGGCTCTACAGAGTCTTTACGTGATTTTACAACTAAATTTGAAATTATATCCGAAAAAAATATAGTAATTAATTATTTGAAATGATTTTTAATAAAATTTTCATTACTGCTGAGTATAAAATTCTATAAAGGTGAATATATGAAGGAAAAAATCCTTGCAGAACTTGATAAAAATAATGAAATACCTCCTTTTCCCAATGTTTTGACTAAATTAAATAAAATACTCAATGATCCAAAATCAGGAATAGATGAAGTTGCTTCTGTTATTATGCTCGATCCTGTCTTGTCAGGAAGAATTTTATCATATGCCAATTCATCTTTATTCGGAATGATAAAGGCTGATTCTTTTAAAACAGCTGTTGCCAGAATAGGCGTTGATGAGCTTAAAAAACTAGCTTTTTCAATGAAAGTAAAAGATTTCTTTAAAAAAATTGACATAATTGATTCATATAGTTTCTGGAAGCATAACATAAGTGTTGCACTTCTTTCTCAGAGGCTTTCAAAATATGTAAATGTTTCTGAAAAATCTGAGAATATAGCATATTTTTCAGGGCTTATGCATGATATCGGGATAATAATTTTTATATATATTATGCCGGGCGCATATTTTGATTTTCTTGAAAGTTATGACGGCAGAATTCCTCTTGAGTCAGCTGAAAAGGAAAATTTCGGTATAGATCATCCCGAACTCGGAGCTTATTTTCTTGAAAAAAAATGGAAGATTCCAGGTGAAATAGTTGAAGCTGTCAGAGGTCATCACCTCCCTGTAAACACAAACAAAGATATTCAACAGGCAGCTGGACTTGTTCATATCGCAGATTCTATCTGCAGGTCACAGGGTTTTGCCCACGGTATCGAAAATCAGGAATCTTCTTTTAGAAGCGAAGTCTGGGAGATGCTTGGATTTTCTCTTGATGATGTTTTTCTTATTATAGAAGATATGGAAGAGGCTGTTGCAGGAGCAGAAAAAATTCTTGGCGAAAAATAGTTTTGATTTAAATCTGGATAAGAGGTGCCAATGAAGAAATATTATTCACTTTTTTTTGTTTTATTGATTGTTCATGCTTTTAATTTTGCAGTTTCTGCAAGAGATCTTTCACAGATTAAAGAAGACGGCGTTTTAAGGCATCTTGGAGTTTATTATGCCAGATTTGTAACAGGCTCAGGAGATGGGGGCAAAGGGCTTTGCAGAAGAAATTGGTGTAGACTACAAATTTGTCAACTCAAGCTTTTCAGATATAATTGCTGATCTTTCAGGCACTGATCCTGAAACAGGTGAAAAAAAAGAAATTAAAGGTGATATTATAGAAACAGGTTTTACTGTGCTCAGTTACAGAAAAGAGTTTGTAGATTTTTCCAAGCCTGTTTTTCCAACACAGGTATGGCTTGTTACAGGCTCAGAAAATTCTTTATCTCCAATAACTCCGGAAGAGACAACTGCAAAGGATATAAAAAAGGTTAAAGATCTTATTGAAGGCAAATCGGTTCTTGGAATCAGAAAGACCTGTCTTGACCCGGGTCTTTATAATTTGTCAGAAACAGGAGCAAAACCGATTTTTTTTAATGGAAGTGTAAATGATCTTGCGCCGGCTGTGATCAATTACAGAGCTGATGCAACTCTTCTTGATGTGGCTGATACTCTCATTGCCCTTGAAAAGTGGCCGGGAAAAATTAAAGTTATCGGGCCAGTAGGCCATGTGCAGAATATGGCGGCTGCATTCAGAAAAGATTCTCCCGATTTAAGAAAAGCTTACAACGATTATTTTGAAAAAATTTGTAAAAATGGTGAATATCAAAAAATTGTAAAAAAATATTATCCCATGGTTTTTAATTATTACCCTGAGTTTTTCAAAAAATGCCTGAATAAATAAAATTTTTTAGTTTAATTAGTAATTGGCCGAAAACTGGAATTTTTAGTTCAGCAACTAATTCAGATATGAATTTATCCCGGATGTTTCAAATATAATAGGGAATTTTCCCTTTTTAAAACTGAAAAATAAAGTTTTAAGCCTATATACATATATACTTTCTAAGATTATATTTTAAAATTAAATATAATCAAATTTCGTACCTTTATTATTTAACTCAAAATCAGAAAAGGAGGTTTATATGTATGTAAAAGTTGCAAAAAGAATGAGTCCTGTGGAAGAATTTCTTTATGAATGCCATTTGAAAGAGATTGAAGAAGAATTTTGCGAATTGAACATGCCGTCAGAGAATCTAATGATTGATGAAGAGTTTGGATCAGATTTTGATATGCTTGCTTTTGAAGCAGAAAGACTTGCCGGTAACTAGTATATTTATCCTTCCTTGTACTGGAAAAAATCCTTTAAAAGCCTTTTAACAAAATTTTATGAATAAATGTTAAAAGGCTTTTTTATTTGTCCGGGAAGTTGATTTTAATATTTAAACCTGTTCATACGATTGTTCAGAGTATCTGCCACTTCATTGATCTTTCTGCTGTTTTTCTTTACATTTACAAAGGAGAATGAAACTTAATTAAATGATGTGTTGACCTGTGAAATGTCATTTGGAATAGATTCAACCACACTGTTGGTTTCAGCCGTATTTTTGTTTACATCCTCTTTTTTTTTGAATAGTTAATTCCAGTTTTTGATTTCTCCGGGAATTGAATAATAGGTGAAGCTTTGTTATGGTTGGATAAATTCGATTAAATTTAACATAAAGCTAAGGTTTTTTTTAATGAAGGAAAGTTTAAAAGTAAGTGAAATTGTCAAAAAGATTAAAGCAGATTTTCCTAAAGCTAAAATAGGTATAGTATCAAATGAGGAAATCCTGAAATTAGAAAAAAAGATCGAATCTTCTAAAAAAAAGAAACAACTTTTGTTTTTCTAATCTGCTTTTAAAGGATTTTTTAAGAAAGATTGTACCCTCGCATAAGGAAGGTTTTTTATTATATGTCAGAAAAAAACCTGATAAAGGTTTCAGCGGATAAGAGTGATCCAGGATTTGTGTATGCATTACAGGAAACAATCGAACACTGGAAAGGACGCCCAGGAGAAATTTTTACAGTTGTTGCAAATGATAAGCAATTCTACAGGGCCAGGTTTATAGAAAAAACAGGAGTTAAAGCTAAACTTAAAATTTTTGAAAAAATTGAAAATCCTGAACTTAATACAAAAATAATATTGTATCAGGCTGTTCCTGAGAAAGAAAGAATGGAGTTTATTATAGAAAAATCTGTGGAGCTTGGTGTAAGTTCAATAGTTCCTGTAATAACTGAAAAATCTTCGTGTATAAAATTAAGGGATAAAAAACAGAAAAAATCACATAACTGGCCTTTGGTTGCTTTAAAAGCCGCAAAACAGTGCCGCAGAGCATTTGTTCCTGAAATAGTCAATGAACTCGATTTTTATGATGCAGTGTCAAGATCACTTGATTCAGATCTTTTGTTTTTTTTAAATGAATCAGAGGACGCAAATAAGCTTAAAAAAATTATAAATGGGGAAAATATAAAATCTGTTTCTTTTTTTTCTGGACCTGAAGGAGGGTTTTCAGAATTTGAAAAAAAGTTTCTTGAAAAGAATAATTTTATCTCAGTAACACTTGGTGGCAGAGTATTAAGGGCTGAGACTGCTCCTGTAGCTGCAGTTTCGTTTTTGTCTCAATTTTTTTATTAGTTTCTTATTTAAAGCTGTTTGCGGAGCTTATTATAATATCGTCATCTGTGCCTTGTTTAAGGTCAGGTCCGGAACTGGTGAGTGTAAATCCGGATTTTTTTGAGTCTGTTTCATAATTATATGGTTTACCCCATCTGTCCAGTGGAAATTCAAAAGAGAGTTTCGGTGATAGATTTTGAGTGTACCAGTGTGTAAATCTGTGTGAAGGCAAAGCTGTTTTGTTTTCTCCATACCTTTTTTCAAGCTCTGATTTAATATATTCAAGTTCACTTCTGGTTTTGTAAATTTTATATTTTCTAACAAAAATATCTCCTGCAGAATTAAGGTATTTGCTTGTTCCTGACACAATACCAATGGCTGCAAGAATAAAAAATAAAAACCTGTATCCTGAAATATTTGTATTCATAATATCAGTACGGAATTACCTGGATATTTTTTGCTTCATCACCTCTGATTGTAATGTTGTACCCAAGGGTTTTTATTACTACTGACTGGTTATCTTTGTCTATTATTTCTATTATCGAGCCTTTACCGGCATTGATTTCCCGAAACTGAACAAAAGCTGAGGAGTCATTACTCAGTTCGGATATTTTACCAAGAGTGTTTATTTCCATTTCTCGCAACGGAACAGGTGTTCCGAATCCTTCGTCGGAAGAGTCGTTTCTGTGATGCAAATTTTCAAGGCAGAGTTCAAGACAGGTTTTACAGTCTCCTCTTAGAATAGAAGCTTCACAATGTCTGGTAAAGCCCTGGATCAACTCCTTGCCACCTCTGGGACAAATCTGAAGAAAGTCTACAAACTGTATGAGTTTATCAAGAATCTCTTTTGGTACTGCATGTTCCATCTTGCATGCGGCATCTTCAGAAATATCTTCATCAACACATAGTATTTTTACAAAAAAATTTTTTAAAGCTTCATGACGCCTTATTATGTCTTTTGCAATCTCATTCCCCTCTTTAGTAAGGGTTATAAGATCGTAGGGCGCATAATTGACAAGACCCTTGTCTGAAAGGGTTCTTAAAGCACCTGTGACAGAAGAATTGTTTACTTTAAGTCTTGATGCTATATCTTTAGCTCTTGCAGCCTGTTTCTCACTTACAACCTGATATATTGTTTCAAGATAATCTTCAAGGCTGGAGCTTAGTTTGCTGTTATCAGTTTTCATAAAAACTCCTGATAGATTGATTAATAAAAGAAAATTTATACATGAAAAAAAAATCTTTGTCTAATAAGATTTGGAGATTGAAGAAAGAAATAAGGTCTGCGTTAAATTTTTTAGGTTTACCTAACAGTGTGGTGTTTTTCTACTGAAAAGGTGTCTTTTAACACGCTTTTAATCATGGGTTCTTTGGTTACTGAAAAAACTGGTTTTCTGTCAATCACTATTTGGGTTTGTCAACTTTTACAATATGTAAGGGGTTACCGTCCTGATCTTTGGTTTGAATTTCATATGCCCGTATTTTTTTTGTTGTTTCGTGGACTTTCCAGAGAGAGTTTAAGCCTGCCACTTTTGTTCCTTTTTCAATTGTTCCGTGGACAATAAGCACAGGTGATGCTGAAAGCGAGCTGTCATAGTTTTCAAGGGCTTCAATTTTTTGTTTTAATTCCTGCTTTTGATTTTCATATTTTTCTAATTCATTTTCAATTTCTGAAATGGCTTCCTGGCTGCTGTCCTGGGTATAAAAAAGGTTTTCCATAATTTTTTCATACTCATTAACCTTTTTTGTTAGATTATCAATTTTTTCCTGAATATCTTCCAGTGTAGTGCTGTCGCCTTTCATGGAAACAAGATCAAAGTGCTCATTAAGTTTTTTTAAGGCCTGATTTGCTTTATCCTGAATCTGAGCTTTTTCTGCAATTTCAATATGTGCTTTCTTGTTTTTTTCTGACTCTTTTACTTTACTGTTTTGAAGCTCCTCCAAAGTTTTGTCGAGTGTTTCAAGTTCTTCATTCAAAGGGTTTAAAAGATGGTCAAGATATGCTGAGGATCCTATCTCCAGTGTTGAAGGAGCAGACACTTCGGTACCTATCTGTTTTGCTTCAATCCCGCCTTTGGCTGATATAACTGATGAAATGATTTTTCCAGAAGGAGCAGTAAAAATTCCGCTTGTTTTTATATCTGATTCAAGAATTTCCTTTTCCACACTGATATTTCCAAGAGCGTTGATTTTGCTCTGATTAATAAATTTAGCACTTAGACCCTGTTCTGCAAATATTTTACCCCTTGAAAGCCCGCTTTTTACCTCCAGGAATCCTTTTGCCTCAATCTCACCACCTGAAATTTCCTCAACAGTTATATCATTTCCTGAAACTTTAAATCCCGGTTTAACTGTTCCGTGAATAATTATATTACCGTTGAATTCAATATGTCCTGTTCTAAAATCTACATCACCTTTTATTTCATGCACATTGAGAACAGAAATTTTGCCGTCTACTGAAATATGAGGTTTGCCCCTGAGTGTGGAGTATACTTTTGATGTAGCTTCATCAATTCTTGTGTTTTGTTCCGCTTTAATCATTATATCTTTGGGTTCTTCTACGGTGATTGCATTGCTGAAAATATCAGTGCCGGGTGCACCTTCTTTCATAGGGATTTTTTCAGCAAGAAGTTCTCCTTCATCTACAAATGGAACTTCTCCTCTGTCCATAAAATCGATATTTCCTTCTTCATCTATACTTCCCACATTAAGGTAATTTTCTGAAAAATGACACTTGATTTCAGCATTTACAGGTTCAACCGGTTTTTTGCCCATGGCTACAGCAAGAGGTTCCTGAGAACCGCTTTTGATATAATTTTTTATTTCTTCTTCATTTCTGAGACCGTAATTTATTCCTTTTTCCCTTATGGCATTTTTTATATCTTCGATATCTGTTTTTTTATCCGGGGGATAAAGTTTTGCTTCAAGATTATCTTCTGAAATTTCAATTTTAATTTCGGCTTTAGCTTTTTCTTTTTCTTCCAAAGAAAAATCACTGGCCGGAGAAGATTTTGAATTTTGCGTGTCAGTAGTTGCTTTCTGGTAATATCTTTTTGCAAGTTCAAATCTTTTTTGTTCCGTTAGAATTCTATAGATCTGCTGTTTTTTCAGAGCGTTATTTTTATGAAGTATTTCAGCAACAGGGAAAAGTTTGTGGCTTTCTCTGAAAATGGCATTTTGTTTTTTTAATGCCTGTTCAGCGGTTTTTTCCTGGATAAATTTGTAAACAATTGCAAGCTTGCAGAAAATAACATCTTTTTCTTTTAAATTGGCATATTCAAAATTTATGTTTAAAAGTGTCAGTTTTTTTCTGTCGAGAAGTTTTTCTTTGATCAGAAAATCGAGAAAACTGATATTTTTATTTTCTGAAGGCTCTGTAGCTGACCATTTATCAGCAGCCTCTTCAAGATCTTCTTTTGAAAAGTAATTATACTTTACTCCAAGGCGGGCAATTTTAAGGTTCTTCTGAGATATATTTTTTCTGATCAATTCCTGTTTTTTCTTTTTATCTTCTTCTTCCCATATATCTTTTAATTTTTTGTAACCATTATTTTTTTCAGAATTTTCACTCAATACCTGAGCTTTTAGAATATCTTTTGCCTGTTCTTCAGTTAAAGCATTTTGTTCTTTAAGTATGTCAGCAGCAGATTTTAAAATTTTTTTCTGGTATAATTGATTTTGATACTCCAGGGTTTTTTTTGCCTGTTCCTGGGTAATTATTCCTTTTTTTACAGCGTCTGAACAAAAACGCTTATCTATTGATCTGAGCGTTGTGGCAATGAGTTTAGTGATTTTTTCAGCAGGAACAAGATTTTTACTAATAAAAAGATCTTCAATTTTTTCAGGAAATTCTGTGTTTAAAAGGTTTAAGTACTCTGCATAAACAAGTTCAAAGTCTTCTTCAGAGATCATTTTGTTTTGTACAGCAAGTCTTCCCAGAAGCATTGCATAGGAATTTTTGTCAGAACCGAAAGACGAAGCAATGGCGACTCCGCATGAGTTGCATTTGGATGAGTCTTTTTCAATAGAGTGCCCGCAACTGGGGCATTTAGTAAAAAAATTATTCAGCATTATACAGCCAGTGCACTATTAAGTTATAATTTTAAAAGTTTAATCGTCAAAAATATTACTATAGTTTAGTACAGTTTAAATCTTTTTTACATAAAAAAAGTCTGATTATTTATCAGACTTTTTTATAATTTAAACCTGATTTGTTTTTTTAGCTTTTAAACTGCGTAAGGTTTTCATAACACTTTTATCTGAGCTGCTCGGTTTTTGTATATTTTCCCTGTTGTAGAAAGTTGAATTCTTATTATACTTTAAATTTACTAATAAGCTGCTTAAGCTTTTCAGAAAGACTGTTCAGTCCTTCTGCATGCTTGCTTACTTCATTCGAGTTGCCGGAAAGATTTTTGATTTCAGAATTGGTTTCAGCAATTTCGCTGGAGATTTCTGAAGTAACATTTGAAATTTCGTTTATGTTTTCTGTTATTTCATTAATACCTGTTGAAGCCTGGCTTACATTGTTAGCAATTTCATCGGTGGTTGCAGATTGCTGTTCAACTGCTGCTGCAATCCCAGAAACCAGCTCATTTGTTTCATTTATTACTTTTGTTACCTCTTCAATTCCGTCTATTGTTTCATGTGATCTGGACTGGATCTGTTCTATGTTATGTTTAATTTCCTGTGTTGCTTTTGCAGTCTGGCCCGCCAGTTCTTTTATCTCGTTTGCCACAACAGCAAATCCTTTGCCTGCTTCACCGGCTCTTGCAGCTTCTATTGTGGCGTTAAGCGCAAGCAGGTTTGTCTGGTCGGAAATATCATTAATAACATCAGTTACTTTGCCTATATTTTCTATTTCTCTGCCCAATTCTTCAACCTTTGAAGATGAAGAGGAGCTTAGCTCAACAGCTTTTTGGCTTATTTCGTTTGCTTTTGTGCTGTTTTCAGAGATCTCTTTAATAGTTGAGGCAAGTTCTTCTGAAGCGGTAGCAACCATATTTATGTTCTGGCTTGCCTGTTCAGAAGCTGCAGAAACAGAAGCCATATTTGAGTTCATCTCTTCTGCTGCCCCGGCAACAGAATTTGACTGCTCTTCTATTTGTTTTGTACCTTTGTTCATTTTGTCTGAAACTAGGGCAAGATTTTTTGCTGATTCAAACACATTTTCACTGTTTGATGCGACTTCTTTTATAAGAGATTGTTGAGATTCAATAAACCTGTTTATCCAGTAAGCGAGCTCTCCTATTTCATCCTTTTTTTCAGGCAGTCTTCGTGTAAGGTCGCCTTCTCCTTTTGCTATATCTATGAGACGTTGCTGAAAATAATTTAAAGGTTTGAAAATGAAAAGTTTTGAGATGAAAAATATAGCAAGACTTAAAAAAAGAGAGAGTATTAGGATTGTTGCAAAAGCTTCATATATAAGTTGATTCAGTTTTTTGTTCATGAATTTTTTTGTAAGATATACATTTACAAATCCAAGAGAAGAGTCGTCTTTTGTGATTTCGTTTTGTATTTTGATCAGCTCTTTTGCAGTTATTTTTTCTTTACTTACTACAGGCTTCCAGTCTTTGTCCCGTTTTTTGCCGTAATTTATTTTTTCTTTGTCTTTACCTGTAACAGTAACAGCATAAATTTCTTTTGTTAATATTTCAGAGTCTATTGTCTGATAAACCTGGTTATCATTCAGGTCCCACAAAGGAGACGCAAGGCTTATGGAGAGTCTTGCAGCTGTATTTTCTGCATTTGTTTTAAGGTCAGACTGTAAGCTTTTGGATTCATTCATAAAAAGATAGATTTCCATTGGGACAAGTATTGCAAGGATAGAGATAATACCGGCTGCAAGAAGCCTGAATCTGATACTTATTTTCATGGGAAAATACTCCTTATGATGAGATTAAAGACTGTTAAATCGCTGAAATATAAAAGTTATTATAATAAGATTCTTTTTTTCATTCAAGGTTAAAAAAATCTTTTTTATTTTCAACAGGTTCAGCTTTATAAAATATAAAGATTAATTTTATAATTAAGGTTCTTTTTAAACCCGCATCTTTTTTGTCATAATTTTTTTCATGAAACAAAACTTTTTTACAAAATACTTTCCAGGCCTGAATTGTTATCAGAAGTCTGTTTTAAAGTTCACAACAGCAAGAAAACAGAATAATATCATAGTATATAAAAAAATATATTTTTTCTCCTTGACTTTAAAATTCTATATGTGTATTTTCCTTTTGTTTTTGACGACGAAGGGTCATTAACTCAGTCGGTAGAGTATCTGCCTTTTAAGCAGAGAGTCGCTGGTTCGAGCCCAGCATGACCCACCATATCCGTCCCCATCGTCTAGCCCGGTCCAGGACACCGGCCTTTCACGCCGGCGACAGGGGTTCAAATCCCCTTGGGGACGCCA
>Ga0136557_1001892_pt1 | contig 12708 bp, 14 predicted proteins | sample AntRauTorckE6832_FD_104796 | JGI IMG/M metagenome (GOLD analysis project Ga0136557, IMG submission 104796) | Saline lake microbial communities from Rauer Islands, Antarctica - Metagenome Torckler E6 #832 | ecosystem: Environmental > Aquatic > Non-marine Saline and Alkaline > Saline | place...
ATAGATTCAATTTTTTAAAAAATAATGGGAGGTCAAATAATATGAATATTGGGAATTATATTAGAAACAACATAATTAAAAAAGGCATGGAGTGCTTTTCGTTTTTCTATTAAAGCTAAAAGAGAGCATGAAGTTAAGGTGCTTTTAATGGGGAAAGCGGTTAAGTGTGATATAATAGGTAATTAAAAGTTTGATGTATCAACAAAACAATAAGAAAAATTTGTGGAGAAAGGTGGAGAGCTATTAACTTGTGCAACATGCTAAAAATATCGTCAAATGGATGAAACTGCAATATGTATTGCAACAATATGGAAATAAAGTGTAACTTTATGGTATTCTAGACAATTAAATCAGCCATATCCTAATAGATAAAGCATCAAAGCTAAAAGCCACTCCTACAGATAGCAGTAGTCCTTCTGTTGGGAGTGTTTCAGTAATATTACCATCCAATCCCAGATAATACACTTGACCGGCAGTTAACTCCCAATCAGGATTCTTGATTAATCCACATCTTTTAACAAGCCCAAATTCATCAGCATTAAGCTCACTAATTGTCATTCCCAGTACGCGAAACTTATAATCTGCAGGCAAAGTATGATCAGCAGAGTAGATCTTGCCATCTGTATCTATGTAAACAACTTTTCCTTTACCAATACCCCCATTACCAGCCTGAACATAATCAAACATACCTGAGGACTGGTCAACCCAGTTATAGCCATTCCAGACCAATAGACTGTGTGTATCAACATTAAAGACAAACTGACCAAGCCAGGGTTCCTCAGGCAGGGTAGAAGAGGTGACTACTTTTATCCCGGGATGTTTATCTATGATAGCAGTATTCTCCCACCAGCTCTTATCCCAATCGAACTCACCAGTAGAGGGATTTTTAAGTTTTAATCTTAGACTATCTTCTTTAGGCATTTTAATAACCTCCAATTTTATGAAAGAAAAAACTTGATAAAAGAAAAAGACCGCACGAATACGATCTTTCTCTTGACCAACACCAAGCTAGATTACAGGGTTACAAAGTCATAATCACCAGATTCGCCATAATGATCATAAGCAGTGTTTTCATTAGGCTCATCACCTTCTGCAGCTAGACCAGTATCTTCCAGACTGGTATCACCAATTACAGCAATCCTACCAGTTGTAGCTGGATCACCTTCAGAACTAGAGCGGTAAACCGAATATTGCACGGCATTTTCAACAGGATCCCAACTAATGTTATTGAAATTAGTCTCATCCAGAACTGCACTACCATCACTGACAGTAACCTCTGCACAGGGTATTGTCTCACCTGCTTTACTCAAAGCAGTCACCCTATAACCATAGACAGTTGTTGCAGAACTTCCTTCTACGGTAACAGCCAGGTTTTCAGGGGGATTAAGCAGCACAGCATCCTGAACAACTCTAAAGTAATAGTTGCTGCTAGCAACTAAATCACTTAATGATGCCGTTACTTCGACATCTTTAAGCAGGGTAATTGGGATAGAACCAGAATAGGAGCCAGGGCTTTCACCATAAAGTATATTGGCTTCACCATCTTCACTAGCATTGATCCTAATCTGAGCAGAATTGCTAGTGATATTATCTACCTGAACCCTATTGATCAAGGTAAATGTCCTCATCTGCATCAGTGTTTGCACTGCAATACCCATAAAGGCATTATAGCCACTCATTGGTAAACCGGCAGACCTTAGCTTCCAGGCGTCTTTATCAGGGACTAAAAGGCTCTGATAGAGAGCACTAGCGGCTGTAAAGGCATTTCTAACAGCCTTTTGTTTAGCCGAATTAACATTGGTTGGTTTGGCATACTGTCTAACAGTATTAATTCCCTTCCACTTAGAAAAAACTAGAGAATCAGCAAATTTACCAGATGCATCAAGGGAGAATAAAGGACCAGTAACTTTTGCCATTGTAATCACCTCCTTTCGAAATTATTTTAATTTCATTCCTTTAGCTATCAAATCTATTGGAGGCATAGCCTCTTCAACAGACATTTCTATTTTAATATCTTCACCACTTGCAGCACAGACTGAACATTTTCTTTCTTCCGGATCATCGATATCTTCAATCTCACAAAGGCTTTTCTGTCTGCATTTATTACAGATAACGATATAGGTCATTTGCTTACCCCCAGTTTATCTAAATACACGGAGTTTCCTTTCTTTCCGTAAATTACTACCAAATCTGATCTCTCCAAAGGGTTGAATACCGAAACCTAATCTTCTCGGCTCAGGATAGGGTGTCCCAAAGGCTCCCATTCCAAAAGCAACTGTGGAGAAACCGTAGAAGACAGGTGCTTGGTGACAGGTGCCAAATTCTACTCCTCCAAATCCACCCTTAGCGAAACCCCACTTAGCAAAATACTCTTTTAAGTAAATGTTGATACCTGACATTCTTTTACCTCTGGCCAGCTTTTTATATTTTCCTTTTTCATTATTACTAAGCTTTTTCCAGCGGTAATAGATATAGGCGGTAAGTCCATTTATCTTAGCTCTTCTCAAATTAAGGTAATGACTGGCTATTTTAGTTGGTTTAGGAATACAGCCAGACCGCTTGTCTATATTCTTCTGCCAGTAAATCTCGTCACCGGCCAGTTCACCACTTGCTGAAATACATTTCAGATTAAGTCTCCCAGTATAACCTTGATAATTATCAATCTTACCAAAACTACTAGTTGGCCCTCGATTCCGGCCAGCAGAACCAAATCTTATCTGGCCAAAACCGTAATCACCAAAACCCAACCTAGTACCATGACTAATTGAGGAACCAAAACTAGAGAGAGCAAAGGTCTGAATACCAAAACCAAAGTTAACCTTTTTCCTGGTCCAATATTTATTAGATATCTCCGGGAAATCAGTCATCTTTAATCCTTTGGTTTCCCTTTTACAGTGATTTTTAAATCTTCCAGATCTTTAGCTTTAACTCCACTCTGGAGAGCAATCATCATTGTCAGCGTATCTACTGATCTAGTAAGACCTCTAATAAGGGGTTCAATTCTAATCAGGAGATAGATGGCCACAACCATAGGGAACCCATATGAACTAACTAATTTAAGCATATCTTCCATAAAATCACCTACAAACGATTGTTTGCTTACTATGTTTGCATAGTAACATATATATTTTTATAACACAATAGAGTTGATTAACAATACTATTACTTATACTAATAAATAAACTGTTTTTACTATATATAAATGAAAGGCAATTTTTCTCAGAAAACTATGTGGTTTAGTAATACTCATAAAATGAACTTAAAAAATATTGACAATATATTAGTTGTATGGTACAATAAAAGTATAATACAAATATAAAGGGGGGTTTTGCTAATTATAGAAGAGAAAATTAAATCTGAAGGACTTGATTGTTGTATTGATGAGATAGGAGAGATGATGCAGGGACTAGTTCGTACTTTACAAATATTTGAAAGGTTGCAAATTTCTCAAAAAGGATATACTAACTCCCAATGTTATACTCTATTAAATTTGTATAAAAATGGAGCTCTTTCAATGAAAGAATTAAGTGATAAAATGAATTTAGATACCAGTACAATGACAAGGATAGTAAATAATCTGGTACGGGATGGACTCAACGAAAGAGAACATTCAGAGGAAGACAGACGTATAGTTTTAGTAAAGTTAACTACTAAAGGTACTGAAGAAGCAGAACAATTGAATGAAGAGGTAATCGAATACTATCGTTTAATTATAAACGAAATTCCTAAGGGTAAGGTAATTGATGTAGTAGAATCTATAAATATATTAATTGAAGCTTTTACCAGAGCAAAGCCAAAATGTTGTTAAAAAATAGAAAATATAAGGAGGGAGGAAGAGAGGCATGAAAAGGAAGGGAATACATAAACCGACAATAGAGGATATAGTAGAAATTAGTGGTATTGAAACATTGCATCCAGGTGGTTTTCCTTTAAGCAAACGTATTGCTGAAATCGCCAATATGAAAAAAGGATTGAAGGTTTTAGATGTATCAAGTGGAAGAGGAACTCAGGCTATTTTATATGCAAAAGAGTATGATGTATCAGTTACAGGGTTAGATATATCTAAAGAAATGATTTTAGCAGCCAGGCAAAATGCTGAAAAAAGTGGCGTATCTAATAAAGTTACTTTTGTCAAAGGAGATTCACAAGCTCTACCATTTGATGATGATTCATTTGATATAGTAATAAATGAATGTGCTGTGGGTATACCTGATGATTCACAACAGGTTCTTAAAGAGATGGTAAGAGTAGCGAAACCGGGAGGTACTATAGTAATTCATGAATCTACCTGGATAAAAAAAATTGGCAAACAAGAAAAAAGTGATATTTCTGAAAGGTATGGTACTACTCCACTTGAATATGAAGAATGGTTAGATTTGCTTCACAAAGCTGGCGTAAAAAATATTGTTAGCGAATTAGAGGAATGGTCTAATCCTGAGATGTTCTGGGAAATAAGAAAGGAACGTACAGTTAAAGATTATACAAAAGTACTATCACCAGTAGAACAGTTAATTACAATGAAGAGGCTTATTTCGGAATATGGTTTTAAAGCTGTCTTAAAGGCTTTTGAGAATAGAAAGAAGTTTTATAATGCTGTTATTGACGGGAAACTTGGATATTGTCTATATAAAGGAACAAAATAATTTTTTACAATATAATTGTATTATGCAAATATAGTATAATACAAAAAAGATTTGTATCTATGATTAAGGTTATTGGAAGAATACTAAAGGCGGAATTGGCATATTTACAGGCAGATTGGTGGATATTAGGCATTAGCCATAATTACGGCAGCTGCAATTAAAGTATATATTGGTCAGGAAAGAAGTAATTATTTCAATGTTTGTTACCTCTTTGCCCTGGGGGCCTGTTATGGCTTTTTTAGTATCTTCGCCATTGACCAGTCCTTCACAATTCATATTTCAAAGTGGAATTCTTGGATTCGATATAGCCCTGGCAGTTTTAATATCAGCAGTTATCATGGGGCTGATCGTAGGATTTCTGGCTACATTTTTGGAAAGGAAAACGAGATTCTTTAAAAATCAATTTAGGATAAAAAATAGTCAAAGTAGGCCTAAAGATGAAGATAGCTGCTGCAGGCATAACGGAGAAGAGTCTGTTATAGATGAAAATGGAGAAACATGTTGTACCAAGGTAAGCAAAAAGGAATCTGTTTTAAGCAAATTAAAGGTAAATGATCTACTCCAGGAAGTCTTTGAATTGGGGGTAAAACGAATATTATTCTATTTCATAATATTTATAGCAATAGGTCAATTAATAGAGATATTTGTACCTACAGAGTGGGTTTTGGGTCTATTTAGTCCCGGTAAGATTTATTCGGTACCTTTAGCTGCTATAATCGGGTTACCCTTATATGTTAGTGGTTCTGCATCATTGCCTTTACTAAAAAGCCTATTAGATATTGGCGCAGGGGAGGGGGCTATCCTGGCATTCCTTATTGCTGGTCAGGCAACTAGTGTTGCTGTAATATTAGGTATATCCACATTTATAAGGAAAAAGGCAGTAATTTTCTACATAAGTTATGTTTTATTAGGAGCTATTTTAAGCGGTTTTGTCTATCAGTATTTTATAGGAATTTAAGCGGTTTAACGCAATTACCAATATATATAATTAAATAAGAAAGGGTGACTATTATGTTTAGAAGAAAAAAACAACAATCTAACGAGATAAAAGGAGTAGTTGGGAAAAATTGTTGTCGGGTAGTACATAATAAGGTTATAAAAAATGAAAAGCCAGCTAAAATTTATAGAGATATGTATATTTACTACCCAGAATAAGTTCTTATAGAAATTAATTTTAGACATTGTTTAACTTCCAGGCTAGGAAAGTACTTTAATGCTACAAGTTGAATAAGCAAATATAGAGCAGTCTTTTTAGTCTGCTCTTTCTTTTTGACTATATTAAAATTAGATTAAATAATATAAATCCCCTTGACTAAGTTTGTAATAAATGTTATCTTTAATTAATATAATACCATGTACGGGTACCCCGTAGAAATAAAATGGAAAGTGGAGGTAATTTGATGAGTTATGATTATGGACTTTGGGGGATAGTTGCTGCAAATTTCCTTTTTGTAATAGTTTTTTTGATAAGCTTTGTCAAACCAAAAAGGAAGTATGAATGGAGATCAATGGGTGTAACAAGCGGCTTCTTTGTTGCGCTATTTGCTGAGATGTATGGTTTTCCATTAACAATATATTTAATAACATCTGTATTTGGCTATAAAATACCTGTTCTTAATCCATATCAACATACAAACGGACACCTTCTGGCAATTTTTGGTGTTGGAGAAGATAAAGCCTTACTGGTTTGTCAAATTGGGGGCTTATTATTTGGTATAGGTATGGTCATAATAGCTATAGGTTGGAGGAAAATATTTAAGGGTGAGGGTGGTCTAATCACTGATGGGATATATAAATATATTCGTCATCCCCAGTATCTGGGTATTTTTTTAATGATGCTTGGTATGTTAGTACAGTGGCCGACAATTATTACTTTAATTATGTTTCCAATCTTACTTATAACATACTTAAGATTAGCAAAAAGAGAAGAAAAAGTAATGATAGAAGAGTTTGGTGAAGAGTATCTGGCTTATATGGAATCTACACCAGCATTTATTCCATCTTTTAAATAATTAGTATAAGAAATACGGTAAAATGTCAAGAGGAAAAATAAAATAATTTAATATTTTTTCTTAAAAGTTGTTAAATTAGGCATAGTGATATCCGCCTAGCCAGGAAGTAAAAATTTACCAATCCTGCCCATGACTAAATAATGTAAGTCATAGTAAAATTAGACATTCAAATTAATTTGCAGTAATTATCATCTCCTTGGTTGATAGATTTCGCCTTTACTCAGCAAAGCAAAAACGAGGCGTACAAATTTACGTGCAGTAAGCACGAGGGCTCTTTTATGTTTATGCTTTTTAGACTCATTGTACTTTTTGTAGTAATATTGCCTGTAATCATCATTGTGTACTCTCAATGAGTTTGCAGCTTCTACTAGGTAATAACGTAAATATTTATTACCCTTTTTAGTCAATGAAGTCTCTTCAGCTTCAAAAGAGCCGGATTGATGCCTGGTCCAGGTAAGACCGGCATATGATGCGAGGCTAGCTTGATTGTAGAAACGGTCGATATCACCAATTTCAGATATAATACCTGCTGTAAGAATAGGCCCAATACCATCAACAGTATCAAGTGTTTGTGGAATTGCTTTAAGTTCCCTTGTAATAACCTTTTTTGCTCTTTTAAGTTGCCTTTCAAAAAAGCGAATATTGTCAAAGGTCATAGCAAGTGTCTGACTTATAGCTTGGTCCATTCGAGGTTTTAATCTATAAGAATTACGGGCCGCCTTTTTCAGGGTTTTAATGATGTCATCAATAGTGCAGGATCCACCCAGTCGATTATTACTGTTCTCAAAAAGGAACGTGGCTAGTTCCTTGATATCAGTAGATATTATTTCTTCCAGGGTGAACTCTTCCAGCAAGGCCATAGAGGCATCTGAAAAGGTTCCAAAGGGTGAATCCTCATAGTTTGAGAACTTAAGAAAGACTAGAGTTAGAGCTCTGTTCTTCTCGGCTCTCATACTCTCACCCAGTTTAAACCTGAAACGAGTAATCTGCCTTAATGGTCTATATACTTCTTCTGGAGTTGAAGAGTTTTTAACTCTGCCAAATCTTAGACGATCAGCAATTACCCAGGCGTCAACACTATCAGTCTTTGGCAGGTCATTATATGCCTTCTTAAAGTTTTTAACTACCTTGGGATTTAAGGTATATAAAACAAGTTTAAAATTGGTGTTTAATTTATCACTATCTTGCAAAAGTTGGTAACAATGTTCCCAGTAAACATTAGTAGCCTCCATGCCAAGCTGAATAATATCGATCTCATAATCATTTGCATGTTTAGCAATAAAATCAATAAGCTTGAGACAACCAGGATTGTTATTTTCTACTTCGAAAGAATGGAAAACATCATCACCATTATTGTCCATCGCATGGGCTACGAGAGAATTTTTGGCAACATCAACACCAACAAATAATTTTTCGATAGGAATCACCTCCTTTGGCTTGGGAGTATAAAAAAGATAGCCGGGTTTAGTCCCTGAATAACTGACAGCTCGACAGCCTCGCAATTAGAATTCATCATTAGGTTTTGAGTACAGTCCCTACTTGCTGAGGTCAGGGAAAACAAAATGGGAAACATAATACGAGTTAAAAGTACAGATCAGCTTCAGGGGATCATTCTTAGCGAGTAGTCATGTAAAAACATGCTACAGGGGGAAACCAAATCTATCCTGGATATCTTTTGATATCATTGTATCAGAGACTAAGCCCAAACTTAAATTTTTGAAAAATCGTTAGTAAGTTGTGGATATGACGCTAATGTGGATAATGTGGACAATCAAAAAACAAATTGACCACATTAACCACACCGCTTGGAAAACTAAAAATCAAGTTTACCACATATCCACAACTACGACTATTACTACTAATTTAGATTTGATATATTATTAGAATTATTTATGTTTTAATAGTGACTTTAATCAATGTCACTAACCATATTATACGAGGGAGATAAGAAAATGAACAAAAAGTCCAAGTATTTTATAGCTTTATTTTTAACTTCATTAACACTGTTTTTTTATCAATTATTTGTTAATAGGTTGTTTGCAGTTCTTTTATCAAACCAATACTCATACCTGGTTATATCATTTGCCATCCTTGGCCTCGGTATTGGTGGAATACTGGTATATTATTTATCGCATAAAGGAAGATTCAATCTGAATTTCTTCTCTATTGCTTATATTGTTACTTATATAGGAACAATCACATTAATATTCCTGGCTCCTTACTTAGGATCACCAATATGGTATATTATCCTGGGTATGATACCGTTTATCTTTGGTGGCGGTATCATCTCATACCTTTTTAAAGTTCAACCCAATACTTATAAAATATATTTTACAGATTTAATAGGCGGAATTACTGGATTGGTATCCGCTATGCTATTAATGAATTATTTAGGTACAATTCCTGCAATTGTTATTTCATTTATACTTGTAACAGTAATACCTGTTGTTTTAAATTATAATAAAATAAATCTAAGCCTGACTATAATTATAGCCTTAACACTTATTCTAGGATTTGGCAGTTTTGTTTCTTTATATAAAAATAATTTTAATAGTTTTTTAACCACTCCCTATGCTCATTATGAAGAAGAAGGTGAGTATAAATTTACCAGTTGGGATGCTTTTGCCCGTACCGATGCTGTCTGGACCGCAGAAGACCCCGATGAGATGGTAATAGGTCTAAATGGACGTTCCTTTTCTCGCATGATTAAGTTCAATGGGAATCTTGAGGAGATACAGTATCTGAAAAATCAAATTGGATATCTGCCTTTTGAGATTGGAAACCCAGAAAAGATTGCAATAGTTGGTAGTGGTGGAGGGGCAGAAATACTATATTCCTTTTTAGCAGGAATTGATGATATTACAGCCATAGAAATAAATGCAGGCACAATAGAAGCAAGCAGGAAGTTGGCTGAATTTAGTGGTGATATTTATAATGATCCACGGGTAACAACAGTAATTGCTGATGGCAGGAGTTTTATCAGGAATTCAAATGAAAAATATGATCAGATATATCTAGCCCTGGTAATGACCAATATTGGAGATAATGTTGCCAATACTCTATCTGAGAATTTCATTTATACACAGGAGGCACTGAGTGACTATTTCTCTAAGTTGAAGCCGGGTGGAAATGTAAGTTTCCTTTTTCATTCAAGCACTGATCTATTGAAAATGTTAACTACTTCAATCTCATATTTTGAAGATAATGGAATAGCTAGAAAAGAGATACCAGACCATTTTGTTCTTTTATCACATAAAAACTCTGCAATGAATCCGATTCTTTTAGTAAAGCCAGAATCATTTTCTCGGGAAGAATTAAGGAATATTGAAGATTTAGTAATAAGAAGGGGGTTTAGACCTCTTCATTTACCTGGTATAACTGAGGAAAAGTCACTTAATTTGTATCGAGCAGGTGAAATATCAATTTCAGATATGGTACAAAGTTTTCCAGCAAATATTGCACCAATAAGTGATGATAAACCCTTTTTCTATAATGTACAGAAAAGTCTACCTAAAAGTCTTTTAGTACTTGTCCTGGGCACATTATTTGTATTGATAGTAACCTTCCTAATTCCTATTATTAGTAAAAATACAAATAGTAGTAAGATAAAATTCAGTACTAACTTTTTAATATTTACTTTTTTGGGAATGGCTTTTATGTTTATAGAGATTACTTTAATACAAAAAATGAGTGTATTCCTGGAACATCCTACTACCTCTTTTGTTACTATCATTACAACATTATTATTGGGGGCAGGAACAGCTAATTTTGTGCAGTCAAGAAAGGAATTTTTTACTGACTATAAACCAGTAATTTATCTTGTATTATTAGGTATGCTTGATATATTTATTATTAATCAAGTCATATATTGGGAAGGAATCACCTTTTTAGCGTATAAAATAGCACTGGTCAGTTTGTTATTATTGCCTCTTGGTTTCTTAATGGGAATTCCCTTTCCGATGGTATTAAAAAAGTTAAGAGAAAGAAAAGGTCAAGATTGGGTTCCTTACTTCTGGGGTATTAATGGAATTGCCTCTGTCCTGGGTTCTGGAGTAGCTATGATTGTTTCTCTAAGCTACGGTTTTAATATAAGTTATATTACAGGTATAATACTTTACTTGAGTATAGCTTTATTGATAAGAAGATTAGATTTTACGAAAAATTAAATTAGAAAAGGGGTTATTATAATGGCTGAAAAAAAGAATGGTCATAAGGGACATTTCTGGATGATGTTAATATGTTGTGCAGTGATGTTTGGTGGTATTTTTTTGATTGGAAGGGGAGGGACAGGAAGCTGGGGTATTCTATTTCTGTTACTATGTCCTCTGATGCATGTCTTCATGATGAAGGGAATGGGACATGGAGATCATAAAAAAGATGATAAAGAAAGTCATCATCACGAATAATATGTTACAGATATCTGTAACCCATATGGTACTTACGATATATATAAGGTAGGTGGGTATTATCAATATCAAGTTAGAAGAAGTTAATAGTATAGAAAAATTAAGAATTTCTATGATTAATGCTGTTAGTGGTAATAAATTTAACAACCGGGAAGTGATAAAGTTGTCTCAACAGCTGGACAAAAAAATAATAGATTATTATAAGATAAAATCATATTAATGGTTTTTGTCCTTTCTTAGAGTGTATTTACTTTGATATTATTACTAAAAATTAAAAAGAAAAGGTGAGATTTATGATTAAATTAAAGTCAAGATCTATATTAAATATAGGTATAACTTTGATTCTTCTTTTTACATTATCAGTGGTTAGTTTTGCTGATGAAGAAGATTGGGTAAGGAGTTCAGATGCTGCAGGGGTCACTTTAGATGTAGAATTTATGAATCCTGACCAATTTGACTCAGAGCATTTATCATTTAATGTATATATGACTACTCACAGTGGGAATTTATTAGATACTACCTTTGCTGAACTAATTACTGTTAGAAGTAATCAAGGTGAACTAGATAAAGAAAACATAAGTTGGGAGTGGGAAAGAAAGTCGAGTCACCACCCTATTGGTTTAATTAAAATTAATAATACCATAAATGATGGTAAAAAGTTCTATTCAGATAAAACAAAATACCTTGAATTAGTAATTGGGGGTATTCGAGAATCCAGTCATACTTTCAGATGGGATATTAATCAAGATGAAAAACTATTGGCCTATATACCAAATGCAGCCAGTGGTACTGTTTCTGTGATAGATATTGCTGCTGAGGAGGTTATAAATACAATTAAAGTAGGTGAAGAAGCCTCTCATGGTATTGAAATAACTCCAGATGGAAGATATCTATATACTGGTGATTTTCAAAATGGTTTAGTGAAAATATATGATCTGAATTCAAATAAATTTGTCAAGAAATTAGAAGTTAATAGTGCAGCACACGGTATAGATATGAGTCCAGACGGTAAATACATTTTAGTTGCTTCTAGTTCAGAAAGCAAGGTTATTGTTATAGATACAGAAAAACAGGAAATAATTAAGGTAATTGAAGAGGGAATAGGGGATAGCCCCAGTCATATAGACTTTGACCCTGTGGGTAAATATGCTATTTTAACAAATCTGGATTCAGATGATGTCTCTGTTATTTCAATACCTGGCTTTGAAGTAACGGTCAGAATTCCCGTAGGGGATGGTCCTAATGAAGGAAGGGTTGCTCCTGATGGTCGATACGCCTATACTGCAAACTGGGAATCAAATAGTATTTCAGTAATTGACCTAAGAAGGTTTGAAGTCGTTGATGAGATAAATGTTGGTGAAGGAACCCATGGTGTAATTGTTTCTCTTGATAGTAAGAAGATCTGGACAGCCAATAGAAAGACAAATAATGTTGCAATAATAGATGCTGAATCCAGAGAGGTAGAACGCTATATCGTTGCTGGCGAATATACAAATCACCTTGAATTTACTCCAGATGGCAAAAAAGTAGTGGTAACAAATGCACGAGATAATGAAGCAATAATAATTAATACAGAGACATATGAGGTAACTGCTCGTATTAAAGTTGATGAAGAGCCACATGAAATTACTTTTGTCACTGTAGAAA
>Ga0136557_1001893_pt1 | contig 12704 bp, 12 predicted proteins | sample AntRauTorckE6832_FD_104796 | JGI IMG/M metagenome (GOLD analysis project Ga0136557, IMG submission 104796) | Saline lake microbial communities from Rauer Islands, Antarctica - Metagenome Torckler E6 #832 | ecosystem: Environmental > Aquatic > Non-marine Saline and Alkaline > Saline | place...
CTTTTATTGTTTTATTAGTATTTAGTTTTAGTTTTTCAGTTTCTGCCCAGGACTTTAATATTCCTAATATCTCTTTTGAAATTGGAGATGGAGGGGCTGAAAATCAGGGTGAGGACCTGGTAATGTCACTGCAAATTTTACTTTTATTAACGATTTTATCTTTAGCGCCTGCAATTATAATTTTATTTACATCTTTTACGAGAATCATTATTGTTTTTTCAATCTTAAAAAGAGCTCTCGCTTTAAATAATATGCCGCCAAATCAGGTTTTGATAGGAATTGCAATCTTTTTAACTATCTTTATTATGTCCCCGGTCTGGCAGGGAGTAAATCAGGATGCCCTACAGCCCTATCTGGCTGAGGATATAAGTTTAGAAGAGGCTTATGATAATACAATTACTCCAGTCAGAGAATTTATGTTTAATCAGGTTGATGAGCGATCTTTAGCTTTATTTACTAATATAGCTGAGATTGACCGGCCGGAGACCAGGGAAGATTTACCGACCTTTATTCTGATACCTGCTTTTTTGATTAATGAAATAAAAATTGCCTTTCAGATTGGTTTTTTATTGTATATCCCATTTTTGATGATTGATATGATTGTAGCCAGTATTTTAATGTCGATGGGTATGATGATGTTACCACCGGTAATTATTTCTTTACCATTCAAAATTTTATTATTTGTGCTGGCAGACGGTTGGCATATTCTGATTGGCTCACTTGTCGAAACTTTTTTCTAAGAAATTTGTCGCATCTAAGATTTATAATTTTTGAGCTTTAAATAATTTAGGAGTTGAAGATAATGGGAGAAGCAATAGTCCTTGATATTGGACGTGAAGCCTTATTTACAGTTATAATAGTTGTACTGCCTGTTCTGGGAGCAGGTCTAATTACAGGGCTTTTAGTTGCGATTTTTCAGGCTACAACTCAGATTCAGGAGCAGACGTTAGCCTTTGTGCCAAAAATATTTGCTGTTTTAGGTTCAATAGCATTTTTTGGTCCCTGGATTATGAGAACAGTCATTGAGTTTGTACAGGAACTGCTGAAGACAATTCCGAATTATGTAGGATAGGGGCTGATAAATTTGATAGATAGTTTAATGATCAATGAATATATCTATTTATTTTTTTTAATTTTAAGCCGCTATCTTGGGATGATGCTTCTGACACCGGTCTTCAGTAGTCAGGTTATTTTATATCAGGTAAAGGTTTTAATTGCTTTAACTTTAACTGTTGTCAGTTTGCCACTTGTCTCAGGTATGTATCCTGCAGTCTATCCAGAAAATAATTTATTGGTAATCGTAGAGATTCTTAGTGAAGTCAGCATTGGTCTTTTTATGGGGCTTGCTGTTTTTTTAGTTTTTTCAGCAGTTCAGCTTGGTGGTCAGATAATTGATATGCGGATGGGATTTAGAATAGCAAATGTGGTCGATCCTTTTAGTGGTGTTGACTCACCTGTTGTTGGTCAGCTCAAAAATATTTTTGTGACTCTGCTTTTTTTAGCCTTAAATGGTCATTTATATTTAGTCAGACATCTATATGAATCTTTTGAGATTATTCCGCCTGGTCGAGTTAATTTTTCTACTCAGCTCTGGCAGTATTTTTTCAGAAGAAGTGCTGATATGTTTGTGCTGGCTGTTAAAATTGCCCTGCCGATTGCAGGGGCCATCTTTTTTATTGATATTATACTTGCTTTTTTAGCCAGATCAGTGCCCCAGATGAATCTCTTTGTAATTGGCCTTCCAATTAAAATTATGGCAGGCTTAATTTTACTTTATGTCTTGATGCCGGTGCTAAATAGTTATTATTCAGAAATTATAATGAATGTAATTAATGAAATTCCAGCTCTTTTTCGATTGATTGCACCTTAATAAATTTTAAAATTTAATTTTATTTTTTGATTATTATTTTTAATTAGATTATAAATAAAGGAGAAAAAATTATGGCTGATGGTGGAACTGGAGAAAAAACTGAAGAGCCGACGGCGAAACGGAAAAGAGAAGCCAAAGAAGAAGGTAATGTAGCCAAGGGAAAAGAAATTGGCCAGGCAGTTACCTTACTGGCCAGTTTTATGTTTCTCTATTTTCTAATGCAGCAGATATTTTTCGGGCTTTTAAATCAAATTCAGTATTATTTTAGAAATTTAATTATAGAACCCTTTACAATCAAGCTGACATTTAATATTTTATATGATGCTTTTTTTGCTGTTGTGGAAGCAATCTATCCGATTATGATTGTGACAGCTTTTGCGGGGATACTGGTCAATTTCTTGCAGATTGGAGCTCTTTTCACCACCAAACCACTGGTACCGGATCTTAAAAAAATAGATCCGATAAAAGGTGCCAAAAATATTTTTTCGCTGAAGGGTTTTGTAGAATTACTTAAATCTTTATTTAAACTGGCGATGATAGCAGCGATTGCCTATCGTTTTTTAATGGGTAACCTTGAGATATTTGAAAAAAGTATTGATCAGGGTCTAGATGAATCATTAATGGCAATTGCAGCTTTAATATCTCGGATGGCTTTTGCAATAATAGCTGCTTTAATAGTTCTGGGAGTTTTAGATTTACTATATCAACGCTGGCAGCATAATAAGGATCTCAAGATGTCTAAATATGAGGTTAAACAGGAAAGAAAAGAGATGGAAGGAGATCCAATGATTCAGCAGCAGCGAAAGCAGCGACAGCGTGAGATGAGCATGAATCGCATGATGACTTCTGTTAAGGATGCGGATGTTGTTATTACAAACCCAACTCACATTGCTGTAGCCTTAGAATATGATTTAGATGAGATGGAAGCACCCGTAATCGTTGCCAAAGGTGAAGATTTTGTTGCTCAAAAAATAAAGGAAAAGGCAAGAGAGGCTGAGGTTAAAATAATTGAGAATAAGCCGCTTGCGCGCTCTTTAAATAAGATGACTGAAATTGGGGATCAGGTTCCAGTTGAACTTTATCAGGCAGTTGCCGAAATACTTGCTAAAATTTTTCAGGATAAAAATTAGTAGAATTGTTTATTAATTTCTGTTTTTGGTTTTAATTTTAGCTTATAGTTGATATAATAGTCATAACTTGTGCCTATATTTTCGTTTTAAATGATGGAGGTTAATTTTATTAGTGGATAATAATGCAGCTTTTACAAATATAACAAAAAATATGGATATAATTTTTGCCTTAATGGTAGTTGGAATTATAGTAATGTTTATTATTCCACTGCCAACTATGCTCTTAGATATGCTGCTGGCTGCAAATATAACCTTTTCAATGGTTGTAATACTGGTGAGTATTTATACAACTGAGCCCTTAGATCTTTCGGTTTTCCCTTCGCTTTTGCTTTTTGCAACTTTATTCAGGCTGGGGCTCAATGTTTCTACAACCAGACTGATTTTGGGACAGGGATATGCCGGAGAAATTATTTTGAGTTTCGGTGATTTTGTTGTCGGGGGTAACTATGTTGTTGGTCTAATTATCTTTTTAATCCTGGTAATTATTCAGTTTGTTGTAATTACAAAGGGTGCAGAAAGAGTAGCAGAAGTTGCAGCCCGTTTTACTCTGGATGCAATGCCTGGTAAGCAGATGAGTATTGATGCTGATTTAAATGCCGGTATTATTGATGAACACGAAGCAAAAAGAGAAAGAGAAAAGATTCGTCAGGAAGCAGATTTTTATGGAGCAATGGATGGTGCCAGTAAGTTTGTTAAAGGTGATGCGATAGCAGGTATTATTATAACTTTTATTAATATTATTGCCGGACTGGTAATCGGTATGCTGCAGCAGAATATGGGATTCGGCCAGGCAGCGGAAACATACATACTACTAACGGTTGGTGATGGTCTGGTATCACAGATTCCGGCTCTTTTAATTTCTACAGCCACAGGTATGGTTGTAACCAGAGCTGCATCTGATAATAATATGGGTAATGAAATGACAGAACAGCTTTTAAAACAGCCTAAAGCTCTTTTTATAGCCTCAGCTGTTTTAATGATTCTTGGTTTTGTGCCAGGTTTACCAACTATTCCTTTTTTGGTGCTGGCAATATTTATTGCTACTATGGGCTATTTAATTATTAGGACTGCAGAGGTGGAAAGACCGAAGAAAAAAGAGAAAGAGAAAAAACCTGACTTAAGTCCGGAAGAAAAACAGGAAATGAAAGAACAAGAAATTAAACAGCTGATCAAAGTTGATAAATTAGAAATTGAAGTTGGCTATAATCTTATTTCACTGGTTCTTCCCGAGCAGGGAGGAGATTTTTTAGATAGGGTGGCCAATATTAGAAAACAGATTGCTATGGATTTAGGTATAATTTTACCTCCTGTTAGGATTGTAGATAACTTACAGCTGCAGCCAAATACATATAAGATTAAATTACAGGGAGTAGAAATCAGTGAATACCAGCTTTTTGCTGATAAATATCTGGCTATGGATCCTGGAGATACTTTTGAAGATATTGAGGGAATTGATACTGAGGAACCGGCTTTTGGGACTCCTGCTATTTGGATTGAAGCTGAACAGAGAGAAAGAGCCGAAATGGCTAATTATACAGTTGTAGACCCTGGTTCAGTGATGGCAACTCATTTAACAGAAATCATTAAATCTCATGCCTATGAATTGCTGGGTAGAGAGGAAGTTAAAAAGTTAATCGATAATGTTAAAGAGGAAAATGAGGCAGTTGTAGACGAATTAATGCCTGATTTAATGAACTTAGGCGAAATTCAAAAAATATTACAGAATTTACTGTGGGAAAATATTCCGATTAAAAATTTGGTTTTAATTCTGGAAACTTTGGCTGATCATGCGGCTCGAACAAAAGATCAGACAATATTAACTGAATATGTACGACAGGGATTATCAAGACAGATTAGTAAACAGTTTACTGATCAAGAAAACAATTTAAATGTCTTTACCATTGATCCACAAAAAGAAGAAAAACTTGCAAATTCCTTAGAACAATCCGATCAGGGGAATTATTTATCACTCCAGCCAGCTGAAGCTCAAAATTTAATAAATAATATAGTTCAGCAGGCCAAACAATTATTGGAAAAGGGTAAAGAACCAATTTTATTAACCTCACCAATGATCAGAAGGCCGATTAAAGAGATGGTACACCGTACTTTTTCCGATTTAACAGTACTCTCTTTCAATGAACTGGAATCTGATGTTGATCTGCAGGTTCAGGGGGTTGTTAAATAAATGAAGGTAAAAAAATATACAGGCGAAAATATGCAGGATGTAATTTTTAAGGTTAAATCTGATCTGGGGCCGGAAGCAGTAATTGTAAACAAAAGAAAGTTTAAAAAAGGTGGATTTTTTGGTTTTTTCGCTAAAGAAATGTTTGAGGTTGTTGCTGCCTTAGAAGCCAAAACTGATACAGCAGAGACTGCAGCTCAAGCTGATAATGATGAACCGGTAGATGATGTGGTAGAAATATCAAATTACGGCCGCAATGCTAAAAAAGCTGATAGAACTAAAATTCAGAAAACAGCAAGTGAAGATCCTGAAAACAAAAATGCAATTAAAGAATTTATCAGCGACTTAAAAACTGCAGCTGATGCTGCCGAAAAAGAAAAAGAAAATGCTGAAGAAAAGAGTAATAATTTTCGGGATCAGTTAAATGAGCATCAGAGTCAGCAAGAACAGAATAATCAACAGCAGAGTAAAGGTCAGACTTTAGAAAGAGAAAAGCCAAAAGAAAAGCAGGATTTAAATAAAAAGAATAGCTTAGAAAAGCAGAACCCTGAAAAAGATGAGAGAAAATTGACTGCTGCTCAAAAACTGCAAAATAAATTTCAGAACAAAAAAACTGACGGCAGAAATGGAAACAAAAATTTAAATAATAGCAATCAATTATATAATTATTTATTGGATCAGGGAGTAGACAGCAGAAATGTAAATTTATTTTTGAAAGAGATGGATGCTCAAACTGAATCAGAAAATGATGATTTAGAAGTTCAATTAAAGGATTTTTTAGCAATATACTTTTCAGATAATACTGAAATAGAGCTTGATTTAGATCAAAAAGTAGTTTCTTTTATCGGCCCAACTGGGGTTGGTAAAACAACAACAATGGCTAAAATTGCAGCTCATTTTGCAGTTGACAATAATAAAAGAGTTGGTTTAATTACAGCTGACACCTATAGAATTGCGGCAGTAGAACAGCTTCAGACTTACAGTAAAATTATAGATATACCTTTTGCAGTTTGTTACAGCAGTTCTAAGTTAAAAGAAATGATCAGGGGCCAGTTTAGAAATTGTGATTTAATTTTAATCGATACACCCGGCAGCAGCTGGAAAGATCAGCAGCAGCTAGGAAGGCTTAAAGACTATGTTAATCATGATTTTGTAGATGAGGTTCATCTTCTATTAAGTTTGAACACAAAAAGCAGTGATTTAAGAAATATTGTTTCCAGGTTTTCTGAGCTGGAACCGGATAGTGCTCTGCTGACCAAACTTGATGAAACTACTACATATGGGGATATAATCAATGTCAAGGAGAACTATGATTTACCTCTTTCTTATTTAACCTGTGGGCAGGATGTTCCCGAAGATTTTGAGAGAGCAAATGCTGATCAGATTTATAAATATTTATTTGGTGATTTTTATGCGTAGTCAGGCAGCCAAGCTTAAAGAAATTATGCAGAAGAAAAAGGACGAAAATGAAGTTCAGAAATTTGAGACATCCTCTACCAGAACAATTGCTATTGCAAGTGGTAAGGGAGGAGTTGGCAAATCTACTTTTACAGTCAACTTCGCCTATAATCTAAGTAAATTAGGTAAAGAAGTATTGATTATTGACAGTGATATCGGGATGGCTAATCTGGATATTATGCTCGGGGTACAGCCCAATTATGATATGGGACATCTGCTGCGAGGTGAATGCAGTTTGGAAGATGCAGTAATCGAAGGTCCAGCCGGGATAAAACTTTTAAGTGGTATTACTGGTGATGATAGCTTTATTGATATTCAAAATGATGCCATGCAGAAATTATTAGAGCTTGGTGATCAGATAGAAAACAATTATGACTATCTTTTGATTGATCTGGGAGCAGGTGCTGCTAAAAGTATTGTCAATACTATACTGGCTGCAGAAGAGTTGATTTTATTATTAACCACAGAACCAACATCAGTTATGGACAGTTATAGTCTGATTAAAATTTTGTCCAATCATCAATATCAAAAATCTATAAAACTGGTTATTAACCAGACTGAAGATGAAAAAGATGCTCAAAAAACAGCTAAAAGAATTATCAAAACTGTAAAAAACTATCTTGATTTAGAGTTAACTTTAGTTGGAAGTATAGCTCATGATCGAAAAATAAGTGCTGCTTTACGCAAGCAAAAACCATATTCCGAAATATTTTCAAATCGAAAAGCAGCCGCTGATTTCGAAAATATAGCCAGAAAAATAACAGGAGAAGAAAAAGAACAACAGGCCAAAGGAGTAAAAAGTTACTTCAATAAAATGGTTGGGTTTTTTAATAAACATGTTAAATAGTTGATGGAGTTGAGAATATGAAGGAGTTAGAGATAAATCAAAAACTTGAAATTGAAGTTTTATCAGGCAGCTATCAGGGGAACTATTTAAGCAAAGTCGCTGATTTTAGGGATGAGGGGATTATTATCACCGGTCTTTATCGAGAAGGTGCACCACTTCCAATTAGATTAAATCAGGCAGTTAATGTTTATTATACAACTGATAGAGCAGCCTATAAATTTAAATCTAAAATTTTAAAAAGAACAAATAAACCGATACCACTGCTTTTAATAGAACCTTCGGATTCAGTAAAGAGAATTCAGCGCCGAGATTATTTCAGACTGGATGTTACAGGTAAAATTGATGTCTATAAAATGATTGAAGATAAAAGTTATCCTAAGAAAGTATCTGCTGCTCGTCTCCTTGATATAAGCGGTGGAGGAATCCAGATGCAGCTGAAAAAGAAGTTTGAAAAAGGAGAAGAGATACTGCTCAGCCTTAAAAATATTCTGGCCCCAAAGGCGTTTATTAAATCTAAGATAGTAAGGGTTCACAAAGAAAATGATGAGTTTTATAATTATGGGGTTCAATTTGAAAAAATTGAAGATGAGCAGCGTGAAGAAATTATTCAGTGGATTTTTGCCTATCAGCGCAAAAGTAGAAAAAAAGGTTTGAGATAGATGTTAGTAAATTCTCTGATTGTGGGTTTAATTACATATACAGCTGTAATTATTAATAATTTGCTGGCTCAAAGAAGTCTGGAAGTTGTTTTTTGGTTTGGCCTAAGATTTTTATTTTATTCAACTTTGATGACATTATTTTTACAGCTCAGTTTTTATCTATTAAAAGATTATACTGCTCGAGATGATTCTATAAACTCTAATGAAAATAAAAATGATTCTGCAGGGAATAATGAGCCTTCAGCAGAGGCGGAAGCAGAAATTGATCAATCAGCTCCTAAAGAGCAGGGATTTGAAGAATCTGCAGTTGAGAATGAATTTGATAATGAAGGATTTTCAGCACTTAATCAAGAAGAATTTGATTATCAGCAGAATATAAACCAATAAATTTGCTAAAGGAAGATTATTATGGCTTTAGATAAATCTTTATGGAAAAAGTATAAGGATGATGATAATCAACAGGCCAGAGAAGAAATCATTTTAAAACATCTAGGACTGGTTAGATATGCTGTAGGAAGAATAATTATTATGCTTCCAGATCATATTGAAGCGGATGATTTGGAAAGTTATGGTATAATTGGCTTGATTGAAGCTGTAGAAAAATTTAATTACCAAAGAGGGGTCGAATTCTCTACATTTGCTCTTCCCAGAATCAAGGGAGAAATTTATGATTATTTAAGAAGTAAAGATTGGCTGCCTGATAATATGCGCCGAGAACTTAAATTAGTAGAAGAGGAACGCGAAAATTTTAAGGCTAAAACAGGCAGAGAGCCAGGACAAGAAGAACTGGCAGAACTGGCAGGAATAAAAACTGACAGATTGAATACAATAGAAAGACACAGTCAGCTAGCAAACTGGATTTCACTTTCCCACGATTTTGAAGGTGTTGAACTAATAGAATTAATTGCTGCTGATCTGGATCAGGCTGTTGATAAAATGACTGAGGAAGAGGCAGTAGCCTTATTAGCAGAAAAATTGGATATGCTTTCCGAAAATGAAAAACTGGTTTTAACTTTATATTACTACGAAGAATTAACTCAGGTCGAAATCGCAGAAATAATTGAGCTATCTGCTGCAAGAGTTTCTCAGATTCACAGTCAGGCGATTCGGCGCTTAAGAGGAATGTTAAGTAGAGAAAAAGAATATTTTTTCTAATGAGAGGTAGGTAATAAATGTGAGTGAAGAGCAGCTTGATAGAAAAGACAAAAATTGTCTGCTTAAATTTACTGAAGCTGAGGTATTATTAAAGTTAAGGTTAGAAAATAAGCCGGAACTAATGGAAATAGAAAAATTTCTAGAAAAAAATAGTATCATGGAAGCAGATTATGATAAAATAAAAAACAAGCTAAATAATCAGGAAACAGACTGGTTTAAAGTAGCTGAAAATATAAATTTACCTTCTGAAGATGATAAAGTAGAAATTGAGGTTTCCAGTGATGCTTTAAAAGTAGAGTTTGATTTTACACCTGGCAGAGATGGCAAAGAACTTAGATTTAATGATTTAAAAGAGCTGCTGGCTGAAAAAAATATTAGTTATGGTATCAAAGAAAAAAAGATAAAAAGAGTATTAAAACGAAGACAGCCGGTCAGTAAAGAAGTGATTGCTGAAGGTAAAAAGGCTACACCCGGTGAAGATGCATATTTAATCTATTATTTTGAAGAAAAAGAAAAATCTGTAGGGACTATGCGGGAAGACGGAACTATGGATTTTCACTCTAAAAATCTTATTAATAATGTACGCCGGGGTGAAAAAATTGTAACACTGGTTGAAGCTACTGAGGGAGAATCAGGAATAGATATCTTCGGTGGAGAAATAGAGCCACCTCAGCCTAAATCAGTCAAACTACCTCGGGCTAAAAATACTGTTCGTAAAAATAATAGTGTCTATGCGGCTAAAGATGGACAGATTGTTAGAGATGGCAAAAAAATATCCATTGATCCAGTTTATCAGGTCAGGGGTGATGTGGACCTGGAAGAAGGGAATATAGATTTTGTAGGTAGTGTTAAAATCAGCGGTGATGTTCGAGAAGGTTTTATAGTTAAAGCTTCTGGGGATGTTGAAGTTGGTGGCAATGTTGCTGCTGCAGATATTGAAAGTGGAGGCAGTGTATTAATTAAAAAAGGATTTTTAGGTAGAAATAAGGGTAAGATCAGTGCTAAAGGTGATGTAAATGCCCGTTTTGTAGAAAATGCAGAAATCAAAGCTAATAATGTTCGGATTCGCGAGGCAATTATGCACAGTCATGTGACAGCTAAAGACAGCATTATAGTTAATGGTGGTAAAGGTTTAATTGTTGGTGGGCGCTTAATGGCCCAAAATATAATAGAAGCCAATATGATTGGTTCCAGTCTGGCTACTAAAACATATGTCGAAATAGGACTTGAGCCAGAATTAAGAAAGAATTTTAAAGCTGCTAAAGATGAGCTGGATAAAGTAGAAGATAATTTAGACAAGGTAAATAAGAGTGTTGATCTTTTAAGAAGTATGAAGGAAAAGGGGATCAAATTACCTCCAAATAAAAAAGAAATGTTCTCCAAGTTAAAGGCTACAAAAGATGAACTGGAGACTAGAAAAGATGAACTTGAGGCAGAAATTGAAGAGTTAGAGGAGCAGCTGACCGTTTCTGATGAAGCAGTAATTAAGGTAAATAACTGCATTTTTCCAGGAGTACAGCTTTTAAGCAGTAAGGATAAAATGATAATTAGAAATAGAATATCAAAATGTGCTTTTACTGAAGTTAATAAGGAATTAAGACAAAAAACTAATGCATAAGGCAAAACTAAAATATGAGAAGAAGGAGGTGTTAAAATGATTAGAGGTTTATATACGGCAGCGTCTTCGATGAATGTACTGGAGAAAAAAACAAATATCCGTTCCAATAATCTGGCTAATGTTAATACAAATGGATTCAAAAAATCAGAAGGCATAACTCGTTCATTTCCAGAAATGCTTTTAAGTCGAATTGAAGCCGGAGAAACTGATCAGGAAATCGGTGAATTGTCAACTGGAGCTTTTATGGAAAAAAGTTTTAAAGATATGAGCCAGGGAACTTTTCAGAGAACTGATAATGCTCTTGATTTTGCAGTTGAAGGAGCTGGTTTTTTTGTTATAGAGACAGAAGCCGGTCAGCGATACAGCCGTGATGGCAACTTCACTATCAATGCTAATTCAGAACTTGTAACTCAGAGTGGAAACCATGTACTGGATAATGAAGGAGAGAGAATTCAGTTAATACCTGATCAGGACTTTAGAGTCAGTTCAGATGGACAGATTACTTTCAATAATGGTCTGCAGGGAGCTCAGATTGACCTGGTTAATGTTGAAGATGAGGTAGAACTGCTGCAGGAAGGTGATAATCTATATGCAGCTCAGGCAGGTGCAGCTGTTTTAGATAGTGAAGCTGGAATTGCTCAGGGATATTTAGAAGGCTCTAATGTTAAAATTGTCGAAGAGATGGCAAAGATGATTAAGACAACTCGTCATTATGAGTCAAATCAAAAGGTTATAAGCAGTATTGATCAGTCATTAGATAAAGTGATTAACGAAGTAGGACGGGCCTAAATATTTAATTAAATAGAGCCGGACCTGAAAAGGAAGCTCTCTACTGCTGTTGACTGAAAGAGACAGCAGTTATTAATTAAGTTAAATATTTATAATGTCTGCTTCAACAAAAACATAATTGAGGTGGAAAAAATGATTAGTGCTTTATGGACATCAGCAACAGGAATGAACTCACAACAGACTAATATTGATGTAATTTCCAATAACCTGGCAAACGTAAATACAAGTGGATTTAAAAAATCAAAGATCAATTTTGCAGATTTAATTTATACCAATATGAGAGAACCCGGTACCCCTAATGCTCAGGGAGCAGAGATACCGACTGGGATTGAGGTTGGACATGGTTCGAAAGTTAATAGTACTCAAAAAATATTTACTCAGGGAAATGTTCAAAATACTGATAGTTCTTTAGATATGCTGATTGAAGGTGATGGATTTTTTAGAATTCAGCTGCCTGATGGTAATTATGCTTATACAAGAGATGGATCTTTTAAGCAGGATAGTAATGGTAATGTAGTTACCTCAGATGGTTATCAGCTTGATCCGGGTTTTCAGGTTCCACAGGAGGCAACAGAAATTGCGATTACTTCTGATGGGACTGTAAATGCTATTGTAGATGGGGCCAACCAGCAGCAGGGACAGATTCAGCTATATCGCTTTGCTAATCCGGCGGGACTTTCAAGTGAAGGTAGAAATCTTTATTCTCAAACAGTGGCATCAGGCCAGTCAATGCAGGGAGTTCCTGGCCAGGAAGGATTTGGTACAGTTACGCAGGGCTTTTTAGAAATGTCAAATGTTAAGGTAGTCGAAGAAATGGTAAATATGATTGCAGCTCAGAGAGCATATGAGACAAATTCTAAGTCTATCCAGGCAGCAGATGAGATGCTGCAGACTGCAAATCAACTAAAGAGATAATAAACTATGACTAAAGCAGTAGTAAGAGGTGTAAAATTATGAAAAAATTAATTATTATTCTGACTATCTTGATATCTTTAA
>Ga0136557_1001903_pt1 | contig 12645 bp, 8 predicted proteins | sample AntRauTorckE6832_FD_104796 | JGI IMG/M metagenome (GOLD analysis project Ga0136557, IMG submission 104796) | Saline lake microbial communities from Rauer Islands, Antarctica - Metagenome Torckler E6 #832 | ecosystem: Environmental > Aquatic > Non-marine Saline and Alkaline > Saline | place...
CCTCCAAGTATCCAACCCCACTCTCTTCCGTTGCAAACCAAAGTTTATGTTCATTGTCAAGGAAAACACTGTTAACTATATCGTTTCGTAAACCATTCTCGATGGTGAAAATTTCTGTATCAAATCCATTATATTTTATCAAACCGTCGTAAGAAGTAAGCCATAAAAATTCCATACTATCCTGCAGAACATATCCTATTTGTCCCGATGGAAGCCCTTCGTTAGTAGATAATTTTTTTATATCGTATTGCTGAGCAAATACTGAATTTGATAAACCACAGAAAAGCAAAGTTACCCAAATAAGCTTAGTACCATTCTTCACAAATACACCTTAAGCATTAACTAAGTCTTTTTGCTAAATATCCACAATTATTTTCCTTAATAAAATTATAAGTCTCTTATTCTATTTGGCTCTTTATACTCCACAATTGGCTGCAACATTTGCTATAATCTGCCATCAACAAATCAATCCAATATTTATGAGATTTTTCACGACTGTATTTACTGCTTTACTACTATTTTCAATGGCCCATGCACAAGATAAATGGGATGTCAATAATCCCCAGCTTGGCGACTCCACCGCTATTTCCTTCACTACGGATGAGGGGACATGGATGAACCTCGATGTAAGTCCCGACGGTAGCCAGATCGTCTTTGATCTTTTGGGAGATATCTACCTGGTGCCTATCGATGGCGGACAAGCGGAGTTGCTTCGTGGTGGTCATGCCTATGAAGTCCAGCCCCGATTTAGCCCCAACGGTTCTCAAATTTCGTTCACCAGCGATGCCGGCGGAGGCGATAATATTTGGGTGATGGATGTAAACGGCGAAAATGCCAATCAAATCACCAACGAAAGTTTTCGTTTATTGAATAACGCTGTTTGGGCACCTGATGGCGAATATATCATCGCCAAAAAGCACTTTTCTTCTACCCGATCATTAGGGGCCGGCGAAATCTGGATGTATCATAAATCGGGCGGAGCCGGAGTGCAACTGGTGGAAAAAGCCAATGAGCAACAAGATATCGGTGAACCCTGGGTATCTCCCAACGGTCGTTATGTCTATTACAGCCAAGATGTATATCCCGGTGGAGGCTTCCAGTATAACAAAGACCCAAATAGCCAGATTTATGTGATTCGGCGTTACGATCGTGAAGAAGGTGATATCGAAACCGTAACCGGTGGGAATGGCGGAGCCGTTCGTTCTCAAATTTCACCTGATGGTGAAACACTGGCTTTTGTCCGCCGTGTGCGAACTAAGTCGGTTTTATTCTTAAGGGATCTAGACACCGGACGCGAATGGCCAGTGTATGAAAATCTATCCAAAGACCAGCAAGAAGCCTGGGCTATTTTTGGGGTATATACCAATTTCAATTGGCTTCCCGATAACAGACATATCATTGTTTGGGCCAATGGTAAAATTAATAGAATTGATACCCAAACCAGGGAAAGTGAAGTCATTCCTTTTGAAGTAGAATCAAATCACAAAATTTATGATGCAGTTCGTTACCAGCAAGATATTGCCCAGGATGAATTCCGTGTAAAAGCCGTACGCCAGCTTAGAACATCTCCCGATGGACGTACCCTGGTTTGGAGCGCAGCTGGAAAGCTTTGGAGCAAATTACTACCCGACGGTACTCCAAAACGAGTCACAAATTCTGCTCATTTGGAATTTGAGCCTTCTTTCTCCCCCGATGGGAGATCCATAATATACACTTCATGGAGTGATGAAGAGATGGGAGCCATTAATATCGTGAGACTTAATGAAGGACCTAATCCCGAGCGACCTTCGAAAGTAACCACTGAAAAAGGCATTTACCGTGAGCCTTCATTTTCACCCAACGGAAATACTATTGTTTTTAGGAAGGAAAGCGGAAACGGGCAACAGGGGTTTGTTCATACATTAAATCCCGGTATTTACACCATTCCAGTGCGTGGCGGTAAAGAAACCCTGGTTACCGAATCAGGAGCTTTCCCGAGATTTAACGCTGTGGGCGATCGTATTTATTACCAAACCGGTGGCTATATTTTTGGAGGGATCAATAAATCTTACCGAAGTGTAGATCTTTCCGGTAATGATGAAAAAACACACTTCACATCCAGCTATGGACATGAATTTGTACCAAGCCCAGATGGTAAATGGATGGCATTTTCTAACCTGCACAAGGTGTACCTCGCTCCCATCCCGCAAACCGGAAAAACCATCGAATTAAATCCGAACACACGGTCAATTCCGGTTAAACAAATTTCTTCAGAAGCAGGCTATCATATGCACTGGTCAGCTGAAAGCGATAAGATCCACTGGACCTTAGGTGAAGAATATTTCACCATTGACCTCGAGAACACTTTCGAGTTTGTGGAAGGGGCACCCGATTCCCTTCCCGAACCACCCAGCGAAGGTCAGCCTCTTGAGCTCAACCTAGAAACTTACGTTCCCGAAGGACAGATCGCCTTTACCAACGCCAGAATCATCACGATGAACGGAGATGAAGTCATCGAAAACGGAACCATTGTAGTCAATGGAAACCGAATAACCGCATTAGGAACTAATGTCGAGATACCATCCGATGCCAAAGTAATTGATGCCTCCGGTAAAACCATTATGCCCGGTATTGTTGATGTGCATGCTCACGTCGGCAACTTCCGCCTTGGATTGGCTCCGCAACAACAGTGGGAATATTTTGCGAATCTCGCCTATGGTGTAACCACGGTTCATGATCCATCTTCTAACTCCGAGATGATCTTTTCAAATTCCGAAACGATCAAAGCTGGAAATATGGTTGGGCCTCGGGTGTTTTCAACCGGGGTGATTTTATACGGAGCCGATGGTTCTATCAAAGCTGAAATCAATAATTATGAAGATGCCTTTTTTGCTTTGAATCGGACTAAGGCCTGGGGCGCTTTTTCAGTAAAAAGCTACAATCAACCCAGAAGAGAACAGCGACAGCAAGTTATTAAAGCCGCCAAAGAACTCGAGATGATGGTGGTTCCTGAAGGTGGCTCATTCTACACCCACAACATGAGTATGATACTTGACGGACACACCGGCATTGAGCATAACGTACCGGTAGTTCCCCTCTACAAAGACGTGCAAGAATTATGGGGATCCAGTGAAACGGGTTATACCCCAACGCATGTTGTAAATTATGCCAGCATTAGCGGTGAATATTATTGGTATCAAAAAACCAATGTTTGGGAAAATGAACGACTGTTAACTTTTACTCCGCGAAGTGTGGTCGATCCACGTTCTCGCCACCGCATAATGGTACCGGATGAAGAATACGAAAACGGACATATTCTAACAGCCCAATCAAGCAAACTGCTAACCGATGCCGGTGTGAAAGTAAACCTTGGTGCTCACGGACAGCTTCAGGGACTTGGCGCCCACTGGGAACTTTGGATGTTTGAGCAGGGTGGCATGACCAATATGGAAGCCCTCCGTGCAGCAACTTTGAATGGAGCCCATTATTTGGGAATGGATCATGAGATCGGCTCTCTCGAGGTTGGCAAACTTGCTGATCTAGTTGTACTCGATGAAAACCCATTGGAAAATATCCGTAATACTAATTCAATAACTCATACTATGGTTAACGGCCGTTTGTTTGACGCCGCCACCATGAATGAAGTGGGTAATCAGGAACGTGAGCGACTTCCATTCTGGTGGGAACGCGATGGCTACGATGAGGAATTCGACTGGCATGCCATCACCCTTTCACCGGCCGGACTACAATGTACCTGTTTCGGTGCTCATTGATAATTGTTATTGTGCGAAAGTGTTAATGTGTTACGGTTTATCCTAACTTAGGAACCGTAACACTGTAACACCATTGCGCAATATTTATAAAAGTAAAATCCTGATTTGAGGGAGGTGTCGACCGAATGGGAGGCAGAGGGTGTGGTCACTAAGGACAACATAGTTTGAATCAAACTATTAATCCCTTAGCACCAACACCCCACGAAAACCAAAAAGGAACAGCTTTTTGGTTTGATCTCCCCTCAAAGGGAGACTATCACTTAATAACATTTCAATTATTTTATGCCTGAAAACAAACCTCACAAATCCGGTTACGTCGCCATTATCGGGAAACCGAACGCGGGGAAATCTACGTTGATGAATTATATCCTTGGATCGAAGATCTCCATCACCACGCACAAAGCACAGACGACGCGACATCAGATTGTGGGAATTTTTTCTGATGAAGATACACAGATCGTTTTTCTGGATACGCCCGGGGTTATCTCCCCAAAATACGAGCTGCAAAAGGCAATGATGAAAACCGTTGAACGGGCCCGCTCCGATGCAGACGTTATTCTTTTCATCCATGACCCGATGGACAGGCACCCTACCGATGATGTCATCAAACTCATTAAATCTATCAATAAGCCTGTGTTTTTGGTGGTGAACAAAATGGATGCCGCTAATGAGGAAAAAGCCAGAAAATCGGCTGGGGAAATTGAGCAGAAACTGAAGATCCGTGCCACACATTATGTATCGGCTACGGCAGGAACGGGCGTTCAGGAATTGATGGAAGATATTCGAAGCAGTCTCCTTCCCGGCCCTCCCTTCTACCCCAAAGAAGACCTGAGTGAACACCCCGTTAGGTTCTTTGTTTCGGAGTTGATCCGTGAGCAGATCTTCCTGCAATTTCACCAGGAAATTCCCTATTCCTGCACCGTGGAAATTGCCTCTTACGATGCGGATGTGGACATTGACCGCATTCATGCCGACATCATCGTAAATCAAAAATCCCAAAAAGGCATGCTAATCGGCAAAGGTGGCTCAGCCATTAAAGAGCTGGGAATCGAAGCCCGAAAATCCATTGAAGAATTTATTGGCAAACAAGTTTATTTAGAGCTCCATGTGAAAGTCCGTGAAAAATGGAGGGAGAAGGAAGGCTGGGTACGGAATCTTGGCTATGGAAAGTAGTGGAATAGTTACGGCGTAGAGCAACCAAGATAAGGACTTATCACCATACACTCTTACTGGTAGTTTCATCATTTGACCTGTAAAATTCCGCGCAATCCGTGTTCCAAAAAAAATAATTTGCACCAACCAAAATCTCCCCGTAGTTTTAAAGCAATGAAATTATTTCGACAAAATATCACCGCCCCTTTTGCAACCATGTGTTGTATGTGTATGTGCACTGCGCAAACATAGGGGCTATGGTATAGATCAAAGATATTAGACAAAGCCCTTTTGAATACAAATCAGAAGGGCTTTTTTATTGGATATTAATTTCAATCGTTCTTTAAGAAGATTTTGAAAAACCAGGGGTTTTGGTCAAAACCAGGGTTTAGCAAAGTCTTCTTCAAACATACTGTTGCATTCTCATTACGAAAGGTGGAGGGATCAGGTCCTGTGAAGCCTTGGCAACCGTTCAGCACATAAATGCTTATGTGCTGAAAAAGGTGCCACATCCTGTTTCGCACATAACTTGTTATGTGCCGGAAAAAGATGAGTTCGATAAGACCCGGTTTTTTGTAAGAAAAGCCTCTTTCGGATTCATCTCTGAAAGAGGCTTTTTTTGTTTGTTCAATGGAAGTCTCGCAGAGGAGGATCATCAGTCAAGATTCAAAACCAAAACAACAAACACTTACAAAACACCCATTATCATGAGCAACGAAAAAGAAAAACGCGACCTTAAATTTGAAACGCTGCAGCTTCACGCCGGGCAAGAACCCGATTCCGCCACCGGCTCGCGGGCGGTTCCCATTTACCAAACCACCTCCTACAACTTCGACAGCACCGAACATGCCGCCAATTTGTTCGCCCTTCGCGAGTTTGGCAACATCTACACCCGAATCATGAATCCAACCACGGATGTATTTGAAAAACGGCTGGCAGCACTGGAAGGTGGAACCGCTGCTTTGGCAACCGCCTCAGGACAGGCTGCCCAATTCCTCGCCATCACCAACCTGGCCGATGCCGGGGATAATATTGTATCTACTCAATTCCTGTATGGCGGTACTTACAACCAATTCAAAGTCAGCTTGCCAAGGCTGGGTATCGATGTCAGTTTTGCTGAAGAAGACACTGTAGAGGCTTTTGAAAAACACATCGACGATAACACAAAGGCCATTTACGTGGAATCCATTGGAAATCCACGTGGCAACATTGCCGATTTTGAAGGGCTATCTGCTCTCGCTAAAAAACACGGAATAGCTCTTGTGGTAGACAACACTTTTGGTGCCGGAGGAGCTCTCGTTCAGCCTCTGAAGTATGGAGCAAACGTGGTAACAGCATCAGCAACCAAATGGATCGGCGGACACGGAAATTCCATTGGCGGGGTTATCATTGACGGCGGAAACTTCAACTGGGGCAACGGAAAATACCCTGGCTTCAGCGAGCCTTCCCCCTCCTACCACGGACTCAATTTCTGGGAAGTTTTTGGCGAAGATGGTCCATTTGGAAATATCGCCTTTGCGATCCGTGCCCGTGTTGAAGGTCTTCGTGATTTTGGTCCATCTCAGTCTCCATTCAATAGTTTTCTTCTACTTCAGGGATTAGAAACATTATCACTACGAGTAGAACGGCATAATCAAAATGCACTTAAACTTGCCAACTGGCTGAAACAACGCGATGAGATCGACTGGATCAACTTTACGGGACTCCCTGAACACGATTATCATGAGCGCGCCAAAAGATACCTTAAAGAAGAGCACTTCGGCTCCGTCTTTACCTTTGGCGTAAAGGGCGGGTACGATACCGCTCGGGAGTTCATTGAAAACGTGGAACTTTCAAGTCACCTCGCCAATGTGGGAGATGCCAAAACCTTGGTCATCCACCCTGCATCTACCACGCATCAGCAACTCAATGAAACCGAGCAAAAAGCGAGTGGTGTTAAAGGTGATCTGATTCGTGTATCAGTTGGCATTGAACACATCGATGATATCATCGAAGATTTCGAGAAAGCATTTACCAAGATCAAAGTAACCATTTAACTAAAAATTGTACTCCATTGCAGGTTTGGTGGAAAATCCAGGCCTGCTTTTTAACTCACTCAATAAACAAAAAAGGGAGCGAGTTTAAGCCTCGCTCCCTCATACTAAAACCATTCACAGAAAATCTGTGAACGATCATTCGAACTACTAAAATACACAACCCATGAGTACTCTAACAACCACAAAACCAAAAAGTGAAACGAAACTGAATGAAGTCATTTCCGACATCATCAGTGTAGTAAAGGAAAATCCTGAAATTGCTTCTGTAATTTTTACTGTGAACTCAAAGCTTGAAAAAGGCTTTCATTCCTACATTAAAGCTCGGGACTTTGAGTTTGTCTCGGATGAGCCGGAAAGCTTAGGCGGAACAGATACCGGACCTAATCCGGTTGAATATGTACTGGGAGCCTTGGCTGCTTGCCAGGAAATCGTAATAAAAGCCCATGCCGGACAATTGGGTATAGACCTGAAATCTGTGAAAGTGAATGCATCCGGCGATTTGGATCTGCATGGATTTTTTGCGCTTTCAGATACAAGGCCCGGATTCACTAAAGTACGCTATCAGACGTTCATTGAAACCGAAGAAAATGATCCGGATAAACTCCAAAAACTAAAAGATCTTGCCACCAACAACTGCCCGGTTTTAGACATCATACAGAACCCCGTTCCTGTTTCTGGCGAGGTAACATTTATCAGCAATTAAATATTGAAGGGGCGGATATCATTCCGTCTCTTCATTTTTGGATTAGATGCAAAATCCATTCACTGAATATTTTAAACTAGATAACATTCTTAAATGTCAAAACCACAAATACATAGCTTTAAAAGCTCCTTCACAACAGAATCTGGAACGAAAATTCCTAATCCCAAAATTGCATACCAAAGCTGGGGAATGCTGAATGACACCAAAGACAATGTGGTATTTATCTGCCACGCCCTTACCGGAAATACGGGTGCTGATGAATGGTTTGGAGGGCTCATTGGAAGAGATAAAACCATCAACCCTAAAAAGCATTTTATCATTTGCCCGAATATTCTTGGGAGCTGTTATGGAAGTACAGGTCCGACCAGCATCAATCCAAAAACCGGCAAAGCCTGGCAAGCTGATTTCCCGGTAATTACCATTCGCGATATCGTTCGTTTCAACCAAAAACTTTTGGATGAGCTTGAAATCGAAGGAATAGAGTTGGTTATTGGCGGATCATTAGGCGGAATGACGGCGCTGGAATTTACCCTAATGGATATGCGCGTCAAGTCGGCGGCTCTTCTTGTGATGGGCAAAGCACATTTGCCCTGGGCTATTGCGATTAGCCACGCTCAGCGCATGGCTATTTACGCAGATAAAAACTGGAAAGATGGATTCTATGATCCGAAACGCCCTCCCAAAAAAGGCCTTGCTGCCGCACGTGCTATGGCCATGATTAGTTATCGAGCCCCAAAAAATTATGCCAATAAGTTTGGGCGGGAAATTCATCCCGAAAAAAACATTTACCAGGTTGAATCCTACCTCCGCTATCAGGGCGAAAAGCTGGCCGAACGATTCGATGCCAACACCTATATCATCCTATCTAAAGCAATGGATTCCCATGATGTATCCCGAGGTCGGGGAAGTTTTGAGAACGTCTTCGAAAACCTTAACAAACCGGTGTTAGTGGTCGGCTTTGACAGTGACCGGTTGTATCCCATCGAAGAACAGAGGGAATTAGCTGAATTAATTCCGAACAGCCATTTTGCAGAACTCGCCTCACCTTACGGGCACGATGCCTTCCTAATCGAATTCGAACAAATAAATACTGAACTAAAACCATTTTATCACTCACTTAAAACACGTACATCATGAGCCTTGCATTGAAACAATCTCCAAGAACAAGATCCGAGAAGAAAACCCTATCTCTATTTATTGCCGGTATTGGCGCCGTGGGAGGAACCTTAATTGAACAAATAAAAGAATTGGAACACCCGAACTTTACACTTGAAATTATCGGGTTTTGCAACAGTAAATTTGTCCGCTGGAATCCACCATCAAAAGAGCTGCAGAATTCCTCACAACTTTCAGATGGAACACAGACGAATTGGGAGCTGATCACCAACGAACTCATAAGCCGTACAAATGGCAACCTGATTTTTATTGATGCCACCGGAAGTGAAGTGGCAGCCCAAACGTATTCCAAATTATTACAACATGGCGTACATATTGCAACTCCAAGTAAACGGGCCAATACCTTTAGCCAAAACTATTTCGATGAGTTGATTCACGCTACTGCATCAGGAAAATCACAGTACCGATTTGAAACTGCCGTAGGCGCAGGTTTGCCGGTCATAAGCACCATCAAAACCTTACTTAACAGTGGTGATGAAATCACAGAAATTTCAGGGGTTGCTTCTGGTACTATGACTTACCTTTTTACCCAGTTACAAAATAAAATGCCTTTCAGTGAAGCAGTGAAGCTTGCCAAAGAGGACGGCTACTCCGAACCCGATCCCCGCGATGACCTTTCCGGCGAAGATGTGGCCCGTAAGTTTTTGATCCTCGCCCGAACCAGCGGATATACCTTTGAGCGCAACCAAATTCGGGTCGATACCCTTGTTCCCGAAAAACTTATCTCACTATCTAAAGAAGAGTTTTTGGAAGAACTTCCCCAATACGACGGGCATTGGAAAAGCAGGAATGCCCAAGCTATGATCAACAATCGAAAACTACGATACGTTGGGAAATTCACCCCTGAATGTATTCAGGTTGGTGTTGAAGAAGTGAAAAGCGACTCCCCCTTATCAAACCTAAAAGGAACTGATAACCTAATCCAGATTTACACCAAGCGATATGCAGAATCCCCGATCGTGATACAAGGTCCCGGGGCCGGAAAAGATGTTACCGCCGCGGGAGTTCTTGGAGACATCATTGATATTGGTTATTTGGTATAAGGGAAATACAAAATGAAAGATTCAAAATTTTGAATTTCCCTCTTTTGCATATCTCTTTATTTGGAACGACCTTCACTTAAAACAGAATAATTTCATTAACCCGCAATTTTATGAGACTGTGCTCACTGATAATTCTCTGCCTACTTTTTCTGCAAACTACAAATGCCCAAGACCGCCAGCGCGCCAGAGACCTCGGCATCGAACCGGGAATTTTAACGCCCGGTCCACTAAATGCCATCACGGATGTTCAGGGAATTATAGTTGGCCATCGAACCATTACCGAAGGCGATAATATTCGAACCGGCGTTACAGTGATTATGCCACATGAAGGTGATTTGTTTAAATCACGCGTTCCTGCCGCGGTTTATGTGGGAAATGGTTTTGGGAAAGCTCTCGGATTCACCCAGGTACAGGAATTGGGAGAACTGGAAACGCCTATAGGTTTAACGAATACACTCAGCATTCACACCGTAGCAAACGGTATCACAGATTATGTGCTTCGCCAGCCAGGAAATGAAAATGTACGTTCAGTAAATCCCGTAGTGGGAGAAACGAACGATGGCTGGCTGAATGATATTAGAGGTCGTCATGTAACCATGGAACATGTTTTTGATGCTATTGAAGATGCTAAAACAGGCCCAGTTGAAGAAGGCAGCGTTGGGGCAGGAACCGGGACTTCTGCTTTGGGATTTAAAGGGGGAATTGGCACTTCATCCCGAACTTTACCTGAGCACATGGGTGGTTATACCGTAGGTGTTTTGGTTCAATCCAATTTCGGTGGCGTACTGACCATTAATGGAGCGCCGGTAGGTGAGGAACTTGAAAATCATTACATGTCCAGCTTGGTGCCTTATGATGTGGACGGTTCTATTATGATCGTAGTGGCAACCAATGCCCCACTTCTTTCCCGAAATCTTGAACGACTTGCAAAACGCGCCTTTATGGGAATAGCAAGAGTTGGTGGTTTTGCTTCTAACGGCAGTGGCGATTATGTAATTGCTTTTTCCACCAGCCAAGAAGTTCGTATTGATAATGATTCCCGGGGGCCAATCCAAAACTATACCGAACTCAAAAATGGTGCCACCACCCCGCTCTTTATTGCAGCAATTGAAGCGACCGAAGAAGCCATTCTCAACTCCTTGTTTATGGCCACTACAGTTACCGGCGATCAAGAACACACTCAGCAAGCATTACCCATAGAAAAGGCTGTGGAAATCATAAAAAAATATAATCTCATTGAACAATAAATCATTCGTATGCCAAACTTCTAAATATAATCTACCACTCTCCCCCACCTTTATGCCAAGAGCCTAAAACCACTCTCTTATCGTTCCAATTTTATAATAAAACGCCTCTCAAATACTATTCCTTTATTTGCTTCTGATAATAAAATCATTGAAAAACAGCCCTAGAAACGGATTCCCACACATTTTAAAATTTATTTGAAAAGCTCTTGACAGGTAGTGGTGCTTTAGGGTACATTGTGGGGTGAAGTGGGAGATAGTGGGGATCCATCTCTCGCCATCCAAAATTAGCAATCAGAAATTCACAGCAGGGTTACCGTGCCAAGTTTTAAAGGACAATACGAGCATAGTATAGATGCCAAAGGACGCGTGGCATTCCCTGCCAAGTTACGCAAATCTTTAAGTCCCAAAGCACAAGAACGTTTTACAATTGTACGCGGGCAAGAACCTTGTCTTTATCTATATCCCGAAGACGAATGGCAGAATGTTGAAAAGAAACTTTCCCAGATCAACAACTTTACCAAAAAAGGCCGTCTGGCTAAACGAAACTTTCTACGGTATGCTGAAGATGTTACCCTCGACAAGCAAAACCGTGTAGCTCTCCCCTCCGACCTTACCGAATATGCAGGAATTGACGGTAAAGCCGTATTTCTGGGAATGGGTGAATATATAGAAGTATGGGACCCTTCAAAACTTGAAGAAGCTGATGCCGCCCTTGATGACGGAGCTTTTGAAGAGATCTTTGAGCAAGTGATGGGAAGTGAACCGGAAACCGATGGTACTTGAGATGACCACATATCACCAACATATCCCGGTTTTGCTGGATGAATCTGTTGATGCTCTCATCACCGATAAGAATGGTATATATATAGATGGAACACTTGGTGGCGGTGGGCATTCTAAAGAAATTTTAAACCAACTTGGTAAAGACGGACGGCTATATGGCATCGACCAGGATGATGAAGCGCTTAATGCTGCTTCACATCATCTTGGCGATGACCACCGTTTCGACCCAATAAAAGGCAATTTTGGTTATCTGACCACTCTTCTACCTCCCCAAACCCACGGTCAGATAGCCGGAATCCTTTTGGATCTCGGAGTCTCAACCCACCAGATAAAGGAACCGGAACGCGGTTTCAGTTTCCAGGAAGATGGCCCGCTTGATATGCGTATGGGAAATCTTTCCGGCGTATCGGCATACCAGGTGGTAAATGAATATGATTATGAAAAACTGCGGGATGTCATCTTTCATTACGGAGAAGAAAAACAAAGCCGTAAAATTGCCCGGGCTATTATTGAATCCCGGCCTGTCGAGACAACTGGTGAACTCCGAAAAATAGTTTCTTCTGTTGTCAATCAACGATTTGAAGTGAAATCATTGGCGCGGGTTTTCCAGGGCATTCGTATTGAAGTTAACCGCGAATTGGAGATGCTTGAAAATGTTTTAGAGCAATCTTTGGGAATACTAAAGCCCGGCGGACGCATCGTGGCCATCTCCTATCACTCTCTGGAAGATCGTATTGTAAAACGATTTTTTAA
>Ga0136557_1001908_pt1 | contig 12627 bp, 10 predicted proteins | sample AntRauTorckE6832_FD_104796 | JGI IMG/M metagenome (GOLD analysis project Ga0136557, IMG submission 104796) | Saline lake microbial communities from Rauer Islands, Antarctica - Metagenome Torckler E6 #832 | ecosystem: Environmental > Aquatic > Non-marine Saline and Alkaline > Saline | place...
AAACAAACCGGCATCGCCAGCGTCGTCCCATTCGCCATTGTCCCAATGGCCATCCTCGTTCGCGTCGTACATATTATAGGTGCCATCGTAAAACTCGCCGGAATTCAGCCAGCCATCGCGATTAAAGTGGACCCCATAGTCAAGACAGAATCTTTCACAGTTTAAGCTATGGATGTCTCTTCGCTCGCAGCTGAACAGCGCTGCCCTGTTTTGGTAAATCTATCGACAATCAAAGCGCCGCCTGAGGCTCCCGTGGTGTAGACCTGATTCGGCGTGAGATTCGAAAGTGACTGGTGTGGCCGCTCGCTATTGTAGAAATCAAAATATGCCGTCAATCCTAGCGTTAGATCTGTCATGCTGTCATAACCCTTCAGATAGACATCTTCGTATTTCACCGTTCGCCATAGCCGCTGCACTCGCTTACGGTTCATGCAATGGCCCTGTGACTGCAGGAAGACCACCATGCGACGGCTGCCATAAAAGGGTCGGCGGGTGTATTCCTCGTCGATGAGCTGCGAGAGCTCGAGGTCACTCATGCTGAGCACTGAAGAGCGTCCTCGTTGCGCACACACCACAGCCCTCGAAGCGCCAACCAGCTGGCACTGTCTCACGACTGACGGCTCATCTGTAGGATCGATCCAGCTACGCCTCGTCACGGCAGGCTGATCCAGGACTTTTTTTCAGCCAGTCCAGCTCCATCTTGAGTTTGCCGATCTCGCTATACAGGCGCTCAGGCTCCTTGTGTTCAGCGGGAGGCTTTGGCCCTCGCTTACCCTCGAACAAGCTCTGCGCGATTTTGCTCCGTTCATCCGTATTCTCCTGTCGCATCCCATAGCTTAAACGATTGTCTTGATTCTGGGGTCCACTTTAGAGTTTGTGAATGGCTATCGACTTTCTAGTTTGCGCGTGGTGAGCATATCGTCAAAAGGTGCTTTCAGTAATGGATAGGGCTGTAATCCACGTGTTTCGCGCCTTTGAGAGAACGCTGTTCTGGCGTCAGGAAAGGTGTGCAAGCGGGGATATGGAGTGTGCAAGCGGTGTGCAAGCAATAAAAAATGCGTTAGTAGGACGATAAAATCCTGTAAAGTATTGATATATATGATTAAAAATGGTTAATGATATCAATGCTAAAACACCAATGCATCATTGGTGTGTGCTGGTCGTTTTCGGCTTTCATTTTCACAGGCTTCTTGATTTGATTTGTCTACAAAACATAGTGCGGCAACGCGACAGGGCACCAAACCTCTTTCATCCAGAACAGTTGAAACGATGAAGCCCGGAGATATGGTTATCGGCGGTTAAAAAGGCAGTAGCAGGAACGTTGTATGACCTGTCGTGAGGTTGCTCTATATGTCCCGCCTGATATGGCTTTTTAGCCAGCCTGTTTTTCCAGTCTACCCGTAAAACTTTGAGATTGGCCTGAATAGCCTGATTTTCGGCTATTCCCCTGTCAGGGAATATCGTCTTTTTTATTGTGCTCGGCACAATAAACTAATAGTGACAGAGCATAATAAACTAATTATAGTGAAGCATGATAAACTAATTTATATATAGCACAATATACTAATATTGGTGCATTTTGAGAAAGCAGACAAAATGGCTTCACCATCAGTAAAACTGGCAGCTTCTCTTGAAGCGTTACAAACTCTGCAAGCCAAGGGGCATATTGCCATCCAGTCTCGTGAGCTGACGCGCACACATCGGGAACGGCTTATTAAGCATGGCTTTATTCAGCAAGTGATGAAAGGGTGGTATATCCCGACACGCCCAGATGAAAGCGCCGGAGAGAGTACCGCCTGGTACGCTTCATACTGGAAATTTTATGCAGCTTATTTGGAAGAAAAATACGCAAAAGCATGGTGTCTATCACCTGAATTGTCTATTTCACTTCATGCGGAGAACTGGACAGTGCCTGCTCAACTATTGGTACGTGCAGAAAAAGGTCAGAACAATTTAGTTAATTTTCCATTCGAAACGTCAATGCTTGAAGTTAGGGCTGCTGTGCCAGACAAAAGAGATATGAGTGTCAAAAATGATGTAAGAATATTCAGCCCGCCAGCAGCACTGGTGGCATGTTCTCCTGCATATTTTACCAGCAATACCATCGATACGAGGACAGCCTTGGCAATGGTGCGTGATGCATCTGAAGTTTTGGAAAAGTTACTGGATGGCGGGCAAAGTGTTGTGGCGGGGCGTTTGGCCGGGGCTTTTCGTAATATCGGGCGAGACGCTATAGCGGAAGAGATTATCCAGACTATGAGGTCAGCTGGGTATAAGGTAAGCGAGACTGATCCCTTTAATGCGCCGTCCCCTATACTTTTTTCAAGACGAGAACCTTCATCTTTTGTTAATCGTCTGCGTCTTATGTGGCAGGAAATGAGAGCGCCTGTGCTGGCGCATTTCCCTAAAGCGCCGGGGCTGGATAAAGTTAAGGATGCTAAGAAATACCTTAAGCAGGTTGAAAATATCTATGCCACGGATGCCTATCATTCACTTTCCATAGAAGGATATCGGGTAACACTCGATCTGATAGAGCGAGTGCGCGCAGGTAACTGGAATCCGGATAAAAACGGAAATGACCGAGAGCAGGTTGCTGCCATGGCGGCACGAGGTTATTGGCAGGCTTTTCAGAAGGTGGAAACCAGTATTGAGAAGATTTTGGCTGGTGCCAACGCTGGGGTGACGGTGAGTGCTGATCATAGGGACTGGTACCGGGAAATGTTTTCCCCAAGTGTAACCGCTGGCATTTTAAAGACTGCGGATCTGGCAGGTTACAGGAGCGGTGAGGTTTATATTCGTAAATCCATGCATAGGCCACCGCACCCAGAAGTGGTGCGTGATGCAATGCCTGCTTTGTTTGATCTGCTTATTGAGGAAACGGAACCTGCTGTCAAAATTGTGCTGGGGCATTTTATTTTTGTGTATATCCATCCCTACACGGACGGTAATGGTCGTATGGGACGGTTTTTGATGAACGCCATGATGGCCGCTGGTGGGTATCCATGGCTGGTCATACCTGTTGAAGAGCGGGCAGGGTATATGGAAGCCTTGGAAACGGCCAGTGCAGAAGGTGATATCGTTCCGTTTACCAGGTTCCTTGCAGGACTGATAAAGTAGTTATTATTAGTAATCTTGAGCACCGCAAGCCACCAACCCTTATGAGGAGACGAAGGATGAACTACGAAGAGGTCGTATTGGGCGACGCAGTATTCGCTCTTTTCAGCAGCAGCCGGTTGCGCGTGGCGTGATTGAGGAGGTCATCGCGCTGGCCACTCGGGCGCCCTCGTCGATGAATACGCAGCCATGGCACCTGCATGTACTCACGGGGGAGCCGGCAGTTCGATGCGCCTGTTTCTATTGTGGTGACCTATGATCGAGTGTTGCTGGACGGCGACATTGCGCAGTTTGACTGCGGAGCGTTGGTGAATGGCCTGGTAAACGCTGCCTGGTCCCGCGGACTGGGCTGTGTGGTGAACAGTCAGGGGATCATGCACTCGCCAGTGGTGCGCAAGCATGCCGGCATTCCCGATGATCAGGTAATCACGATCTGCGTTGCCCTGGTATCGGATTACGAAATTGAGTGTAATCGCATCGAAAACGAGGCGAGGTAACCTGAGCTTCCTGAACTTTTTTTCCTTACCAATGTGCTAACAATCGAATACAGCCGCGGTTAACGCTGCGGCTGATTGATTCGTGGTCTGGCTGTCGTATTTGCCAGTGATAACACGATGCTTATGATGTTCTGATATGATGTGGCAGGTGCAGGAAAAGGTTACTTTCCGGAGTCGATAATTCATGTCACAGCCAACGTTTCGTTTCCTTGATCAAAGCCTCGATGGCAGTGGCAGTGCTGAGAGCTTCCGCGCGGGTGAAGCCCGGTGGCGCTGGTTGGCGCGGGGCATTCTCGAGATCGTGCCCGACGCGGACACTGATTTACCCGCTGCCATCATCAGTGTGGGTGTACACGGTGACGAGACCGTGCCCGTGCGCCTGATTGATCAATGGCTGGCGCAACTGCTCACCCAGGTACAAACAATCCGTCGGCCTATGCTCATCGTGCTGGCCAACCCCGACGCGGTCTGCATCGGCAAACGGTTTGTAAAACACAATATGAACCGACTGTTCTGCCTGCCGGCGGCCAGCGCTCCCGACGATAAAACCGGCACTTACGATGACGAAAATAGTCGCGCCGTTGACATCATGCAGGCGGTACAGCGGTTTGTCGCCGCGTATCCTGCGGGCATGCATTTTGACCTGCATTCAACCATCAAACCATCTGATCAGGACCGCTTTGCTGTCGTTCCCGTGGATTGTCAGGGCAGGGATCTGACAGCATTAAAGAACTGGCTGCGCCTGTTTGCGGTTGATGCCTGGGTGCAGAATATTTCGCCGGCGGCGGCGTTTTCCAGCTTTACCGCGGGCCTGGGGTACCTCAGTGCCACCGTGGAGCTTGGCCAGGTCAGTTCATTGGATGAACCGATTGAGCGTTTTCTGTCTTTGCTGCCGGCTCTGGATCGGCTTGCCTTCGACGAGGAGGAGCAGAGCCGGCACGCTATGTCGGGTTTCCAAGTGATCGACGAAATCATACGGCCCGAAGGTGAGTTTGAGTTGTGTCTGCAGGATTTTGTCAATTTCAGGTCATTAACGGCTGGTACACTCATTGCCAGCGCTAATGGAGGCGCGAGTGGAGGTGCGAATGGAGGCGCTGACGGACATGAGTGGCGCATTGAACAGACCGGTGACGCGCTTCTGTTTCTTAACGCTCAGGTGCCGGCAGGGCATCGCGCAGGTCTGGTGATCCGTCAGCGCTGAAAATCATAAACTGAGCCCAGACCCAGCAGAGCGGACAGTTCATCAAGCGCGGTACGCGATTCGTCAAGTAACGCCGGGTCGGCCAGGTCCTGACTCGACAGGCGATCACGGTAGTGATGTTGTACCCAGTGCCTCAGCGTAGTCAGCAGATCAGGTGTGAGCATGCAGTGTTTTACCGCCGCCTGTTCGTGCTCGTTCAATACCACCCGCAAGCGCAGGCACGCCGGTCCTCCGCCATTTTGCATGCTCTGCTTCAGGTCCATGCTGATAACCTCGGTAATCGGGTTGGCAGCGTCAGCAAGCACCGCCTCAAGCACTGCGCTGGTCTTTGCTGAGACCTGACTTTCTGCGGGCACGATCAGGGCCATCGCTCCCGACCCCAGTGTCACCAGTTGGCTGTTGAACAGGTAAGTGGCTACCGCATCAGCAACGCTCAACTGTTCCCGTGAGATACACACTGGAATCAGGTCGGCGCCGCTTAAGCGGCTGTCGATGTCGCGCAGCACGCCGTCGGTATCAACAAACGCGTCTTCATGGTAGAGCAGCACGTTGCGATTGCCGACGGCAATCACATCGTTATGGAACACCCCGGCATCAATAACTGCGGGATTTTGCTGGGCAAAAACACATTGCGCTGGCGCCAGGCCATGACGGCGGGCCACCGCTTGCGAGGCCTCCCGTGTCTGGCGCGCCGGGAATCTTTGCGGCCGGGGGGCGTGATCATTCAGTGCAACCTGGCCGTAGACGTAAAACTCTACGCCTTTGTGGCCATAATCAACGCAGAAGCGGGTATGGTTGGCGGCGCCTTCGTCACCGAAATGCGTGCTCGACGGCAGTGCTTCATGAATGCAGAAGTGCCGGGAGTCATTGAATATTGTCTGCAACACGCGAGCGGTGACCGGATGTTCAATACTGCGGTGATATTTTGCATTCAAATTGGCCGGGGTGAAATGCACGCGCTTGTCAGCGGTGTCGGCGCTGCTGGAGACGGTGGCTGCATTGGCAGTCCACATGGCAGAGGCCGAACCTGTCGCCGCCAGTAGTTCAGGTGCCTTGTCTGCTGCCTTTGCCAGCACCTGTGCATCAGTGCCGGAAAAACCGAGCGCCCGCAGCGACGGAATATGGGGGCGTTCATGGGGCGGCAGTACACCCTGCCCAAGACCGAGCTCAAGCAGTCGTTGCATTTTATCCAGTCCCTGCAACGCCGCTGCGCGGGGATTGGCTGTGCGGTGCCGATGTCGATCTGATGCCACATTGCCCCGGGACAGGCCGGCATAATTGTGTGTCGGACCCACCAGTCCGTCAAAATTGACTTCCATTGTGCTCACAATGCCATGCCCGGCGGCAATGTGTCGGGCACGGTGACGGTTGTCTGCTCCAGCGATGCCACAGGATAGGCGCAATAATCGGCGGCGTAATAGGCGCTGGGTCGGTAGTTACCGCTGAGCCCGGTACCACCAAAAGGCATGGCCGAGCTGGCGCCTGTTATCGGCTGATTCCAGTTGACGATGCCGGCGCGGATTTCATCAATGAACTGTGCGTACTCGCTGGCATCATGACTGAGCAGCCCGGCGGACAGACCGTAACGTGTGTCATTGGCCAGCGCCAGCGCATGCTCAAACCCGTCATACCGGTAGACGGACAGCAGCGGGCCGAAATATTCTTCGTCCTCTACCCGGGCATCGCTGAGGTCGACGATGCCCGGCGATAACAAGGCGTTGCTGCCAGCAATCGGTGTCATTTTCAGCAGGCTGTGACCGCCAGCATCCAGCCAGCGTTGTTGTGCCGCCAGCAGGGCTTCACCGGCGCGAGCGCTGATAACCGATCCCATGAACGGCACCGGGTCTTGCTGGTCAAAGGCGCCCACCACAAGTTTTTCCGCGGCGCTGACGACACTGCTCAGCAATGCGTCGCCCTCTGCGCCGGTGGGCACCAGCAGGCGCCGCGCGCAGGTACAGCGCTGCCCGGCACTGACAAAGGCCGATTGCAGGATGGCCCATGTTGCCGAGCGCAGGTCGATGTCGCTGCCCACAATCAGTGGATTGTTGCCACCCATCTCCAGCGCCAGGATTTTTTGCGGCTGTTTGAGTACCGCGTGCTGAATGGCGCTGCCAGTATGCGCAGAACCGGTAAACAAAATACCATTGACCTCCGGATGCGCGGCCAGTGCCTCACCGGTGACACGTGCCCCCTGTACCAGATTTATGACGCCATCGGGCAAGCCCGCCTGCTGCCACAGGCGCAACGTCATCGCGGCGGTTTCAGGGGTCTGCTCGGACGGTTTGAACACAACGGTATTGCCGGCGATCAGCGCCGGAACAATATGGCCGTTGGGTAAGTGTCCCGGGAAGTTGTAAGGACCAAAGACTGCCATGACGCCATGTGGACGGTGACGCAGTATCCGCTGGCCACCGGGCAACTCTGCCGCGTGCTCGCCGGTACGTTCATGGTAGGCCTTGATGGACAGGTCGATCTTGCCGATCATGGCAGCCACTTCAGTGCGCGACTCCCACAGGGGTTTGCCGGTTTCACTGCCAATGGCGAAGGCCAGATCTTCACGGTTTTGTTCCAGCGCCGCTTTGAAACGTTGCACCAGTGCCACGCGCTCGTCCAGCGCCGTGCGTTTCCAGCTGTGAAAGGTTTGACGTGCAGCGCTGACCGCCGCGTTTACCGTGTCGGCATCCGCTTCGCTGCCCGACCACAGGACAGCACCGGATACCGGATTGCGGGAATCGAATTCGGGGCCGTGGCTGCTACACCACTGGCCATCAATCAGATGTACTGGGGTCATTCGTTGCGTCCTCCGGGTTGAGCGCCATGATACGCACGGTATCACCATTTTCGACGCGTAACATGTCCGCCTGCTCGCGGCTCAGTATGATCCTGGTGCCGTCGCACTGAGCGTCGGCGCATCCAATGGCCCGGAAGTCGCTGAACCGCTCATTACTGAACAACCAGCGCGGCGCTGTTCCGGGACTGTCACCTGCACCTGTCCTCTTCACCCTGTCTGCGCCATCCACACCGTCTGCACCAGCCACACCGTCTGCGCCCTCCACAATATCCGCCGTGACCACCATGCTTCGCTGTATGCCATTGATGCGATCGAGTTCACATTCGATCGTGGGGCCGGCGTCAAAGATATCGACATAACCGTTCCGGCGAAACCCTTCGCACTGCAGCATGGCAAGCGCCGGCTCCGTGCCCGGATGCACAACGCCGATGGCCTGCTGGGCAGACACGGGCAACATCGGCACATAGATCGGGAACTTGGGCATCAGTTCGGCAATAAATACCTTGTCGCCCGAACCGGTGAGAAAGTCGGCATCACTGAATTCGATGTTAAAGAAGGGGCGGCCCAGGCCATCCCAGAACGGCGATTGCCCCTGTTCATCTGAATACCCGCGCATTTCTGCAATCACTCGCTGGCTGAACAACCCGGGAAAGGCTGCCAGGAACAATAAACGGCATTTGGAGAGCAGTGAGCCGTTTCTGTTTCGACGCGCCGGAGCGCGCAGAAACAAGGAGCCAATTTCGGTCGCACCTGTGAGGTCATTGCTCAGGAAAAGGGTCGGGGTGCGGCTGTAAACTCCCAATGCTTTTGATGCCTGAATCACCGCGCCCAGGCGGTAATTGTAAAAAACGTCGTCCTGCCCGATACGTGCCTCAATGCCACACACGCCAACAGGTGGGCCGTCGGCTGCCTCCTGAATAACAAACATGAAATGCAATTGATCGGCAGGAAGATCACCATTAAAGGAAGCTATTGCCCGCTCCAGCTTGCGCGATATAAGCTCAGGGTTATCCGGCAGGCTGGTGAATCCGACACCTGACTCTTTTGCCATCCGGATCAGAGCCCCCAGGTCGTGTTCGGCGATAGGCCGGATTACACTCATCGAGTCATCTCCAGTGACACTAACAGGCCAGGTGTCCCATCATTGAGCATGGCGCTTTGTGCACAGTGGAACACACCGTCCTGAAGATGGCCTGACAGGATCATGCAAACAAAATTCGCACCTTCACCCTGACTGACCAGCCACGATGAACTGTGTTCAGTCGTGCTTTGGTGTTTACTGATGGAGTCGAACGGGCGAATTGCCTGTATCGATGCCATATGCTCGAGTTTTCCACGATACGTCGGGCCGGCATCAAAAGGATCCACGAATCGGGTCTTGTGCATGCCTTCTGCCTGCAACCAGTCAATGGTGCGTTGAGTCGCCGGGTGATGGTTTGCTATCACTACCTGCACGTCCTCAGGCAAAAGGGTGTTGTAGACCGGATAGGCTGGCAGCAACTCGGCGATCGCTGTTTTGCCGTGCAGCGCACAATGTTGATCTGCGGTAATAAAATCCATACCAAAGAACAGTTCACCCACATGTTTCCAGAACAGGCTCTGCCCCTGGTCATCCCAGATTCCCTGGATTTCACAGATGAGCTCATCCGCAAATACATGGCGATGGGCCGCCATATAAAGCAGTCGCGAACGCGACAGCAGATGGAACAGCGGCGTTGCCCTGAGCGCTGGTGCCAGGACAAACGAACACAGGCTGGTCAGCCCGGTCAGTTCATGCGAGAGATACAACACCGTCTGCCGCTGATTGATACCCAGGTGGCGCGACGCGTGGACCAGTTCGTCTATGCGGTAACTGTAGAACGGCTCATCGGCTCCGGCGTGCGGCTGGATACCGCATATACCCTGTAATACTCCGTCCCCGTCCTGCAAACCGAACAGCAGGGTTGCCAGCTTATCTTTGCCGGCAAACCCCTGTCGCGCTGCCGCAATGCTTTGCGCCAGTTTTTCCCGAGTATCCGGCAATGTACTCAGGCGCAGGGTGGTGGTCTGCAGCAGGCATTCCACGGCTGCAAGGTCCCCGCAATCCAGTGGGCGTACCTGCCACATGGTGTCAACCTCGATTGGCTGTCAGCGTCACAATCGCCCGGTCCAGCGCCTGCATGGCGGCGTCGATATCGCTCTCGGGAATGATCAGGGAAGGGGCCATGCGCAACACATCGGGGCCAGCGACAAGAATCATGGTGCCTTCGTCCAGGGTTGCGGTCACAAAATCCTTGGCCTTGCCTTTCCACTCATCAACCAGTTCGGCGCCCATCAACAATCCCTGGCCTCGTATTTCGCTGAATATGGCGTGGCGACTATTGATGGCCTCAAGGTGGCTGCGCAGGTAATCGTGCCGTGACCTGACGCCTTCGAGGACCTCCGGGGTGTTGATGATATCCAGCGCTTTTAATGCCACCGCACAGGCCAGCGGATTACCACCAAAGGTCGAGCCGTGGGTACCAACGCCCAGGCAACTGGCAATATCGGCGGTGGTCAGCATGGCCCCGATGGGGAAACCACAGCCCAGTGCTTTTGCCGTTGTCAGTACATCGGGTGTCACACCATAACTCATGTAGGAATAAAGCTGCCCGGAGCGACCGACACCGGTCTGTACTTCGTCGAAAATCAACAGGGCACCGTATTTGTCACACAGCGCTCGGGCCGCCTCAAGATAAGCTTTGTCAGCCGGGCGGATGCCGCCTTCGCCCTGCAACGGTTCCAGCATGACCGCACAGGTATTTTTGTTAACGACTGCCTCAAGCGCCGCAATGTCGTTATAGGGAACGTGTTTGATGCCACCGGGCGCGGGTCGAAAACCATCAAGGTACTTGTCCTGGCCACCAACAGCGACTGTAAAAAGTGTTCTGCCGTGAAATGAACCCGTCGCCGACACAATTTCGTGTTTTGCCTCGCCAGCCTTCTGCCAGGCGTGGCGACGCGCCAGCTTCAACGCCGCTTCATTGGCCTCTGCACCGGAATTGCCAAAAAACACCCGGTCAGCAAACGTCACATCACACAGGCGCTCAGCCAGCCTTAGTGCCGGTTCATTGGTAAAACCATTGGACAGATGCCACAGCTTTTCAGCCTGGGCCTTTATCGCACTGACCAGTTCGGGATGGCAGTGCCCCAGCGCGTTGACAGCAATACCACCGGCCAGATCAATGTATTCACGTCCGTGCTGGTCCCACAGGCGCGAACCCAGGCCGCGCACCGGGATCATCTGCGCCGGGGCGTAACTGGGTACCATGACTTGTTCATACAGCGCTCTGTCGGGGTGTTGCTCTGTCATAATATTCAACCTTGTGTTCTGTGTTCCCTGAAATGGCATTTGCCCGCCTGCGACCATCATATCACCGTCGTACCAGAACGTTACACCACTGTTGCGTCGTCACATTTAAGCTTATTAATGTCAGGGGACACTTCAACCCCGCCACATCAGTTGTCCTGCAGTAAGCAGACCGATCAAGTGGGTTTCCCGGAAGTGTGCGTATGATCGTGGGAGAATCTCACCCGGACAGCAACGGTGTGGCGCAACGGCCGCTACAATGCAATACTCTCAGGTCAACACTCTTCACCCGTGATCCTGAATTGCCGGTCCTGATGGCCAGCGATGACGCCACCCCGGTGAATGGCGCCTACCGCGTGGCTCCGCATCACCGCAACGATGAGCAGGCTGCGCGCTAGTGAGGCGTCTACTGGTGTGATACGGGCATCCCGGACATACAGGAGGCAATACCATGCTGGAACACATGCGGCACTGGCTCGGACCCCGGCGTCCCTGGTTGTGGATACAGCTCACATTGCTGCTATACACCCTTGCGGGATTCCTGCTGGCGCCCTGGCTGGTCGAGCGGCAACTGATCAGCCTGTCTGCGCAGCGGGCGGACCTGAGCACCACGGTCGACAATATCGACATCAATCCCTACACGCTCACCTTCACGATGGAAGGGCTGAATGTCGCCGACAGCGAAGCTGCGCACCTGCTGTCGCTGGAGCGCCTTTTCATCAATTTCCAGCTGGTCAGTGTTGTGCGCAGAGCCTGGAGCTTTGATGAGGTTCACGTCATCAGCCCGGATCTCACACTGGAGCGCTTCAGCAATGGTGACACCAATGTGGGAAAGGTCGCCGAACGCTGGATGGCCACCGCGCAGCCGGCAGAGGAAGAGCCCGAGACCTCGGAAGAAGGCGGGTTGGTGCGATTGGTCATCGCCGATCTGCTGCTGGGTTCCGGCGAACTGTCACTGGTGGACAACGTACCCGCCACGCGTTTTGAAGCGATGGTCGATACACTGGATTTTTCGGTGCAGAATCTCAGTACCCTGCCCGATGACACGGGTGATCAGGATCTGAGCCTGACCATGGGCAATGGCGCGGTCCTGAACTGGTCGGGTACGCTGTCGCTGTACGCCCTGCAGTCAGAGGGCCGGGTCACCCTGCAGGGAGCCTATCCAGGGTTGATCTATGAGTACTTTCAGGACCAGCTGCCCTTTGAGATGAGCGGTGGTGAGATCAGCGCAGAGCTGAACTACCGCGCCGGATCCGATGCTGACGAGTCGCTGTTCGCGGACATCACGGATTTTCAGTTCAGTATGGCCGACATCGTGCTGACTGACCCGGACGCCGGTGAGACCCTGGCCAGCCTGACGCAGATCAACCTGGACAAAGGCGAGCTGCGATGGCCCGCCAATACCTTGAATCTGGATGCCGTGCGTCTGCGCGGGTTTGCGTTCTATCCTGTGCGCGAGCAGGACGGCACCATCAATTTCGTGGAGCTGTTCGAGAGTATGACGTCCGGGCAGAGTGAGTCTGGGGTCGCTGGCGCCGATGCGACGGATACGGGCGATGCGTCAGAACCTTGGCAGATCAGTGTGGGAGAGTTGGCGCTTCAGGACTGGTTGCTCGCGTTTAATGACCGGGTGCCGGAGCAGGACGTCAGCGTCGAGCTGGACTTAAATGCCACGCTGGCGGACATCAGTACCGTT
>Ga0136557_1001916_pt1 | contig 12580 bp, 10 predicted proteins | sample AntRauTorckE6832_FD_104796 | JGI IMG/M metagenome (GOLD analysis project Ga0136557, IMG submission 104796) | Saline lake microbial communities from Rauer Islands, Antarctica - Metagenome Torckler E6 #832 | ecosystem: Environmental > Aquatic > Non-marine Saline and Alkaline > Saline | place...
CCTCGGCCGACACGCCCCCCGAGAGGATCTCTTCGATATATTCAGGCTCGCCGCGACGCTTCCAGTCTTCCACTATGCGGTGGACCTCGTCGTCATCGACAAAGGCACCATGCACGCGGGTTGGCATTCCGGAACCGGCCGGCAGATAGAGCATGTCGCCATGCCCCAGCAGGTTCTCGGCACCGCCCTGATCCAGGATGGTACGCGAGTCGACCCGCGAGGAGACCTGGAACGCCATGCGTGTCGGGATATTGGCCTTGATCAGGCCGGTAACCACGTCCACCGAGGGACGCTGGGTGGCGAGTATCAGATGGATACCGGCAGCCCGTGCCTTCTGGGCCAATCGCGCGATCAGTTCCTCGACCTTCTTGCCGACGATCATGAACATGTCGGCGAACTCATCGATCACCACCACGATATAGGGCAGTTTCTCGAGCACCGGCGGTGATTCGTGCATTTCCCAGGGCTGGGGCTCCCATAGCGGATCGGCCACCTGCGCACCGGCGCGCTCCGCCTCGTCCAGCTTGGCGTTGAAACCGGCGATATTGCGCACGCCCATCGAGGCCATCAGCTTGTAGCGACGCTCCATTTCGGCCACACACCAGCGCAGGGCGTTGGCCGCCTCCTTCATGTCGGTCACCACCGGCGCCAGCAGGTGCGGAATGCCGTCGTAGACCGACAGCTCGAGCATCTTGGGGTCGACCATGATCAGCCGCAGCTCGTCGGGCGTGGCCTTGAGAAGCATGGAAATCAGCATGGCGTTGACCCCCACCGACTTGCCCGAGCCGGTAGTGCCGGCCACCAGCAGGTGGGGCATCTTGCCGAGATTGGCGACCACGGCGCCACCACCGATGTCCTGGCCCAGCGCCATGGTCAGTGCCGAGGCCTCCTGCTGGTAGCGATCGGAGTCGATCACCTCGCGCAGGCGAATCATCGCGCGCTTGGGGTTGGGAATCTCGATGCCCACCGTGGGCCGGCCGGGAATCACCTCCACCACCCGTACGCTCTTGACCATCAGCGAACGAGCCAGATCCTTGGCCAGGTTGCTGATCTTCGACACCTTGACTCCGGCCGCAGGCTTGATCTCGAAGCGCGTGATCACCGGTCCGGGCCAGGTGGCGACCACCTCGGCCTTGACCCCGTATTCGCGCAGGCGAACCTCCAGCAGTTCGGCCATCTCGCTCAGCTGTTCGTCGGTGTAGTTGGGCTGGTAGGCCTCGGGGGGTGTCAGCAACCGCAGGCTCGGCAACTCACCCGAGGGCTCGGGCAACCCTTCCAACTGGGGTCGCTGGCTCTGCAGGTGCTCGACGGTCCACAGCGCCGGGCCATCGGGCTGGTCGGCGGCGGCACGCGCCTGTTCGGCGGTAGCCAGATGCGGACTGTGTTCCGTTGATGGCTCCGCCGGGCTGAACGTTTCCTCCTCAGGCGGCTCTCCGTATGGTGATGCGTCCTCCTGGGGAGCGTCGACGGCGGGAGAATCCCCTAACGTCGGCTCGCGACGCGCTTCCTCATGGCCAGAAGCCGGCGAAGAGGCTTCCGTGTGAGCCCAGGGAGAAGGCGCCTTGCGATGGCTCGTCGCTTCTTTTGGCACCGATAGCGCTTCGCGTGGCGCCTCAGCGGTCGGCGAGCCGTCAGACCCATGGCCACGGGCCACGTCGTCGTCATCGCGACTGGCACGCAGCGCAGGGCCATGCCAGTACGCAGACACCTCGTCATCATCGGTCAACACGGGCTCGGGAATGGCTTCCGGCCCACGGTCAGGGTCTGACCCAAGTGCTTTCCCAGCCGCAGCCGGCCTTTCCGGCGTGGCTGGCCTTTCCGGCGTGGCTGGCCTTTCCAGCTTGGCTGGCCTTTCTGACATAGCCGGCTTTTCCGGCGTGGTTGACTCATCAGGCGCCGGCGATGGCCGGGACCGTGCCGGCTCGGTCGATGGAGCAGTGGATTGAGCCTGCCGAGCGGTATAGGCCGCCTTGGGCCTCTTCGCCGAGGGAGTATGCTCCGGCACATCCCAGGGGATATCGGTCTTGCCATCGTTACCAAAGCCTGGCTCACGACGAACCGGCCCCTCGGTTGCCAGCGTCGGCCCAGCGGCGCGACGCGCTCCCGGCGTCAGCCGTTGCCACCAGCGCGGGCCGGCTGGCGGCGCGGTCTCCCGGGCTGGCGGCGTGACCGGTTCGGCGGTGGACGTGGATCGAGCTTGCGCCTCGCCTGACTTGTCGCTGCGTTCGCTACGCCGCTCACGCACCAACCCGAAGCTATCGACGACCCAGCGCCACAGGCGCAAGGCAAGCAGGCCAAGCTCATCCATCACCGTCAGCCAGGACGTCCCACCGAATAGCGGAAAGCCGCAGAGCATCGCCGCTAGCGCCAGAAGGCCCGTACCGCCGATGCCGACCAGGGGGACAAGCGCCCCGACCAGCCCCTCGCCAAGAATGCCACCCGACGAATAGGGCAGTACGCTGTCGGGATGGTAGAAATGCAGAGCGCCAAGGGTCGTCGTGCCCAATAACAGCAATACAAGCCCGCCACAGCGCACGGCCAGGGCCGTGCTGTCCCAGGCGAGATGTACCTGGCGCGAGCGGAGCAGACGCCAGGCGGCGAACCCCAACATTCCCGGCCACCAGAGTGCACTCACGCCGAACAGCGAATAGAGCACGTCGGCAATCCAGGCGCCGATGGGGCCCATCCAATTGGCGACACTGGTTTCCGGGCCACTTTGTGTCCAGCCGGGATCGGTCGGCTGGAAACTGTAGAACGCCAGCAACAGGAAGACACAGGCGGCGAGTAACATGATAGCCACTCCTTCCCGCGCCGCCCCATGCAGCCGCAGGCCGAAGCGTTTCGCCGTTTCCCTGGCATTTGCCGTGTTCACTCGCCGAGGCAAGGACTTGTCATTGGCACTCAATCGTCAATTCCCCTTACGCCACCTTTGGCGTATTACGTTTACATCGCGCTAATCATACCCAGCAAGGGCTTGGCATCACAGGGCCTTCGCGGTCTAGTATCGGCTTGAGCTATGCCGTAGCGGGCGTCACACTAACGCTCACGCCCGCAAGGAAGCCACTCCTGAATGCTGCCCTGGCTCGCTGCACACCCTGTCCTCTTCCCCCCCGTGGAGCTTGCCCTACGCGACCCGGATGGCCTGCTCGCCGCCGGAGGCGACCTCAGTCCGGCCTGGCTTCTCGCCGCCTATCGACGCGGCATCTTTCCCTGGTATGGCGACGACCAACCGATTCTCTGGTGGAGCCCGGATCCGCGTATGGTGCTGTTCCCCAATGAATTGCGGGTGCGACGCAGCCTCGTCAAGCGAGCCCGCAACGGAGGCTTTCGCGTCAGTGCCGACCGCGCCTTTCGCCAGGTGATTGCGGCTTGTGCCGCCCCAAGACCGGGCCAGCCCGGCACGTGGATCACGGCGGAAATGAGCAGCGCCTATGAAGAACTGCATGCGCTGGGCGCGGCCCATTCCGTGGAAGTCTGGCAGGATGATCGATTGGTCGGCGGGCTTTACGGCATCGCCCTGGGCCCCGTGTTCTTTGGTGAATCGATGTTCTCATGGCGACCCGACGCCTCGAAGATAGCGCTGATGCACCTGGCCATCGCCATGCGCAATGGCGGCGGCAAACTGATCGACTGCCAGATGCACACGGCTCATCTGGCGAGCCTGGGGGCCCGGGATATCGCCCGCGCCGAATTCATCGACTATCTTGAGAAGTGGCTGGATGATGAGAAACGGCTGGGTGAGCCGCCGACAGACGAGGCGGCCCAGAATGGCATTATCCCGCCGACCTGGTCATTCTCAAGTATTGGCGACGGGCATGAGTCGATTTCAGGGAGAAAACAGTCGTGAGCAGCAACACCCCGCGGCAACCAATCCGGGACCTGCGGTTCTTCCTTACTGTGCCGCATGCCTGCAGCTATCTGCAGGGACGCGAAGCCACCACCCTGTTCCTTGACCCTCAGGAAGTTCCTGGCCAAGGCGTTTATGATGCCTTGGCCCTGCTGGGTTTTCGCCGCAGTGGCCGCCACCTCTATCGCCCGCACTGCGAAGGCTGCAGCGCCTGCATCTCGGTGCGCATTCCCGTGGATGAGTTCACGCCGAGCCGCAACCAGCGTAAGGTAGCAACGCGCAATCGTGACCTCACTCTTCACGCCCGGCCGGCGATTTTCGACGCCGAGCACTACGCGCTCTATGCCCGCTATATCCGCACGCGGCATGCCGACGGCGACATGTTCCCTCCCAGCCATGAACAGTACCGGACGTTTCTGACTCTCAATCAGCCTTATGCGTGGCTGCTCGAGTTTCGCTTGCACGGCCGGCTGGTGGCGGTATCGGCCTTCGACCAGCTCGAACATGGCCTGTCGGCCATCTACACCTTCTTCGACCCGGATAGCACCCTGGATCGTCGCTCGCTTGGCACCTTCGCTGTCCTGTCACTGATAGAGCGAGCCCGCGAACTGACCATGCCGCATGTCTACCTGGGCTACTGGATTCGAGAATCCAATAAAATGAACTATAAACAATCGTTTCAACCGCTCGAGATGTTGGACGGCAGCCATTGGCGGCGACTGCTTCCCGTATGATTGCAAGACGCTGCTTTTTGCCTTGACGCCCAGCATGCGGCACAATACCGCGCTATTGTATCGACATGGTATCGGGCGCATCATCCTGTGCCAGTCAGTTTCACTCTCATCTGCGAGGAACCGCCTATATGGCACGTGAAGATCATATCGAAATGGAAGGCGTCATCGTTGACACCCTTCCCAACACCATGTTTCGCGTTGAGCTGGAAAACGGTCACGTGGTAACGGCCCATATTTCGGGCAAGATGCGCAAGAACTACATCCGCATCCTGACGGGTGACAAGGTCAAGGTCGAGCTCACTCCCTATGACCTGTCGAAAGGCCGCATCGTCTACCGCTCACGCTGAGCGGAGGGCCGCGCAGCCGGCCACCTCCCCCACTTGGCATGCCGAGCACAGCGCCTGACATACAAGACAGCGCCCCGTCCAAAGACGAGGCGCTGTTTGCTGGTCTCCAAGGCTACCCGTTCAGGGAGCGTCGGCCATTTCCGTTTCGGTGGAAAGGTGTAACTCCCCTTCCTCGACACTGACATGTACCACGCCACCATGCTCGGAGAGTTCGCCGAAAAGAATCATCTCGGCCAACGGTTTCTTGAGCTTTTCCTGAATCAGGCGGGCCATCGGCCGAGCTCCCATGTCGGGGTCGTAACCCTTCTCTGCCAACAGATCCCGGGCGACTTCGTCCACGTCGAGTTGCACGCGCTTCTCGTCCAGCTGCGCTTGTAGCTCCACGAGGAACTTGTCCACCACGCTGCGCACGACCGACGTGGGCAGAGAGTGGAACTGGATGATGCCGTCCAGACGGTTGCGGAACTCCGGCGTAAAGGTCTTGCGGATGACCTCCATGGCGTCGGTGGAGTGATCCTGGTGCTGAAAGCCGATGGAGCGCCGTGATGCCTGCTCCACCCCGGCATTGGAGGTCATGATCAGAATCACGTGACGGAAATCCGCCTCGCGCCCGTTGTTGTCGGTCAGGCGCCCATGATCCATCACCTGCAACAGCAGATTGAAGACTTCCGGGTGAGCCTTCTCTATCTCGTCGAGCAGCAGCACGCAATGAGGCTGCTTGGTGATCGCCTCGGTGAGCAGGCCACCCTGGTCATAGCCGACATAACCGGGAGGCGCGCCGATCAGCCGCGACACAGTGTGCCGCTCCATGTACTCAGACATGTCGAAGCGCACCAGTTCGATGCCCATGATATGGGAGAGCTGCCGGGCCACCTCGGTCTTGCCCACCCCAGTCGGGCCGGCGAACAGGAAGCTACCCACCGGCTTGTCCGGCGACTTGAGGCCAGCCCGCGACAGCTTGATGGCCGCTGCCAAGCTGTCGATGGCCTCGTCCTGGCCAAACACCAGCATCTTGAGGTCGCGATCGAGGTTGGCCAGCAACTTGCGATCCGAGCTCGAAACGCTCTTCGGGGGAATCCTGGCGATGGACGCCACGATGGCCTCGACCTGATCCACATCGATGGTGTCGACGCGGACCTCCATCGGCAACAGACGCTGATGCGCACCGGCTTCGTCGATCACATCGATTGCCTTGTCGGGCAGATGTCGGTCATTGATGTAACGATCCGCCAGTCGCGCGGCGCTCTCCAGCGCCGCATCCGTGTACTTGAGCTGATGATGCTCCTCGAAGCGCGAGCGCAGCCCCTTGAGAATACGAATGGTGTCATCCACCGAAGGCGCCGGCACGTCGACCTTCTGGAAGCGTCGAGCCAGTGCACGGTCCTTCTCGAAGATACCCCGATATTCCTGGAAGGTCGTGGAACCAATACAGCGCAAATCGCCCGAGGAGAGCATCGGCTTGAGCAGGTTGGAGGCATCCATCACCCCACCGGACGCCGCGCCTGCACCGATCACGGTATGAATCTCGTCAATGAACAGCACGGCATTGGGCTGCTTGCGCAATTCCGCCAGCAGGCTCTTCAGACGCTTCTCGAAATCGCCGCGATATTTGGTGCCGGCCAGCAGTGCCCCCATATCAAGGGAATAGACCACGGCATCGCCGATCACCTCGGGGACGTCCTCCTCGACGATGCGCTTGGCCAGCCCCTCAGCGATGGCTGTCTTGCCCACGCCGGCCTCACCGACCAGCAGCGGGTTATTCTTGCGACGCCGGGCAAGGATCTGTACCACTCGCTCGAGCTCTTGGTCGCGGCCGATCAACGGATCGATCTTGCCCAGGCGTGCCTGCTCGTTGAGGTTGGTGGCAAAGCCGGTGAGCGGATTCGCGCTGTTATCACTGCTGCCCTCTTCAGACTCCTCCGCCTCTGCCGAAGGTGAAGACTGACTGTGACCATGGCCTGCCACTTTGGAAATGCCATGGGCGATATAGTTGACCGCATCGACGCGGGCGACGTTCTGCTGCTTGAGGAAGTAGACCGCCTGGCTCTCCTGCTCGGAGAAAATCGCCACCAACACGTTGGCGCCGGTCACTTCGCTCTTGCCCGATGACTGGACATGGAAGACGGCACGCTGCAAAACACGCTGGAACCCCAGCGTCGGCTGCGTCTCGCGGTCGCCCTGATCGTCAGGGATCAGCGGCGTGGTGGAATTAATGAAATCCTGCAGATCGGACCGAAGCTTGTCGAGGTTGGCCCCGCAGGCTCTCAGCACATCCGCGGCGGACGCGTTATCCAGCAGCGCCAGCAGCAGATGCTCCACAGTCATGAACTCGTGCCGCTTGGAGCGCGCCACGGTGAACGCTGTATTCAGGGTCAGTTCAAGTTCTTTGCTAAGCATGGCAGTCCCCTTCTCGCCGCATAGGGCTTGCGTCGGATCTATCAAGGTCCGGCATCATCAACATCGGGTACAAACGCCGCCGTTGCAAGTCTCATCGACCAACGGCATCACTTTCACCCCTAGCGACCATGTCCGGGGGTCAGTCCGCCTCCTCGATGTCACTGAGTAACGGATGCTGACATTCTCTTGCATATTGATTGACCTGATGGCTTTTGGTTTCAGCAATATCATGAGTAAAGATACCGCAAGTGGCCTTGCCTTGGGTATGAACCGTCAGCATTACCTGCACCGCGGCCTCACTATCCAGATAGAAGAAGGTCTGAAGCACCTCAACCACGAACTCCATCGGCGTAAAATCGTCGTTGTGCAATATCACTTTATACAGTGGCGGCTGTGCCAGATCTGGTTCGGCGTTCTGTACCGCCAGATCGTCATCGTCCTGCTCCCCGGGTTCTCCGGGGCGCGTCATGCCAGCGTTGAGCGACGCATGCACTGGCCAAGGCGCCTTCTTGTCTGTCTTTAACATAAGGGCCACTATCCATCTCGACAAGCCGACTGACGATAAGCATCTCAACTGTGGTTGGACGTCATCGTCGCGGCAGGGTTCATCATTCCGCGACCGTGCCCGACTCATTCCTGCGGGGCTTTCAACGCAAAGGCCCCCACCCGCCATGCGGCGAGCGGGGGCCCGGGGCCGATATCATGCGTTACATGTTATCGGCGACGGCCTGACCGAACTCGGAGCACTTGAGAAGTTTGGCATCGTCCATCTGGCGATGAAAGTCATAGGTAACCTCGCCCTTGGAGATGGCCTTCTCCATGCCCTTGAGCACCAGGTCGGCGGCTTCGAGCCAGCCCATGTGACGCAGCATCATCTCCGCAGAGAGGATCAGCGACCCGGGATTGACCTTGTCCTGGCCGGCGTACTTGGGTGCCGTACCGTGCGTGGCCTCGAACATGGCCACGGAATCAGACAGGTTGGCGCCCGGGGCGATGCCAATGCCGCCCACTTCCGCCGCCAGGGCGTCGGAAATGTAGTCACCGTTGAGGTTCAGGGTGGCGATCACGTCATACTCGGCCGGGCGCAGCAGGATCTGCTGCAGCATGGCGTCGGCGATGACGTCCTTGACCACGATGTCCTTGCCGGTCCTGGGATTCTTGAAGGTCATCCAGGGGCCGCCATCGAGCAGCTCGGCACCAAACTCCTCCTTGGCGAGCTCGTAGCCCCAGTCCTTGAAGGCACCCTCGGTGAATTTCATGATGTTGCCCTTGTGCACCAGGGTCAGCGACTCGCGGTCGTTGTCGATGGTGTACTGCAGGGCCTGACGGACCAGACGCTTGGTGCCCTCAACGGAGACTGGCTTGACACCGATACCGCAGTTTTCGGGGAAACGGATATTCTGGACGCCCATCTCCTCGCGCAGGAACTTGATCACCTTGTCGGCTTCCGGGGTACCGGCCTTCCACTCGATGCCAGCGTAGATGTCCTCGGAATTCTCGCGGAAGATGACCATATCCACGTCGCCGGGCTTCTTCACCGGGCTCGGCACGCCTTCGAACCAGCGAACCGGACGCTGACAGACATAGAGGTCGAGCTTCTGGCGCAACGCCACGTTCAGAGAGCGGATACCCCCGCCCACCGGCGTCGTCAGAGGCCCCTTGATGGACACCACATAGTCCTTCACTGCCTCCAGTGTCTCTTCCGGAAGCCAGGTGTCGGCATCATAGATCTGGGTGGACTTCTCGCCGGCGTAGACCTCCATCCAGTGGATCTTGCGCTCGCCGTTATAGGCCTTCTGCACGGCTGCATTGATGGCGATCATCATGGCAGGCGTCACGTCGACACCGATGCCATCCCCCTCGATGTACGGGATGATCGGATCAACAGGCACGTTCAGGGTGCTGTCGGCGTTGACGGTAATCTTGTGGCCGCCTTCGGGCACGACGATTTTCTGAAACCCCATTGAGAACTCCCCTGTCTGGTCTGTTCAGTGGAGCGCGAAGTATAGCATTCACCCGTATGATCGGAGTAGGCTTGACCCAATATTTGTCGACAATCCATGGTAGCAAGACCTTGGTCGAATGAGCTCGCTCTATCTCCTGCACAAGCCATATCGCATGTTATCCCAGTTCACCGACCGCTCCGCCGCCGGCGAGACGCCCCGCGCCACTCTGGCGGATATCATCGCGATACCCGACATCTATGCCGCCGGCCGGCTCGACTATGACTCGGAAGGCTTGCTGCTGCTGTCAGACGACGGGGCACTGATCCACCGTATCACCGACCCACGCCACAAGCAGCCCAAGGTCTATCGCGTGCAGGTCGAGGGCCGCCCCGACGAGATGGCCCTGCAAGCCCTGTGCAGTGGCGTCACTCTCAAGGATGGCCTCACGCGGCCGGCCAAGGTGAGGCGGCTGGAGGTCGGCGGCCTTGCCGAACGCAACCCACCCCTGGACCCGAAACGTCACCCCGATACGCAGTGGTTGGAGGTGACACTCACCGAAGGGCGCAACCGGCAGGTCCGACGCATGCTGGCCCATGTCGGTCACCCCGTACTGCGCCTGGTGCGCGTCGCCATCGGCCCCTGGCGACTCGGCGACATGGCCCCGGGGGAGTGGCGCCGCGAGACACTTCACGCCCCGCGCCCTGTCGCCGCTCATGCAAAACGATCGCCGGCGAAAACGCCGCGTCCCAAACGCCGCAATGGAGAGCGCCGATGAAACGCTGGCAACCTTTCGTGACAGTGGCCTGCGTCGTGGAACGCGCCGGCCGCTTCCTGATGGTGGAAGAAGACCGCGGCGGCCCCCACACCCTGCTCAACCAGCCGGCGGGGCATCTGGAACCCGATGAGCGAATCCGCGAGGCGGCACTGCGTGAAGTGCGCGAGGAAACGGCCTGGCAGGTGGGCATCACCGATTACCTGGGCATGTACGTTTACCAGACGCCGGATGGCCACACGTTTCACAGCCATGGCTTCTTTGGCATGGCCCTGGCTCACCTGGGCAATGACCTCGACAGGGGGATTCTCGCCACCCACTGGCTGACGCTCGAGGAACTCGAGGACCTAGAGCGCAAGGGCCGCCTGAGAAGCCCCATGGTGATGCGACGCGTCCGCGACAGCCTTGCCGGCAAATTCTTCCCCATGAACGTGATTCACGAGCGCTAGTCGGTCGAAGCGCAAAGCCAGCATCGTGTATAATTCCCGCCCATTTACGATTCACGTTATCCGAGAGCGCCAATGACAGCCCCTCCAGGCAAGGTGATCGTCGGCATGTCCGGCGGCGTCGACTCATCCGTCTCCGCCCTGCTGCTGCTCGAGCAGGGCCATGATGTCGAAGGCCTGTTCATGAAGAACTGGGACGAGGACGACGGCACCGAGTATTGCACCGCCAAGGACGACTTGGCGGATGCCGAAGCGGTCTGCGCGAAACTGGGCATCAAGCTGCACACCGCCAATTTCGCGGCCGAGTACTGGGACAATGTGTTCGAGCACTTTCTCGCCGAGTATCAAGCCGGGCGCACCCCGAATCCGGATATCCTGTGTAACCGCGAGATCAAGTTCAAGGTGTTCCTCGAGTACGCCGAGATGCTCGGTGCCGAGAAGATCGCGACCGGCCATTACGTCCGCGGTGGCATCCGTGACGGCCGCTCGCGCCTGCTCAAGGGCCTGGACACCAACAAGGATCAGAGCTATTTCCTGCACGCCGTACCGGAGGCCGCCATCGCGCGCACGCTTTTCCCGGTGGGTGAACTGGAGAAGCCCGAAGTGCGCGCCATTGCCGAGCGTCATGACCTGATCACCGCACGCAAGAAGGATTCCACCGGTATCTGCTTCATCGGCGAGCGGCGTTTTCGTGATTTCCTGCAGCAGTACCTGCCGGCCCAGCCGGGGCGCATCGAAACGCCTGACGGCGACGTCATCGGGGAGCATCAAGGCTTGATGTACTACACCCTGGGTCAGCGGCAAGGCCTCGGCATTGGTGGCGTGGCCGACTATCCGGACGCCCCCTGGTACGTTGCCGCCAAGGATCTCGAACGCAACGTGCTGGTCGCCGTTCAGGGCAAGCACCACCCGCTGCTGTATACCGATTCGCTTGCCACCGAAGCCATGGAATGGGTGGCCGGCACTCCGGTGGCCGGCGAACCGCCTGCGCGTGAGGGTCGCTGCACGGCCAAGACGCGCTATCGCCAGGCCGACGTTCCCTGCCACATGCAGGCGCGCGACGACGGTGGCGTCGAGATTCATTTCGAGGACCCCCAGCGAGCCGTCACGCCCGGTCAGTCCCTGGTGCTCTACCACGGTGACATCTGCCTCGGCGGTGGGGTGATCCGCCAAACCTGGAATGCCAAGGAGCTCGCCGCATGAGCGCTTCCACTCCCATTCATCGCGCCCCGGACACTCCCGTGGCGCGCCAGGCGCTGGCCTTGGCCGGTGTGTTCCAGGCCGCCAGCCTGGTCGATGAGCTGGCCCGTACCGGCCAGGTCGAGCAGCGCGCCTGGGAGACCCTGATCCATGCCACCCTCGATACCAACCCGGAAAGCTTCGAGGCGATCTACGGCGGCCACCCCAACAACCTGCGCCGCGGCCTCGAGGTGCTGGAAACGGTCGTCGGCCGCCGCCAGGCCAACCCGGTCGTCCTGCGCTACGGCTTCTCGCTGCTGATGCTGATGAGCAAGCTGCGCAATAATAACGCCATGATGGATGAACTGGGCCAGCACCTGACGCGCATCCAGGGCCAGGCCGAGCATTTCGGCGAGACCCATGAAAACGTCATCGCCAGCCTCGGCGAGGCCTACCAGAAAACGGTGTCCACCTTCAAGACGCGCATCGTCGTCCAGGGCGACCCCTCGCTGCTGCAGAGTCGCATGATGCCCGAGCGCGTGCGCTCCATCCTGCTCGCCGGCATACGCTTCGCCCTGCTGTGGCACCAGCAAGGCGGTCGCCGCTGGAAGCTGGTCGTCCAGCGCGGCTCGCTTAAGAAGACGCTCGACCAGTTGGGCTGATCCCCTTTATTTACCCGTTTCGGAATCCACTCCATGCCAGCCGCTTCCCTGCCCCTCTCCGCCCTTACCGCCCTCTCGCCGGTCGACGGCCGCTACGCCACCAAGGCGGAAACCCTGCGTGAGCACTTCAGTGAATTTGGCCTGATTCGGGCGCGTGTCATCGTCGAGATTCGCTGGTTGCAGCGCCTCGCCGAGATCGACGCGATCAGCGAAGTTCCCGCGCTTTCCGCCGAGGCCAATGCCTTCCTCG
>Ga0136557_1001923_pt1 | contig 12564 bp, 12 predicted proteins | sample AntRauTorckE6832_FD_104796 | JGI IMG/M metagenome (GOLD analysis project Ga0136557, IMG submission 104796) | Saline lake microbial communities from Rauer Islands, Antarctica - Metagenome Torckler E6 #832 | ecosystem: Environmental > Aquatic > Non-marine Saline and Alkaline > Saline | place...
ACTCAATCTCTTCTTTTTCAGACAATCCTGTTAAAGAAGGTCTTAAATCTTTTGAATTTCTGTCTTTGTTTATTCTGGCAATAATTGTATCGATTCCTGCCTTAAGCCATACAGCAGTACCTTTATTTTTAAGAATTACTCTATTTACACTCTTTTCAACTATTCCACCACCTGTTGCAACTACAGCATCTTTTTCATCTGCAGCTATTTGTGCAAAATATTTTTCTTCAAGACTCCTGAAAAAATCCCATCCTTTATCCTCTACTATCTCAGAAACAGTTTTATTCTCCATTTTTTGAAGATAAATGTCTGTATCTTTAAAATCAAAACCTGTCTTTTCAGCAAGAAGCTTTCCTGCCGAAGTTTTACCGCAGCACCTGTATCCGATTAAAAAAATCTTCATTCCTTGAGCACCCCTTCAAAAACTTCCCAGAAATTTGGAAACGATTTTTTTACACAGGTTTCATCTTCAAGCTCAAGCCCTTCTTCTGACCCGGCACCTGCTACAGCAAAGCTCATGGCCATTCTGTGGTCATCATAGGTTTCAATACGCGCAAACTTGTGCTCTCCACCTGTAATAACCATTCCGTCTTCTTTTTCAAAAGCCTTGATTCCAAGCTTGTTAAGCTCTTTAACAACACAGCCTATTCTGTCGCATTCTTTTTCTCTTAAATGAGCCACATTTCTTATCCTTGTCTCTCCCTTTGCAAAAGAAGCAACAACAGCAAGAGTAGGTGCAACATCAGGCATATTCTGCATATCTGCATCAATACCTTTAAGATCAGCACCTGAAACCCTTATTCCGTCATTTTCCTCAATTACTGTGCATCCCATTTCTTCCAGCAGCTTTGCAAACATTACATCACCCTGGGATGATGAAAAACTTATTCCTTTTACCTTGACTTCAGCTTTTTTTACTGCGGCAAGAGCAAAGAAATAACTCGCATTGGAGCAGTCAGGCTCAACCATATATTTACCCGGATTATACTTTTGCATGCCTTTTACATAAAAACTTTTATAATCCCGGTTTTCTGCCTGAATCCCGAAATTTTTCATTATATCAAGAGTCATATCAATATACGGTTTTGAAACAGGCTCACTTAAAAGCTTTATTTCTATCCCCTTTTCTGTAAGAGGAGCTGCCATTAAAAGCCCTGACAGAAACTGACTGCTTATACTGCAGTCAAGATCTGTGACACCGCCCTTTTTAAGACCTCCAAAAACAACTACAGGGGGGCATCCTGTACTGTTAACAGATTCTGCTTTAACGTCAAGACACTGCAAAGCATCAAGAAGAGGCTGAAGAGGCCTTTCCTGCATTCTTTTATTCCCTGTCAGAACAACAGGTTTCTGACTCAAGGAAAAAACACCGGTCAAAAGCCGCATTGATGTCCCTGAGTTACCAAGATATATCTCTTTTTTCAAAGGAGACAAAAATCCGTTTGCGCCATGAACAATCATTTTGTCATCAAATCTTTCAATATCTACTCCCATTAATTTAAGAGCTTCCATTGTCAAAAGAGTATCTTCACTCTGCAGAGGCATAACAACTTCTGAAACTCCGTTTGCAAGAGAAGATGCAATAAGGGTTCTGTGGGTAAAACTTTTTGACCCCGGCACAAAAACTTCGGCATTTTCAACCAGTGTACAATGCTTAATAAGCTTCATGTTTTTTCCTTTAGTGTTAACTTTTTAAATACAGCTTCCTTCATTACCTGAGACGGAAAAGTAAGACCTGTCCATTGCTTAAACTGATCCGCCCCCTGATAAACAAACATTCCTATTCCGGAAACAGTTTTAAAACCCATGGATTTCGCTTCTCTTAAAAACCTTGTCTCTACAGGATTGTAAACTATATCAAAGGCAACCCCGGTATTTTGGAAAACATTTTTATCAACAGGAGTTTTTTCTATATGAGGAAACATTCCAACAGAAGTTGTATTAATTATAATTTCCGGGCCAAGATGTTTTAAATCATTTTCATAGACAAATTTCCCGCTAAAATCTTTTGCAAGTCCTATCCCTTTGCTTGAAGTCCTGTTGGTTATATAAAGATCTGCATTTTCATAATTTAAGGCATAGCATACTGCTCTTGCCGCTCCGCCGGCTCCTATTACAAGTGTTTTTTTATTTTTAATCTCTGTATGCTCCCTTAAAGAGATTAAAAAACCTGTCCAGTCAGTATTGCTGCCTTCAAGAACACCATTATTATTTGTAATTGTGTTTACAGCCTTAATTTTAAGAGCACTTTCACTTACTTTATCAAGATAATTAATTACAGATTCTTTATGTGGAATTGTCACACTGACGCCTTTAATTCCAAGGGCCCTTATCCCTTTTATTCCGCTTTCAAGATCATCAAGATTAAAAGCTGTATAGACTCCGTTTACAGATAAAAGCTCAAATGCAGTATTATGCATAAAAGGACTAAGACTGTGTTTTACTGGATTTCCTATTACTGAAAAGACTTCTGTGTCAGCATCCATATTATTAAATCTCCGGTTTTACATAAATTTAGGGTATGACCCGGCATGCTTGAGAAACAGAGAAAACTCTTTCATTTCTGATACTGCAGAATTAACAAGGCTGTCATTTATATGACCGTCAATATCCATCACAAAGAAATAATGCCAGTTTTTATGACGTATAGGTCTTGATTCAAGCTTGACCATATTAAGTCCTGCAGCTGAAACAGGCTGAAGAGATTTATAAAGTGCTCCGGGTACATGGGATGTAACAAACATAATTGTTGTTTTATCATTTCCTGTTTTTTCAGGTTCATCATCCCCAATTATAAGAAACCTTGTAATATTTCTTGTTGAATCTTCAATTCTTGAGGCAGCAATATTTAAGTTATAAAATCTTGATGCTTCTGAATTGGCTATTGCTGCGGAGTTTTTCTGGGTAACAGCCTGTCTTGCCGCTGCAGCAGTACTCGGCATCTCCTTTAGCTCAGCGTCAGGAATATTTTCCTTAATCCACCTTCTGCACTGGGCAAAAGCCTGGGGGTGCGAATAAACAGTATCTATTTCTGATATATCTGAATTTGCAGACAAAAGGTCGTGTGAAATTGTAAGTGCGGTCTCTCCGCATATTTTAAGCTGAGAATCAAACAAAAGATCGAGTGTATGATTCACAGCACCTTCTATTGAATTTTCAACAGGAACTACACCGTACCTGAAATGACCTTTTTCAACCCCTTCAAAAATATCAGGTATAGATTTTTTCGGCACAAACTGACCTGAATAATCAAAATATTTTAAAGCGGCGACATGAGTATTTGTCGCCTCAGGTCCAAGATATGAAACAAGATTGGGGCTCTGAATATCCCTTGAAGCAGACATTATGACCTGAAAAATATGATAAATCACATCTTCTGAAAGAGGCCCGGGATTATTTTTCTTCAGCCGTTCCATAATTGACTTTTCTCTGGTACTGTCAAGAACCTTTGAGCCGGTCAGTTTTTTTATTGAACCGATTTTTTGACCGTATTCCAGTCTTTTATTGATCAGCTCAAGTATTTTATCATCAATTTCGTCAATTTTTTTTCTGTATTGATCTATTTCTGATTTATCGTTTTTTTTATCCATTTTCTCTATTTTTCAGTTATGGTTTCATCAATTTTATGACCGAAATGACGGCCTCCATCCTCTACTGCAACCAGAACTTCATCACCTTTTTTTAAAGAAACAACAGACAACGGCTCGCCTTCAGGAGAAGTAAGCCTTATTGTTTCAGCATTTTGCAAAATAATGCTTAATTTTCTTTCTTCAATTTCCGCTTCAACATACATAAGCGGTCTTTTTTCCTGCTTAATTCTTCCGACAACTGCTTCTGTTGTTTTTCCATTGTAGTCTGATATAAGAACAGAATCACCTGCGCAAAATTCCGAAAGATACCTTGTTTTTCCACCGGGCACTCTTGTATATGCATGCAAAGGTCCGGCATTTATACGAAACGGCCGTGGATTTACATATGGATTTTCAACTGTTTCAGCATGAACAAGAAAAAGGGCAGAGCTTGTATTTCCAACAAGCATGCCTTCTCCGGGATTAAGATGCGAGCAAGTATCAACACAAATTCTGTCGCCCATACCAAGGGGTACGATTTTTTTTACAACAGCTTTTTCCAATGATACTGATTCGGAAACACCTGAAAGCTTGTCAAAAATCTTTTTCAACTCTGCAGGTGAATCTGTATCCACCATTATCTGGCTCACACCTTTTTCAAGAATCTCAAAAGCTGTCTTTGCTTCTTCAAAACTTTTTACAACAGGAGCTATATCGGCTTTCTTTGCAATCAGGTTTTCCAGGGGAATTATACTCCAGTCAGGACACTCAAGAATAACAAGCTTTTCAAGACTGAGCTTATAAATCTCTTCTTCCTGGCTGCCGTCTGTAATCTTATACTCCACAGCATCCCTGCCAGGCTTAATATCACCTTCTTCACAAATTGTTTTTAGAATTCCAAGCTCTTTTACTTTTGATCCGAAACCATCCGGAACCATTATACCAGCTGCTCCCGATTCCAGAGCAGTTAAAACTATATCCTTGTCAAAAGGATTCGATTTCACCCATATTTTTCGTGACATAACACACCCTTATATATTCAGTAACTGAGCAGAAAGTACCGGTTTTCTGTCCGTGACTATGTAAAAATCAGGAATTTATAATTTCCATCGCCTCTTCCACTTCACCGTTTTCATGAATAAGATGGGCAAAAGCTTGTATCATTTTTTCAGGATACTTGTGTTGAAACACATTTCTGCCGATTGAAACCCCTGAACCACCGGCATCAAGAGAATATTTAACCATTTCAAGAATCTCTTTGTCCGAATCCATCTTCGGCCCGCCTGCTATAACAACAGGAACAAAACAGCCTTCAACTACTTCACGAAAAGTCTCTGCATTACCAGTGTAAGAAACCTTTACGATATCTGCACCCATTTCAGCTCCAACCCTTGCAGCATGTTTAACTACTTCGGAATCGTATTCATCCTTTATTTTTTCACCGCGTGGATACATCATCGCAACAACAGGCATCCCCCAGCTCCTGGCTTCGTATGTTATACGGCCGAAATCTCTTAACATATTTTTTTCCTGGCCGTTTCCAAGATTAACATGAACAGAGACTGCATCAGCGCCAAGCCTTATAGCCTCTTCAACAGAACATACTATTGTTTTTGCATTAGGATATACAGACATACTTGTTGAGGCTGAAAGATGAACAATAAGACCTATATCAGGCCCCTCGCCTCTAAGGCCGTCCTCAACAGCTCCTTTATGCTCAATAACTGCGTTTGCACCACCTGTTGCAACTTTTTTCACGGCCTCTTTCATGTCTTTAATACCTTCTATAGGACCTACTGTAATACCGTGATCCATAGGAACGATAATTGTCCGCCGGGTATTTCTGTTAATAATTCTTTCAAGCCTGACCTGTTTACCAATCATTTTTCTGTCCTTTCAGTTAATTATTATAAATATAAAAAAAAAGGCCGCGGAAAGTTTCTCTCCGCGGCCTTTTTTTTATATTTTTTCCGTGGAGAGGTTTTTTTAAAGCCTGTCCACGGTGCTTTTACTTAATTATTCTGCTGCACCACCAGACAGACTGCTGATATAATAGCAAAAGTACCAGTAATAAGAATAAGATAGGTTGTTTACCTGTAGCGCTGCCTGATGTTTCATGATATTTGAAATATTACCTTTAATTATATTGATTATATTAATAGATTACTGGTAAATTTTTAATCAAATTTTGTCAATCTTTTTTTAAAAAAAAGATTTTTTATAGTAAAAATTACTAAAAAATTTGTTTTTTTCTCGAAATATAAGGATTATAAGCTTGACATAAGGCAATCTAACCAGTAATTTTACTATTATTTTAAACGAGCAAGGGAACTTGGGCGTATTTAAAATTTCCCTCATGAAAAATTTTGCCAAAGAATTTTAATTTTGAGAACTGAAGATACTTAATTCTCAACTTTCAAAATAAACAATAAAACACATTAATAACCAAAGAAGGAGGCAAACATGAACAAAGGTGATTTAGTTGCTGAAGTAGCAAAGGTGCTCAATAGCAAAAAAGAAGCTCAGGCTGCTGTTGATCAGGTATTTTCAGCAATCACCGACGCCCTGGCAAAAGATGACAGTGTAACACTTGTTGGTTTCGGTACTTTTAAAGCTGCTGACAGAAAAGCAAGAAAAGGAAGAAACCCTCAGACTGGTGATGAAATCGAAATCCCTGCTCGTAAAGTTCCCAAGTTTGTACCAGGTAAAAATCTTAAAGACGCTATAAATTAAACTTTATTATAGTAGATTTAAAAAATTATCTGCACTATTTCCCTTCCGGAAATAGTGCAGATATGAAATCCCCCTTAAAATACAAATTACCGTAGTCAGAACTTTATTAAATTTTTTTGTAAATAAATATCTTAATTTTAGCTCAACAAGATAAATCAGATAATTTTTTTTCTATTTATTGAGTCAAGTATTTATCAAATTCTTTACTCCGACCTGATAATTCCATTGAATCAATTAATTTTTTGCCTTATAATCTTTCTCTTGCAGGGAAGTTCTTTTATATAATAATAAAGGTTTTATTGAGAGTGTTAAAAGAAAATTTAAATATAAACAATGAGCTTGGCCTTCATGCAAGGCCTGCGGCATTAATTGCCAAAATTGCCAGAAAAGCAAAATCAGGTATTTGGATAGAAAAAGACAGTCAGAAAGTTGACGCCTCAAGCATGATTGATATTCTGTCTGTGGCCTGTCAGAAAGGGTCTGAAATTATACTTCTTGCTGATTCAGATGATGACAGACAGGTGTTTGATGAAATAAAAAAAATTATTCAGGAAGGTTTTGGAGAATAAATTTTGACTGAACAATCAACTGAAAAAACAATATCAGGAATAATAGGATCACCCGGAATATGCATAGGTAAAGCGTATCTTGTAGATTCAGAAGGTGTTGACGTAATAAAAAAATACCATATATCGAAAAATGAAATAAAAAATGAAACAACAAGATTTAAAAACGCTGTTAAAAATGCAAAAAATGAGCTTAAAAATGTTATAAAAAACACACCGAATGCTCTGGGCGAACATGTAAATATACTAGAAACCCATCTTTTGCTTTTTAAAGATAAGATGCTTTATGAAAAAACAATTAAAACCATAGAATCTGATCTTCTTAACGCAGAATGGGCATTAAAAACAGTAGTTGATGAAACAAAAAGAATTTTTAAAAATATTGAGGACGAGTATTTAAAAAGCAGGGGTGCAGATATTGTTCACGTTGCCGACAGAATAATGCTCAACCTTACAGGTGCTGTTGAAATTAATATTTCTGACATTAGAAAACGTGTAATTCTTGTAGCAAAAGACCTTTCCCCAGCACAAACAAGCCAGATACAGCTTGATAAAATTATGGGTTTTGTTACTGACAAAGGCGGAACAGCATCTCATACAAGTATAATTGCAAAAACTTTGGAACTTCCCTGTGTACTTGGTCTTGAAAAGGCTACAAGAGAAATAAAAAACGATGATATTATAATTGTAGACGGACTCGAAGGTATTGTTATTATTAACCCTGAGGAGGATACACTGCTCAGGTATGAAGAAAAGAAAAAAAATTATGAACAGCGCCAGGCTGAAGTAACAAGATCGAGTCATTTGCCGGCAAGAACCAAAGACGGCGTTACGATTAATATAATGGGAAATATTGAATTTGCAGAAGAAGTTGTATCTGTAAAAGATCACGGCGGAGATGGTGTCGGACTTTACAGGACAGAATTTTTATACATGAACAGAGAATACTACCCTGATGAAGATGAGCAATTCGAAAAATACAAAGAAGTTGCAGAGCTGATGCATCCGGGGAGCGTTACTATAAGAACTCTTGACATAAATGGAGACAAAGCTCTTAAATATAATACAGACCAGACTCCTGAGCAAAATCCTGCATTAGGACTGAGAGCTGTAAGATTCTGCCTAAAACGCAAAGATATATTCAAGTCACAGCTCAAAGCAATTTTAAGAGCTTCAGCTTTCGGAAAAATTAAAATACTCTATCCGATGATATCTTCCCTTGGAGAAGTTCTTGAAACAAAAAAAATACTAAATGAATGTAAAAAGGAACTGAGCGAACAAGGAGTAAAATGGGATAAAGATATTAAAACCGGAATCATGATTGAAATACCTTCAGCTGCTATTATCGCAGATATTCTGGCTGATGAAGTCGATTTTTTCAGCCTCGGAACAAATGACCTTGTCCAGTATACTCTTGCAATAGACCGTGGCAATGAAGAAGTTGCCCATTTGTACAATGAATTAAACCCTGCTGTTTTAAGACTTATTAAAAACACAGTAGATGTTGCAAAAGAAAAAAATATTGAGATATCTATTTGCGGTGAAATGGCTGGTACTCCACTCAATCTTCCGCTTCTTCTCGGGCTCGGAATAAAAGATTTAAGCATGTATCCTCATGCTATTCCCGGCATTAAACAAATGATAAGAGAAATTAATATAAAAGACACTGAAGAGCTGGCAAAAGAAATTTTCAGGCAAAACAACTGTGAAGATTCAAAACAGCTTATCAGGTATAAATACGATAACATTATAAACTTCTGAACAGGTTAAAAATTGAATTCAAACTACAGACAACTGGCTGTAAACAAAAAAGCAAGACATAATCTTGAAATTGAAGATGAATACGAAGCCGGTATAGTACTTAAGGGAACTGAAGTTAAATCTATCAGAGACGGAAAAATAAGTTTAAAAGAAGCCTTTGCAAAAATTAAAAACAATGAAGTGTTTGTATATAACATGCATATAGCCCCTTATACTCATTCATTCTATGATAATCATGATCCGCTCAGACCAAGAAAACTGCTGCTTCACAAAAAAGAGATCAAAAAACTGATAGGCAAAACAAGTGAAAAAGGCTACACAATGGTACCTGTAAAAGCATATTTAAAACAGGGAAAAGTTAAAATAGGTCTTGCCATAGGCAGGGGTAAAAAACTCCACGATAAAAGAAGAGCAATTAAAGAACGTGAAGTCAAAAGAGAACTTGACCGCACAATTAAAAATTTCAACCATTAAAAACAACTCAGTCTTGAAAACTAAACAAACTTATAAAACATGAATACTCAGGAAAGAGCTATTATCTCTTATTTAGCAATTGGCCGAAAACCATATTTTTTGTTCAGTTCAAGACCGATGAAAAATTTAGCCGCAGGAATACTGAAGTATTTTGAGGATTAAATTTTGATTATAACTTAAAAACTGGGCAAAAAAACAGTTTTCGTTCAGCAACTGATTATAGCTCTTCCATGAACAGAACAAACCTAAAAAACCCTATATTTTTTCAGTCTCATTTTCAGATTTTTCCTTTTTTGCAGGAGACCATTCAGCTACATCGACTATAAGCTCAACAGTTTTATATCTTTTCTGTGTTGCATCATCATAACGGTACCTCACGCAAACAAGCTGTTCACCATATTGTTCACTGAGTCTTTTTGTACCTCTCTGGCCTGGCTTAAGATGCAGTCTTGTCCTCATTAAAAACCCCTTCGAAAAGCAACTGATATCTAATTTAATGTATAAATAATATACAGTTGAAAATATTTCTTAAAAATTTAACGGAAAGTAGTAAGAAGTTTATAAATCATAAAAAAATTGACTTTTCAAGTCTAAAAACTTAATATTTCAAAAATAATAAAAGGTTTATATTAACAAAATACCTTTTTAACTGTATTTACAATGCTTTAAAATACCTTATTCAACAAAAATTGCAGAAATTAACAAAATTTGCTTAGAAACAGTCGGTGTAAAAAACTGCTTGAGAAACTTAAAACCTGAATTCAGGACTTTAAAATATTAACATTTATTACTATTCAGAATGTAATAAAAGGTTGAGTCAACAAATTGAGTGAAAAAAATATTTCAAACTATTTAATAGAACCCGGATATATATACTACCCGATTATTCAGACTAAAATATCTGCGGTTCTGGGTTCATGCGTTTCTGTAGCAATATATGACAACAGAAACAAAACCGGGGGAATGAATCACTTCCTCTACCCAGATAAAAAACATCATGACCAGCCAAGATCCATATTCGGTAATATCTCAACAAAAGCTTTAATTAAAATGATGATAAAAAATGGCTCCAGAAAAAAACATCTTGAAGCTCAGATTTTCGGAGGAGCTTTTAACGATCAGATTTCTTCAGAAAATATAGGCAAAAAAAATATTCTAACGGCCAGACAAATACTTATAAAAGAAAATATAAAAATTACTTCCGAAGATACAGGCGGTAATAAAGGCAGAAAAGTAATATTTGATACGTTTACAAACGAGATTGTTATAATAAGAGTAGATAAATTAAGACAAACAGACTGGTACCCATATATATGACAACCAACAGCACAGAAACAAAACTCAAAAGATTATTAAAACTGGGAAACGATTTAAACCAGATACACGACCCTGATGCATTGATGGAAAGAATTTTAAAAGAAGCCAGATTTTTCTGCAACGCAGATGCAGGCTCAATATATATTGCAGAAGGAAACTATCTTAAAATTTCATATATTCAAAACAATACCCTTGGTGAGAATAAAATTGTTTATCATCAAAAAAATATCCCCATTGATAATTCAAGCATTGCTGGATTCTGCGCAAAAAACAGCCAGACAGTTTTGCTAAATGATGTTACAGAAATCATGCGTGATTCTCCCTTTAAATTCAACCCTGAATTCGACAGAATAAGCGGATACAACACAAGGTCAATGCTTTCGGTCCCGATGAAAGGGAGCCAGAACAATGTAATAGGAGTTCTTCAGATAATCAATCCATATGACAGCAGAAAGAAGCCGTGTTTTTTTACAAATGAAGATAAAAATACTCTTTGGCATTTTGCAGGGATCGCGGCTGTAGCGTTGCAGAAAGCAAAACTTACAAGAGCAATAATACTTAAAATGATACGCATGGCCGAGCTTCATGACCCTTCTGAAACCGGCGCTCATGTTAACAGAGTATCTTCCTACTCAGTTTTCCTTTATACTGCATATGCCGAAGAAAAAAGGTTAAACGACTACAGTATTGAAAGAGACAAGGATATTTTAAAACTTGCTTCAATGGTTCATGATATAGGAAAAGTAGCAATTTCGGATATAATTTTAAAAAAACCGGGGCCTCTCACAGACGAAGAATTTAATATGATGAAAAAACATACAGTTTTCGGGGCTGAAATGTTTGAAAACAGCCAGTCATCTTTTGAAGCAGCTGCAAAAGAAATAGCCCTTAATCATCATCAGAGATGGGACGGAAAAGGCTACCCCGAAATTACGGATATAAAAGGAATACAGCAAACAAAACGAGAAAATGAGATACCTCTTTTTGCAAGAATTGTTTCAATAGCAGATGTATTCGATGCATTATCTTCCAAAAGATGTTACAAAGATCAATGGCCAGCACAAAAAGTTGCTGAATTTTTAAAAGAAAACGCGGGGACTGCTTTTGATCCCTTTCTTATCGAACTTTTCCTTAAAAATACAGATAAAATGTATTCCGTTCAAGAAGAGTATCAGTAATTTTCTTAAGAAGCCTGGTCTTTATCCCCCGTTTTTTCATTATTATTCCCGCGGCTTTCAGCACCGTTCATTTTTACCGGTTTTTTCATCCATCTGTTTTTACCGTACTTAAGATAACCTTTTACATTATTGAAACGAATATCGTCAGATGTATCAAGGGGCAAAACATCTGCATTTATAAGCGGCATAATATATTCATAAAGAGTTTTTGACCCTCCTCCGGTAAGAATAACATAATCTATATCCCACTCATCCTCAAACAGACGCTCCATTGAACTTATAATTTCCCTTGCAGAATATTCAAAAACCCTGTCCCTTAAATTGGCAATATTATACTCTTTACCTTTAATTTTTATATGACCAGAATCTACAGCCTCAAAAAGCCTGTAAAGTTCAACCTGAACACCGCTTTCTTTTTTAAGCTTCTCTGAAATTGCAAGAAAACTCCTTGATATTCCAAGATCGGTAGTTGAAGAACTCCTTTCTATATATTTCATATGATCAAAAACTGTAAAATCTGTTGTTCTGAAACCTATGTCTACTACTCCGATTTTCTGATTGTGAAGATCTCTGTTCACAATACGTCCAGATTCATCCATAAGTATGTTAAAAACCGAACCAAGGGGCTGGGGCATGAGCTGTACAGAATTTATTTTAAGATTTTTGGTTGTTTTGCTTCCACCCGGATAATGATATGTAACAACATGATCACCTTCAAGACTTTTTGCAAATAGTTTGTGGTCATGGCTTAAATAAGCGACAGGAAGACCTGAAATTACATTCAGGGTTATGCCATCTTCTGCGTAAATTCCAGCTGCAGTCATGGCCAGGGTTTTTACAAAATCTGAAATAAGTCTTTCCTGATCAAGGGTAAACTCCCTTACTGATGACTGCTTTGAAGCATATTCTCCAACAAAATAAGACTTATTATCTATTGTTACATGAAGATTGTTTATAAAGTCGGTA
>Ga0136557_1001925_pt1 | contig 12560 bp, 11 predicted proteins | sample AntRauTorckE6832_FD_104796 | JGI IMG/M metagenome (GOLD analysis project Ga0136557, IMG submission 104796) | Saline lake microbial communities from Rauer Islands, Antarctica - Metagenome Torckler E6 #832 | ecosystem: Environmental > Aquatic > Non-marine Saline and Alkaline > Saline | place...
TGGAAGTGACAGGTGTCGTTTGAACTGCCACTTCTGTGGCTGTTTCATTAGTGGTCTCAGGCTCTGGTGTTTTTTTGCAGGCAATCAACAGTGATAAGCTTAAAAAAATGGCAGATACAGCCTGAAAATATGGTTTTGATTTTATAAAGGTAGAGGGAAGAGTTTTCATAATAAGACAGCTATCCATTAGTGAGGGTCATAATTAGGCATATAGCTAAGGTACTGAACCTAAATTAATGATTGACGTGTTTTATGCTTATGCGCTTTATGTAGCCGCGCCCGATTGGGCGATAGGCGCGCCAACATAGCGGCAGATAAAGGTGTAAAACAGCCTAACATCATATCTGCTAAGGCTTCGGCACATATAGGTGCAATCGCATAACCTTTTGCACCCATTGCTGACATGGTCCATAAACGCTGACTTTGCGCAAGTAATCCGACCAATGGATGATAATCCATCGTTTGAGTACGAATGCCAGCACGCGCATGCCATGTACTGATATCATTTGGCAAGACGCTGCTTAATTCAGGCATATCTTCAATCAACTTGTCATAATTTTGCTGATTTTCTTCATCTCGGACATCGATATTGGTATCACCATCGATAAAGCTTGCACCAAGTAAAAACTGTGGCTGATTTTCGCTAATATGGTTCAGTTCCGCATCACCACTCTGTCCAATAAATGGCGCACAGTAGCCACTGTATTTGAGCGGCAATTTAGGCAATTGAGTCAGTTGCTGCGCAGTTGGCGTAAACCAAGACAGTTGCCCGCGAATCGTACGGCACTTAACGATACGTTTATCCAATTGATGGCTTTCATAAGCCGCGCAAATCACAACATGGTCAGCTGTGATAGTCAAAGAGGCTTGGCTCGCATTTTTATCCTCTTTAGAACCTATCAAAATGATACTGTTCTCGGTTTCCTTAATATTAATAATATTGAGCTGCTGATAGGTGATATTGGGGTGCGCAAGAATAACAGTTTTCAAGGCTTGTGGATTGACCAAACCGGACTGTGGCAGATACAAGTTATGAGCTAAGTCTTTATCTTTTAAACCAATGATATCTTGTGCTTTTTCGGGGCTAACAGTGGTTGCCATAGCATCTGGATAATCTGAAATCTGCTCCGTACCAATATTAGTTTTCACCAATAAGTCTAATGTGCCGGTCTGCTCAAGTATCAGCGGCGATTTTTGGATAGCGGCCTGCTGATTAAAGTATCGATATAATCGACCACTGTATAAATAGCCAATAGAATGCAGATGCTCATAAACATGATGAATAGGCGTCATATTCGGGGCAAGTAAGGCGCGCGGATTACCAGATGCACCAGCCAGCGGTGCGTCTTTATCGAGCACTGTCACGCTTATACCACGATTGGCAAGTGACCATGCAGTCAGTAGTCCTGCCACACCAGCACCGATAACGACTGCATTATTAGGATAGTTGGACAAAGGCACCTTATTAGATAAGGTTGAAATAGGCTTATCTAAAGATGACATCTCGCTCATAACGGCCGTGAGCATCTCACGCTTAGACCCAAGCACTTTGCTCTTTTTAATGACAAAACCCTGCGACTGTAATCCACGTTTGATGATACCTGCAAAGCTATAGGTAGCAGCAGTCGTGCCAGCACGTGATAAGCGTTGCATGTGGCTAAAGATACGCTCTGTCCATAAGATCTCATTGCAAGAAGGCGCAAACCCATCTAGAAACCAGGCATTGATGTACGGACGCTGAGTAGCTACTGTACTATCTAAACTTGCTAAGCTATCACTAGCATCACCTAGCCAAATATCAAGGGTTAAATTATCATCAATAAAATCTAGCCGATGACAACCAGCGATAAGAGGAGGATAACTGGTTAAAAGTTGCTCAATCAACAGTGCCAGTTCAGGTGTACGTTGTCCCAGTGGGGCAAGTATCTTTGCTAAGTCATTAAAGGGGACGGGATGTTTTTCGGTAGTAATAAAGTGCAAACGGGCGCTTGCTAAGTGCGGATGTGTTAATCGAAGCTGTCGCCACAACTGCCAAGTCGCGAGTAAATTAAGTCCTGTACCAAAACCTAGTTCGTAGATCGTAAAGCATTGCTTAGGAATAAGGTTTGCCAATCGCGTGGGCAGCTGATTATGTGCCAAAAACACATGGTGAGATTCTGCTAAACCATCTGCTTGCGAAAAATAGGCATCGCCAAACTCACCTGATACTGGCACTTCATTACCAGCGTCATCAGTTTGCCACTCAATGTTGGCTGGAGAGATAACATGTGCCGGTGTCGTGCTTTTGGTTGTATTAATAGCCATAGAAGCTGGTTTGGGCATAATTATTTATCAACCCCACAGTGGTCAAGCAAGTAGGAAGTGGCGCATCAAATCGGTAGACATCAATCCAATAGATGATTTCAATCGATAAAAATGCAACTACCAGCGTTCACGGCGAACAAATACCAGCCATGAGATGAAAATACCGACCAATAGGCTAAGCAAAACAGTAAGTGCACCATATAAAAATAATTGACCTTGACTTTCATAAACCAAGACGTTTGCTTGCGTCTGCAAATCATTGACTTGGCGTTGCAGCTGGGCATTACGGCTTAGTAATTCTTGGTTGGCAGCCGATAAAGCTTTATTTGATGGTTGCAGCTGTGCCGCCAAGGTATCGTTAATATCGGTAGCAGGCTTTGCTGCGGTAGCCATTTCTATGACCGGAGCAGTTGTTTGAAGGTCGCTCGATTGAGGAGCGTTGTTAGCTGCAATCAGTGCTGGCACAATCCCTGCTGCGGGCTCGGTTTGAGTAGTCAGTGTTGGCGCTGCATGTACTGACAGGGCAGTAATCGATACTATGCCCGCAAAAGCAGTACTTGCAAGACCAGTTTTACGACTTTTTAATGAGAGTAACCGCTGAATCACGATGATGCTACCTCATTTGTTGTGCTGACATTCACTGCTGGTAACGCTTGAATAAATGGCTTGATATCGACATGACTGTAGACACCGTCACGCAAATACGGCTCAGCGCTTGCCCATTTTTGAGCCGCCTCAAGCGAGTCAAAGTCCGCGATAATCAGGCTGCCTGACATCTCGCTTTTACCATGTTCAATCGGTGTTGGACCGGCGATAATCAAGCGCTGCTCACGATTCAATACTTGTAAGCGCTCAACGTGCTCTGGGCGTGTCAGCTGACGTTGCGCGCTACTGCCTGCTACGTCATGACCGATAATGGCGAATAAAGACATGTTGCTTCCCCAATTAATAATAAAAATAGAGCGTTAGAATCAATAACTATCATGCCTCATTTTGTCTTATCAGACTTTATAAAGCGTGATAGTTATCATTGGCATTCAGAGATAACAAAATATCTACTATTAAGTTATCAGCTGCTATTTAACTTTTTATTTAGCAGACTTATCCGTCAATGCAGGGTTTAGATGCTTTTTCAATAACAAAAACTGAGCAACTACGAATACCAGCATCAGCGGAATCCAGCCATAAGTTTTAAAGTTAATCCAAGCTTCATCAGACATGGTAAATGCCGTGATATAATGTAGGACAGCCATCATCGCAAAAAACAATGCCCAAGCAATGGTCAGTTTTTTCCAACCACTCATCGTGAGCGAAAAAACATCTTTCATTGCCAATTGCATCAAAGGTTTATTGATTGCGGCACTGACCAACAGCGTTAGCGCAAAAATACCGTTAATAATCGGTGATTTCCAGCGCAAGTAAATATCGTCACGCAACAGCAGGGTACCACCGCAAAAAACGATAGTTAACAATAAGACAACCCATTGCTGTTTGTCGAACTTGCCCTTTTGACGCACAAAGTGAATCGCATAGACGATGATAGTAGCAACGAGCAATGCGCCAGCTGCCGCTAAAATACCATTGTAACGAGCAGCAATAAAAAACGCGATCAAAGGAATGAAGTCTAATAAGGCTTTCATAGCAAATAAAATGTCCAACTAAAACGTATGCGCTAGTTTACACGTCTACTGCGCCAAAAAAAAGCAATCAACACTATAATCCTCTGATATGAGCTGCTTTGGCGCTTTTAACCTGATTTTACTCAAGAATACTCAAAACTCTAAGGCTTGCTTTATGAAAATCGATTTACATTGTCATAGTACCTGCTCTGATGGCACTTATGCGCCGGCAGAAGTAGTACAGCGAGCCCATACGGCTGGCATTAATGTATTGGCTTTGACCGATCATGATACCTTGCTAGGTATCGATGAGGCACGCGCCTCAGCAGAAGCTTGCAATATACAACTGATTAATGGCGTAGAAATCAGCTGTGAGCATACCTTGAGCGGCGGCTACGGTAAAAATAAATCTACCAATAAAATTATTCATGTACTTGGTCTTGATTTTACCGACCGCGAGAAAATGCACGCCACCCTACAACAGTTGCAAGACAGCCGCGCGACTCGCGGTCAACGTATTACAGAAAAACTCAGTAAGCTGCTTGGTATCGATTATGATGAGCTGTGGCAAGCTGTTCTTGCTAAAGCTAGTGGCAACCCGCAAGCAGTTGGGCGCGCACATATCGGGCAAATGTTATTTGAACGTGGCGAGGTAAAGACGGTACAAAAAGCCTTTGATAAGTATTTGGCAGACAATAAACCCGCTTATGTGGCGATCGAGGCGCTGACGATGCAGCGCGGCATTGAGCTGATACAGGAATGTGGGGGCAAAGCGGTGTTGGCACATCCAACGCGGTATCAGCTGTCAGCGACGCGCGTCCGTAAGCTTATCGAAGAATTTGCGCAGCTTGGTGGTGATGCTTGTGAGTTACCTGCCAATAGCGAGCCTGTCAGTACGCGTAAAATGGTTGACCGTAGTATTGCTGAGCACAAGCTTGCTGCATCGATAGGTAGTGACTTTCATGGGAGCAATATGCCATGGCGACGCTTGGGCGATGTCCCTAACATGCATCCCGAACAGCAAGGTATCTGGCAATCTTTTACGGCTTTATCTTAAATAGAAAACGGCTGTACTTATTGACCGATGAATCAATTAAACGGATTGATAAATAGTGTAAAAATTGCCACACTCAATGATAAGTTCAGATTTAGTATCAATCATGACACCGGATGGATTGCTCTGGTTTTAACTCAATCACTTTCATTGTTTTCGGTAGCCCATTATGGCTTTTTCGATATCTCATCTAGGCTATAGAAAACTCTCGCGAGTCATTTTTGAGTGGCAGGCTGCTGATAGAGCGTTGCTGCTAGCATTGTTTGTGTTGATGGAAATTACCTTACATTGGATCTGGTGCTTGTATGTTTGGTCTCGTAGAGAGACCTATGGCTCCTATGTTGACATGGCGCTGTTGTATCCTTTATGGATTGGCATTACGCTGCTCGGACTCTTCTTTTTATGGATGATCAGTCGCTCATCGCCTATCAAAACCGGTCACGGCTCGCTACATACGTGGCAAGCGGTATTAACCACGCTTTATAGTACTTATATTGCGGTGGTTATTTTGGTAATGGGGCATAGCAGCTTGGTGGCTGGGGTGTCGCTGGTGGGCGGGGCGATGCTGGGTATGATGCTTATACGGCGACGTTATGTATGGAAGGCTTTTTTGGCTCATAGTATGCTGATTTTTTCGGCTACATTAATTCCCTATTTCGGCTTTACGATTCCTAACCTACAACAAATGACAGCGACCTCTTTTCCCTTGGATAGCTATAACTATTTGACCTATAGCGAGACCACGGCTATCGAAAATGCCATCTCTGCGTCCATATTTCAAAATGGGACACTTAGCTGGGATACGTTTAATCAACTGCGTTTTTCTTCCGCGTTTTTTTGGCGCAGCACGCATATTTATATGTCGCTGCCAAAAGCGATTTTTATCATCTATATGTTTCGTACGCTGTTGTTGATATTGGATAACAGTAAAGCTGAGATTATGCAATATGCCAATCATGACGAATTGACTCAGCTGAAAAGTCGCCGTTATGGCTTAACGCAAATGCAGCAGGCGCTTTTGGCAATGGGAGATCAGCAGGATTTCAGTATTATATTATTAGACTTAGATTGGTTCAAAAACATTAATGACAATTATGGTCATGATGTTGGCGATCAAGTATTGTCTGAGGTTGCACAAACCTTATTGAATTCATTGACAGAAGAGGCGATTGTGAGTCGGTATGGTGGAGAAGAGTTTTTAATCGTGCTCCCAGATACCTCGCATGATAGCGTCATGACGATTGCTAAACAGCTGCGACGAGATATTGCTGAGCAAGTCATCAGTGGCGACAACCATACAGATTTTAATGTTACGGCAAGTTTAGGGGTTTATACCTTGACGCATGCTGAGCGTATTCATATTCAAAGTGAATATAGGGCTGATGAGGCAAAAGAGAATGTACAGTCGCCAAATAATTCAAAAAAAGATCGTTCATCTGTTAAAGGGTTGCAAAAAAGTAGCCCAATACAAAACAGCTCGCAACGAAGAATTGCTCACAGAAGAAAACGAGTCGCCACAGAAATCGCGAAGGCGCAATTACCCATCGACATTTGCCAGCGCTTGATTTGTATCGCTGATAAAGCACTATACGAAGCCAAGGATCGCGGACGTAATCAAGTCGTTAGTGCCAACGAAGTACTAGCAGCAGAAAATAGCACGGTTATCTCATTTTATACCGCTAGCAAATAAATCAGTACTTTAACCTTTTAGGTCCTTAACCGGTTATGACATAGATAATATCTAGGTATTTAATGCTTGTACCAAACTTGCTAATACGCTGGTCGCAAAGCTACCGGTCGTCAAAGTAAAGTTTAAGATCATTATCTGACCACCTTCTGTATCCTGCCATTCCCAACTTAATGCTTCAATAGGTAATCGCAGTGCTCGCCTTTGCGCCTTGATATCACGCTGCTCTAGACCTGTGGCTAGCTGTGTTAACAATGGACTATGCGCTACGATATCAGTTTCCATGGCTGCCGCTTTGCCGCTGACCTTCTCATTACCTGTGCCCCACAGCACGGCGGTCGGATGGATATCGCCTGATTCAAGACGGGCTCGTAAGGTATCGTCTATCTCGTCGCTTGCGAATATCGAGCCTGAGCCATCTAGATTAAATACTTCGCCTGCAAGTCCGTGGTTCCAACTGCCATCACGGACACGTGCTGCCAATATCTCATTAAATATCAAACTGCGTGCCGCCGACAGCTCCATGGTATTTTGCTCACGAGGCACGCGTTTACGTTTGCCTTTATTAGACGGCGGACAGGCCTCAGGTACAGGACGCGCAAACAATGACAATGCCTCTCTAATATTGTTGCCACTGCGACCAAAGCGCTGCGGCCCAAAATAATTGGGCACGCCACTTTGACTAATAATCATTAAGTGCTGCTCGACGGCTTGCTTGGCAGACAATAGCTGTTCAGATGATGGTGTATCAAAGCCTACAAATTCAATATCACGCAAGGTAATAATAAATTGATTGGCGCGGTGCGTGCCGCGATTGAGCTTTTTATTGTGCCACTGCTGCTCAAGGATAGTGATTGACTCATTAGCACCGATATCTACGGGCGCAAACTCAGAGTCTGGTAATTGCTTCTTTGGTATGCGCAAGCTAAACCACTGCGTTGTTAGCGCATGACGGTCTTTAAGCCCTGAGAAACCGACATCCCGTAAGGGAATATCCGCCCATTCGGACAACAGTTTTGCAAGATAAGCAGTATTTATCCCAGACTTTTGGATATGTAACCACAAATGCTCACCTTCACCGGTGAACTCTAATGGTAGTAATTCATTGACAATAAAATCTGTGTTATGAGCTTTATAAGTGACTTGTTTTAACGGCTGCTGCCTAGGCTGCGGTAAATTGGCAGTATCAGTAGCAGCGGTAATATCATGGTCTTGAACAGTCATAAGATAGTCTTTTACGTTTTATAGAACATTAATAGGAATTAAAAAAGCAGTCATTACGTTTTGCAACGTGGTCAATATACAAAAGAACAGCATAAGTGAAGGAGGCTTGCTACTATCGATAAGTCTCGACACGCTTTAAACAGGAACCATTATAACCGTTAAGGATGACTTATGAGTAAGGCAGCTACTATAAATACAGTCACTATAAACAAAGCTGATATTGTCAGCGGCGGCATGAAATCGTACAAGCAAGATGACGATAGTATCATTTTAATTACCCGTGACGACAGCACGTTTCGTGCTTTTGATGGCAAATGTCCGCATGCTGGAGCAGATTTGGGTACAGGTTTGCGTTGTGGTAATCGCGTTATTTGTCCTTGGCATCATGCAACTTTTGATAGCAGCGACGGCGCATTACTGGAGCCAATCGCGACAACAGGCTTGACTCAATATCAAATCATAGATAATGGCGACAGCCTAACGGTTGATACCTCAGCCAAGATAGATAAGCAGGTTGAAAATGATAAGCTGACTGATACTCATACTATTATCGTTGGCGGCGGCGGTGCAGGTTTTATGACTGCCCATCAGTTGCGCAATACTGGCTACGGCGGCAAGATTACCTTGGTGAGTGCCGAGGACAAAGCCCCTTATAATCGTCCTTTATTATCCAAGGCTTTTTTGGCCAGTAATATGCCAGAAGAAAAGCTATTACTGGGCGGTACAGATTGGGCGAGTAAACATGATATTGAACTGCGCTTAAACCAAACGGTCAGTGAAGTGTTGCTCAATGAGCGTAGCATTGTAATGACAGATGAAAAGGGTGATAGCAACAAGCTAACAGCGGAATTTTTAGTTGTGGCAACTGGCGCTGAGCCCAAGATTCCACCTATTAAAGGGGCAACGCTTGATGGTGTCTATACCTTGCGTAGTATGGATGATGCCAAATTAATCAAAGCCGCCAGTCATGATCAGCGTGTAGTCATCGTCGGTACGGGCTTTATCGGTATGGAAGTTGCGTCAGCATTGGCGCAATCGGGTACTACTGCTTCTATTACTGTTATCGGTCAAGACCATCGCGTGATGGGCAATATCGTCTCCGAAACGGTTAGCAATGCGCTGATTAAATTGCACAAAGAAAATGGTGTTGAGTTCGTGTTTGATGCCAGTGTCTCTGAAATCACTGCAGCGAAAAATACTACTGACAATAACGAAGATAACTTCTCACAAGTGTCTGGCGTCAAATTAGCCAATGGTGAGCAAATCGATGCTGATATCGTCATTTTAGGAACAGGTGTCGCACCGCGTATCGAGTTATTACAGAATACAAATCATCCAGATGGCGTACAAGTCGATGAGCATTTACAACTGCGCGATGACGTCTATGCGTTGGGGGATATTGCCAAAGCGCCCAGTCAACTGGGGCGTATGCGTATTGAGCACTGGCGGGTTGCATTGCAACATGGCATGGTGACGGCAGCCGCGATATTAAAGGACGATAACGTCAAATCGCTTCAGGAGCGTATCCCTTTCTTTTGGACGATGCAATATGGCAAAAGTTTGCGTTATAGTGGACATGCTGCGACGCCAGATCATGGCATTCTAATGGGTTCAGCAGATAGTTTTAACTATATAGAATACTACTTCGATGACGAGGATGAAAACACGCGTGCCAGTGCAGCAAGCTCGCTTGGACGTGATAAAGAGCTGGTAGCATTCTCTGAGTTATTACGCCAAGGTCATGCACCAACGCGGGCACAGATTAACGCAGGGTTTGATATCATCGAGCAAGCGCAGGCGTTATCGCGCTAGTAATGAAAACGGATAAATATTACTATTAAAGCTGAGCTATTTATTTAGGTCAGCTTTTTAATCTAGGATAGATATCACATAAAAATCTCACGTATTTTATCAATACATGAGGCAGATAGAAATTTTCTTGCGTGCTGTGCCTCCGCAGACAGAGGCGGCAAAAATTTCTATCAGCTTCTTTATGAGCTTTTTGTAATGAACTGAATATACGGATAATAAAAGGACAAAATAATATGAATGAAAACCAAACTAATAACGACAATATTAATAACGACAATGCCAATAAAGACAGCGTTTTCTTACGTCAAGCAGAAGCTAGTGATATCGACGCACTTGAGCAGCTATTGAATCGTTGTTATCGGCAGACAGAAGGCTGGACCAACGAAGCAGACTTAATCGGTGGTATTCGTATCACTCAAGATGAGCTGGCTAGTACCATCGCCAATCCAAAACATTATCTTTTCGTTTATCCAAAAACCATAACAGGTGAGCGTGATGGAGAAGAAACGGGTGAGCTGTTAGGATGTATCGGAGTAGATATGCAAGTTAATGCTGCTGGTGATAAAAAAGCCTATATCGGCATGTTTGCCGTCCATCCTGAGCTACAAGGGCAGGGCGTTGGTAATGTGATTTTGCAAGCAGCTGAGACATTTGCAGGTCGTCATCTACAACCAGGTGAGCAAGCTTCTGATAAAAAACAGGCTCGTTTGACCATGTCTATTTTAAGCCATCGTCCTGAGCTATTGTCTTATTATCAGCGCCGCGGTTATCAGCTAAATGGCAATAAAATGCCGTTTCCAAATGATGGTAATAATGGCGAGCCAAAGCGTCAGGATTTGGAATTATTAGAATTAGAAAAACCAGTCAGTTAAAAAATATGTAAAGGCTAATATTATCGACCCCAAAAGTATTTGAAAGTCATAAACAGTCCTATACTCAGCAGTAAAAATGCCACCACAATTAAGCGCTTAAACCAGTTAAATGCTGGTAAGCGTGTGGCATTGTCATTAGAGGTGATATAGGCAAATAAAAATATCAAACTGACAACCAAGGTTAAAATGCCAAGCCCAATCGGTAATATAAAAAAATACGCCTGCCACATGAGTATCTCGCAACCATCATTATTAAGCACATCATAGCAGCATCCCGATTGTACTGTCTGACTTATCCGCACCTTAAATTTTATAAACATATCAGGACGACGACGTGAGAAATTTCAAAAAATCGGTATTCATTATGGTATTCACGCCGTTTTTTACCGCGTGTTCTAATGCGCCTCCTGAAAATACGGTTGAAGGGCTGATCGAAGCGCAATATGAGCAAACTACCAAGATAGTAGAGGACGCAAAGGCTAACGCAGGCAATGATAAGATGGCAAAAGCCATGAGCGGCATGATGGAGACCATGATGCCAAAGCTTGAGCGCATTGAGAATATCGACTGCGATGCCATTGATGGTGAAAATGCCTATCTCTGTAGCGCTGATGTCACCCAAACGATAGCGGGTAATAGCCAAACCAACAAGACGGGATTTAAAGTTTATCTAGTCAATGATAAGTGGGTATTGGGTAATTAGAGGCTTTGATACTTTTTAATAAATAAGGGCTAATAAATAAGCACTTCTATTGGTTGCTGATAATAAAAAGGATACCCAAACGGTATCCTTTTTATATAATAGATAAGACTATTACTAATATTACCTAGTCCATTGCTAACGCATCGTCACAAACTCTTCTGAGCCAGTTGGATGAATGGCAACGGTATTATCAAAGTCAGCTTTGGTTGCGCCCATTTTGATCGCTACCGCAAAGCCTTGAATCATCTCATCCACGCCAAAGCCGATACCGTGCAAGCCAATGACTTTTTCTTCCTCGCCTAAACATATCAGCTTCATCGTAGACTTTTGGCGATGCTGAGTCACCGCACTATACATATCCGTAAAGGTGGAGGTATAGCATTTGATATTGTCTTTACCAAATTGATTTACGGCATCGATTTCAGACAAACCAATGGTGCCAATAGGAGGGTGGGTAAAGATAACTGTCGGTATCAGCTCATAGTTTAGATGCTCATCAGGTTTGTTATTAAATAAGCGCTCTGACAAGCGACGACCTGCTGCGATAGCCACTGGTGTCAAATCAACACTGTTTTCGATAATATCGCCTACCGCATAGATACCGTCGACATTAGTGTTTTGGAACTTATCGACTTTAATTTTGCCGCTATCGGTAGTCGCAACGCCCGTCACTTGTAAATTAATACCGTCAGTAGAAGGCGCGCGACCGATCGCCCAAATCAAGCAGTCTACGGTATCAAGAGCACCATCTGTGGTACACAAAGTCAGGCTACCATCGTCATTTTTAACAACTTCGGTGAGCGTGGTATTAGTATGCAATTGAATGCCGTCTTGCTCCATCTCTATCAGCAAAGTCTCCACAATGGTGTGATCAAACGAGCGCAGCGGCGAGTGCTGACGGACATACAAGTGTACCTCAGCGCCGAGACTATTCATCACACCAGCGATCTCAACGGCGATATATCCCGCTCCAACGATAGCGACCCGTTTTGGCAAATGATTCAAGGCAAAAAAACCATCAGAATCGATGCCATGTTTTGCGCCTTTGATATTTGGCTTGATAGGATGACCGCCTGTAGCAATCAACATATGGTCAGCGGTAATAAGCTCGCCATTCACTTCTACGGTATGATTATCAACAAATTTGGCAAAGCCTTTTATCACTTCAACACCGTTTTTTGCCAAGTTATTGTCATAAGCGCGATGAATGTTTTGAATATATTGTTGACGGCTCTGTACCAGTTTTTGAAAGTCAAAGCCTTTTAGCTCAACGTCAAAGCCATAA
>Ga0136557_1001928_pt1 | contig 12551 bp, 15 predicted proteins | sample AntRauTorckE6832_FD_104796 | JGI IMG/M metagenome (GOLD analysis project Ga0136557, IMG submission 104796) | Saline lake microbial communities from Rauer Islands, Antarctica - Metagenome Torckler E6 #832 | ecosystem: Environmental > Aquatic > Non-marine Saline and Alkaline > Saline | place...
CACACGCGTCGACAGGGCCAAGGGGACGGGGATGAGGATAATGGTCGCGGAATTGCCCGCGCTGAGCGGTCTCGCGCTCGGGCTAGTGCTTTCGGCACCCCTGCAGGCGGATGAGATCTACAAGTGGGTGGACGAGGAGGGCGTGACGCACTATTCGCAGCAGCCGCCGCTGTCCGGTGATGCCGCCCGGGTCGGCGTTGACAGCCCGCCGGATGAAGAACTCGAGCGCGAACGCCAGGAGATGGAAGCGACCGGCGAGCGCCTTAAGGCGCGGCGCGAGGAACGCCGGGAAGCCGAGCGACAGGCGCAGACAAACGCTTCGGAGCGGGAACAGCGCGAACAGCGTTGCGCGGATCTGCGATCGTCGCTCAGCAAGCTGACCGAAAACCGGCGCCTGCTGGTCCCGGACGGCGAGGGTAACGTCCGACGCCTGCCGGAGGAGGAACGCCAGGAGCGCGTGGCCGAACGGCGCCGCCAGATCGAAGAAGAATGCGGATGAGGCGGCAGCGCCGTAGGTTGGGTTGACGAAGGAAACCCAACGGGTCGAGGTCGAATCCATAGACACGATTCAACGTGGAACCGGCGGATCGCTCGTCGCGTTGGGTTTCCTTCGTCAACCCAACCTACGCGGAATGCGGCCGCCGGGCACCCTCAGGTCGGGTTGAACGCGGTACCCGAGTTATGCCTCGCGGTCCCGCCCGCAGGCCCAGCAGATCTCGAATGCGGGTTCGTTGATCTCGCCGCATTTGCGGCAGGTCCATTGCGCGCCGTCCGGTTGGCTGCGTTCGAAGTGGCCGATCAGGTCGCGTGCGCGCTCATACAGATCCGGGTCCTCGATCCAGACCGTCGGGCGCGTGTCCATCGGCAGCTCGCCGATCGCGCCGGTCAGCATGTTGCCATGCACCGTCGCGGCGATGCCGTGGTGTGCCAGGTGGTCGCGGATGATCTGGGCGTCGAACGCGTTCTCCGCACTGTAAACCCGCTTCAACTCAGGCCGCCTCCTCTTCGATGCCGTAGGGCAGTGGCCTGCGTTCCGCCGCCTGGCCGTCGATCGACAGAGGGTCGTCGGCCCCGGTATGGATGACCGCGAGCACGAGGCAGCCCCCCACCGGCAACGGTGCGCCCTCGACGATTTCACCGACCTTTTTCCCGTCCTGCTCGACGGCCGTGCCCGGCGCGGGGATATCGGCGTTTGTCGATAGATGGAGCAGTTGCATGCGGCGTTTGATGCGGCCGAGGTAGTGCGTGCGCGCGATCACCTCCTGGCCGGGGTAACAACCCTTGCGGAAGTCGATCGCCCCGAGGCGATCGAGATTGAGCATCTGGGCAACGAAGTGACCGGCCGTGGCCTCGTGGACGGTCGGTATACCGGCCTCGATGTCGAGCAGCCGCCACTGACTGCTGTCCACCTCGACCGTATGCCCGGCGAGCTGATCCCACACGGCCGTTACCGCCTCCGGTTCGCCGTGGATCTGCCAGCGGGGCCGCGGACCGGCGAGGCGCACGATACGCGCGCCGGCCTCGGAGACGACCGATTGACCGGGCTCGACCGGCAGCGAGTCGGCCACGGCCCCCAGGGCGACGGCGGCGTTGTGACCGGCCGCGGCACAACGCGCGAGCGCATTCGAAACGTCGTCGATTCGGACATCCGCACGCAACACGTATTTGGCCAGTTGCTGGCGTACCGGTTCCATTCGATCGCTCGGGATCTCCAGCAGGAAGCGATCGGGCTCTGCGTAGAGTCGCCCGACCATAAGCAGTCGGCCGCGAGCGTCGGAGTATGAGGTCAGCCGCGACGTGCCGGTTTCAAGGCCAAGTACATCCGTGCTCAACTGACCGTGCAGGAACGTCGCGGCGTCGGTGCCCTGCAGCGACAGCAGGCCCCGATCATCGAGCCGACAGCGAATGCTGCCATCGGTGATCGCCATGCTCTGGTCGTCCAGAGCCTCGGTCGGGGCGCCGTTGCCGGGGAGAGTGGTGGAATCCGTCGCGGACATCGCTGCACTCCTGAGTCGGTTGAGGGGCCGCGTTGAAACGCCTGCCCGTACCCGGGGTGGGGGCGATCGGTATCGAACCCAAGGTATACCGGCTATTGTAGCGTGTCGTAATCATCGTGCGGCGACCGGGCTGCAGGAAACGAATCGCCGCTTCGTTCCGTCGCTGGCTTGTGTAATGTTCGTTATAATTACTTTTCGGTAGTGATTCCTGCTATTGCTGGCCGCTTGTAAGGCGCAGTGTTTTGACAAAGACCTGTCGAGCGGCAACAATGCCGGCTCAAGCGATGAGGATCGTCCGCATGACCGGGTCCAATAGTCACAAGCCTGCTGACAGCGAAGCGCTGCAGTCGCCGACGGACGTCGACCGCCGCAGGGATTCCGGTGAGCCGTCCGACGTCACTCCCAAATCCGGGGAGGCCGGTGGTCCGAAAGGTCTTGAGCCCACCCGGTACGGTGACTGGGAGCGCAACGGGCGCTGCATCGATTTCTGAAACGGTCGCCGATACCGATCCCGGACTGCTCCGACAGTTGCCGGGCCATTGTCGTGGAAGGGGAACTCAACATGGCTGGACGCGCAAAACCGCTGTCGCCGCACCTGCAGATCTACCGCCTGCCGCTCAACGCCATCCTCTCCATTACGCACCGTATTACGGGCGTGATTCTCGCGCTCGGGGCCGTCCTGGTAGTGGCCATGCTGATCGCGGCCGCGTCCGGATCACAGGCCTGGGGTGCGATGTACGCGATGGGGGCCCATTGGCTCGGCCAGATCATCCTGTTCGGCTTCACGCTCGCGCTGTATTACCACATGTGCGCCGGCGTCCGGCACCTGTTCTGGGACGCCGGCTACGGCTACGAGTTGCAGACCGCGCGACGGTCTTCGCAGGCGATCATCGTAGCAGCGATCGTTCTCACCCTCGCCACCTGGGCGGTCGCGTATTCGGTTTCCGGAGGTTGATGGCATGAGTCTGCGTACACCGCTTGCCGCCGCGCGCGGACTGGGTTCCGCCAAAGAAGGCGTCGATCACTGGTGGAAACAGCGCCTGACCGCGATCGCGCTGGTCCCGCTGTTGCTCTGGTTCGGTTTCTCGGTGGCCCTGTTGGGAACGGCCGATTACTACACGGTCGTGGGCTGGCTGGCCCATCCGGTCAACGCCGGCCTGATGATCCTCGTGCTGGCAACCGGTCTCTGGCACGGCGCGATCGGTCTGCAGGTCGTAATCGAGGACTACATCGCCACTGAATGGAAAAAGATCACGGTACTGCTGCTGGTGCAGTTTGCGGCCGTGGTCCTCGCCCTTGCCGGCATTCTCGCCGTGCTCCGTATCGCCCTGGGAGTCTGACTGCATGACCGCCGACTACACCATCGTCGATCATACCTACGACGTCGTCGTCGTGGGCGCCGGCGGCGCCGGCCTGCGCGCGACGCTCGGCATGGCCGAGAAAGGCCTCAGCACGGCCTGCGTGACCAAGGTCTTCCCGACCCGCAGCCATACCGTGGCCGCGCAGGGCGGTATGTCGGCCGCGCTCGGAAACATGGGCGAGGACAACTGGCAGTGGCACATGTACGACACCGTCAAGGGGTCGGATTGGCTCGGCGACCAGGACGCGATCGAGTACATGTGCCGCGAGGCCGTGCCGGCGGTCATCGAGCTCGAGCATTCCGGCGTGCCGTTCTCACGGACCGACGAAGGTACGATCTACCAGCGGCCGTTCGGTGGCATGACGACCCATTTCGGCAAGGGCACGGCCCAGCGCACCTGCGCGGCGGCCGACCGGACCGGTCACGCGATCCTGCATACGCTCTACCAGCGCTCGCTGGCGGAGAAAGCGGAGTTCTTCATCGAGTACTTCGCGCTCGATCTGATCATGGAGGACGGCGAGTGCCGTGGCATCATCGCCTGGGAGCTCGCGACGGGGACATTGCACCGGTTCCGGGCCCAGCAGGTCGTGCTCGCGACCGGTGGTTACGGACGCTCCTACTTTTCCTGCACTTCGGCCCACACCTGCACCGGTGACGGCAACGGCATGGTGCTGCGGGCGGGCCTGCCGCTGCAGGACATGGAGTTCGTCCAGTTCCATCCGACCGGCATCTATGGCGCCGGTTGTCTGATCACCGAGGGCGTGCGCGGCGAGGGCGGCTACCTGACCAACTCCGAGGGTGAGCGCTTCATGGAGCGCTATGCCCCCAACGCGAAGGATCTCGCATCGCGGGACGTGGTCAGCCGCGCCATGACGATCGAGATTCGCGAAGGCCGGGGTGTGGGCACGAACAGTGACCACATCCATTTGAACCTGCAGCACCTCGGACCCGAGGTGATCAACGAGCGCCTGCCGGGCATCGCCGAATCGGCACGGATCTTCGCCGGAGTCGATGTCACGAAGGAGCCGATCCCCGTGATTCCGACGGTGCACTACAACATGGGCGGTATCCAGACGAACTACCGCGGTGAAGTGGTGACGCTGGCGGATGATGATCCGGACGCGGTGGTCCCCGGGCTGATGGCGATTGGCGAGGCCGCCTGCGTATCGGTGCACGGCGCGAACCGGCTCGGTTCGAATTCGCTGCTGGATATTGTCGTCTTCGGTCGGGCCGCGGCGATCCGGGCCGCCGAACTGATCGAGCCGGGCGCCACACAGCGGCCGCTGCGCGATGGCTCCAGCGACTGGATCATCGAGCGTTTCGATCGCCTGCGCCACGCGGATGGCGGTACCTCGACGGCGGAACTGCGCGATCGGATGCAGGCGACAATGCAGGCGAATGCCGCCGTGTTCCGCACCGAGGAACTGCTCTCCGAGGGCAGCGAGAAGATGAACGAGATCTATCGTGCATTCGCGGATGTCCGGGTTTCCGACCGCTCGCTGATCTGGAATACGGATCTGGTCGAGACGCTGGAACTCGAAAACCTGCTCGGCTGTGCCGTCACGACCGTGGATTCGGCGCTCAACCGCAAGGAGAGCCGGGGTGGCCACGCCCGTGAGGACTACGCCGACCGCGATGACGACAACTGGATGAAGCACACGCTGTGCTGGGTGGATCCCGATAGCGGCAGCACACGAATCGATTACCGACCGGTCCACATGTACACGCTGACCGACGAGGTGGAGACGATCCCGCCGAAGCAGCGCGTGTACTGAAGGATCGGCAACCGGGGTACTGGCGCGACAGTCAGGGCACCCGATCAATCAAGGGGCATGCACGATGGCGCAGTTCACGCTTCCCGCGAACAGCAAAATCGAGATGGGCAAGACGTTTCCGGCACCGGAGGGCGCGACGCGTACGCGGAAATTCCGCGTGTACCGCTGGAATCCGGATACGGATGACAACCCGCGCATCGATACGTTCGAGATCGATCTCGATCGCACGGGGCCGATGGTTCTCGACGCCATCATCCACATCAAGAACGAGATCGATCCGACGCTCACTTTCCGTCGATCCTGCCGTGAGGGGATCTGCGGGTCCTGCTCGATGAACGTGAACGGGCGCAACACGCTCGCCTGCATCAGCGCGATCGAGGATTACAAAGGTGACGTCAATATCTACCCGCTGCCGCACATGGAGGTCCACAAGGACCTCGTGCCGGACATGACGCATTTCTATGCCCAGCATGCGTCGGTCGAGCCGTGGATCAAGACGCAGTCGCCGACCCCGCCGGATCGCGAGCGGCTGCAGTCGAAGGAGGAACGGGAGAAGCTCGACGGGCTGTACGAGTGCATCCTGTGCGCCTGCTGCTCCACGAGTTGCCCAAGCTACTGGTGGAATCCCGAGAAGTACCTGGGGCCCGCCACGCTGCTGAATGCCTACCGCTGGATCGCGGATTCCCGCGACGAGGCGACCGGCGAGCGCCTCGATGCCCTCAACGACCCGTTCAAGCTCTATCGCTGCCACACGATCATGAACTGCACGGACTCGTGTCCGAAGGGCCTCAACCCCGCGAAGGCGATCGGCGAGGTGAAAAAACTGCTGGTCGAGCGCCGGGGCTGAAGCCGGGCTCGGTCGGGCCCCGCACGGAGATGTCGCGCCATGAATGGGACGTCACGTCTGCGCTGGCTGTGCCGGCGGGGGATGAAGGAACTCGACGTGCTCCTTTCCCGCTTCCTGGAGGGCGGCTATCCGGCGCTGGATGAAGCGGGGCAGCGCGGTTTCGCGCGCCTGCTTGAACACCAGGATCCCGAGATCTACGCCCTGCTGACCGGCCGGGCGGAGACGGATGATCCGGAAATCGATCGTGTCGTCCAGCACATTCGAAACGACACTGGTCTTTGAGCGGGGGCGTTCCCGCGTTCTGACGGCCGCGGTGGTGGTCGCATGGCTTGCGGGCTGTCTGGGCGTCGCGCTCGCGCTGGACCATCCACTGACCATCGCCGTGGTGCCGCTCGCCATTATCGGTTGCCGGATCGACCTGCGGCGGCTGGAGCCCGGACTCCGTCTCTGGTGGCGTGGGCAGGGTGACTGGCGTCTCGGTGAGTCCGAGGGGCCTGCATGGACGCTGGATCGCTCCACCTGGTCGACGCCATGGCTGATTGTGCTCGTATTGCGCGGCCCTGCCCGCGCGGTGCGTATCCCATTGGCTCGCGACGCCGTTGATCCGGCCGTGTGGCGGCGTCTGCGGGCCCGTCTGCGTATCAGCGGGGGCAGTGTATCCGAGGGAGGTTCTGCATGAGTACACGACACGCCGCCTGGGGGCCCTCCAATGCCGCGCGGTCCGCGCTGGTCGCAATGCTGGCCGGCGTATTGATCGCATTGGCGTCATCCGGGACCCGTGGCGCCCAGGACGCCCCGGAGCTCGATGCACTGTTTGAGCGGTTGCAGGCGGTCGAGAGCCAGGCGGAAGGAAATCGCGTGACGAATCGAATCTGGGTCCTTTGGCGGCAGATCGATGAACCGGAGCTTGCGGCCGCCATGGAGCAGGGCATCGTCGCCATGCGCTCGGGCCGCCATGCCGACGCCGAACGTCGGTTCAGCGCGGTGATCGAGGCGGAGCCCGCATACGCCGAGGCGTGGAACAAGCGCGCGACGGTGCGCTATATGCGCGCGAGCTACGTGGCCGCGGCCGCCGACATCCGCCGGGCACTGGCCCTGGAGCCCCGTCATTTCGGGGCCCTGGCCGGCCTCGGCCTGGTGTATATGGCGCTTGAGCGCTACCGCGCGGCGATCGAGTCGTTCGAGCGTGCCCTGGAGATCAACCCCTGGCTCGACGGCACGCGGCGCAATATCGCCATTGCGCGCGAGCGGCTGCAGGCCGGGAATACCTGATCGGCGAGCGTTATGCGGACCTTACCGCCAGCGGATTCCCGGTCTCCGCGTGCCCGCGGCTTGAATCGCCGGGCGATACCCCCCACATCCGAGGCAGGTCAGACGATTCGGCTGCGCGCGTAGTGTATCCGTATCCGGCCAGCTAGAATAAACCAGCTAGAATAAATACGAGGACCGGACTTCTGGTGCCACCGCAGTGGGTGCAGATGGACGGTTCGCAGTCGAATTTATCGCGATCGCGCCCGGGCCGCTCAGCGGACCCACACGGTATCGGGCCGGTCGTCGGTAAAGCGTTATGCTTCCAGCGGAGAATCGCTTCATGGCAAAAGGGCAGTCATTACAAGAACCCTTCCTCAATCAACTCCGGAAGGAACGCATCCCGGTGTCGATTTTTCTTGTGAACGGGATCAAATTGCAGGGCCAGGTCGAGTCATTCGACCAGTTCGTGGTGCTGCTCAAGAATTCGGTCAGTCAACTCGTCTACAAGCATGCGATCTCGACGATCGTGCCCTCGCGGGCGGTGCGTCTGGATGCGCCGGGCGACGACGAAGGCGAGGCGGAGGGCTGATCGGCCCCGGTAGTCTGTCCGGGAAACCGCGCTTTGTTTGAGCGACCCCGCAGCGAGACCGAACGGGCCATCGTGGTCCATATCGGTATTGGCCGGACGTGGTCCGAGGAGGCGGTGCAGGAATTCCGGGAACTGGCACTCGCCAGCGGCGCCGATGTCGTTGGCGAGATCGTCGGCAGCCGGATGAAACCGGATCCGAAGTACTTCGTCGGCACCGGCAAGGCCGAGGAAATCCGCGAGTACCTCGAAGCCCGGGAAGCGGATCTCGTGCTGGTGGACCATGCCCTGTCACCGGGGCAGGAGCGCAACCTGGAGCGCGCGCTCAGCTGTCGCGTGCTCGACCGCACGGGACTGATCCTGGATATCTTCGCCCAGCGCGCACGGTCGTTTGCCGGCAAGCTGCAGGTGGAACTCGCCCAGTTGACCCACCTGTCGACGCGACTCGTCCGTGGATGGACTCACCTCGAGCGCCAGAAGGGCGGCATTGGCCTGCGGGGTCCCGGCGAGACGCAGCTGGAGATGGACCGCCGGCTGCTCAACGGTCGGATCAAGCAGATCCGCAAGCGGCTGGAACGCGTGCACCGTCAGCGCGAGCAGGGCCGTCAGGCCCGGCAGGCGGCGGAATCGCCGCAGCTCGCGCTGGTCGGTTACACCAATGCGGGCAAATCGACCCTGTTCCGGCGTCTGGCCGAGCCCGATGCCCATGTGGCCGACAGCCTTTTCGCGACCCTGGATCCGACCCTGCGGAAATTGCCGCTGCCGTTCGGTCATCCGGCCGTGCTCGCCGACACGGTTGGTTTCATCCGTGAACTCCCGCATGAACTCGTCGAAGCGTTTCGCTCGACCCTGGAAGAGACCCGCGATGCGAGTCTACTGCTGCACGTCATCGATGCGGCCGACGAGACCCGTGATCGCCGGATTGCCGACGTGGAACAGGTGCTCGCCGAGATCGGCGCTGCGGATGTCCCCATCCTCGAGGTGTACAACAAGATCGATCTGGCCGAGGGCAATGGTCCGGCAATCGAGCGCGATGCCGCCGGCCAGCCGATCCGGGTGCGGGTCTCCGCGCACACGGGCGAGGGCATCGAACGGTTGCTCGAAGCGATCGCGGAGCGCCTCAGCGGCGAGCAGCTCCATGGGTGGCTGCGGATCGCGCCTGATCGGGGGCGACTCCGGGCGCGCCTGTACGCCGAGGGGGCTGTCGTGACGGAACGCCCGGAGCCGGACGGTTCCATGTGGCTGGAGGTCGCGATCGACCGGACGGACTGGGAGCGGATCGCCGCGGCCGAGTCGATCGCGCCGGACGGGCTGCTGTATTCGACCGATCGAGTTGCGGGCGAAGGATGAGGTCAATAGAATACCGGCGGTTGCGCTGGACGGTGGGCGCCGCCGTTTCGATTCCCGCACCTCGCGTGTTTCCCTTGCAATCATCGACCCACTCTCGCTTTACGGGAGCAGCAAATAATGGCCTGGAATGAGCCCGGCGGTGGCGGTAACCGCGACCCATGGGGAAATCGCGGCAGCGGCGGCGACGGCGGTCCACCCGACCTCGACGAGGCGCTGCGAAAAGCCAAGAACCGCCTGAGTGGACTGTTCGGCGGTGGCGGCGGCTCCGGCGGTGGCGCTGGTGGCGGTGGCCTTCCCGATGTCAATCCGAAGCTCGCGTGGGGGATTCTCGGTCTGGTCTTCCTGGGCTGGCTGGCGTCCGGCTTCTACATCATTCAGGCGGCGGAACGCGGCATCGTTACCCGTTTCGGCGCCTTTGTGACCGAGGTCGGCCCGGGGCCGCACTGGCACCTCCCGTGGCCCATCGATTCCGTCGAGACCGTGAACGTCGCCGAGAACCGCTCGCTGTCACTGCAACAGCAGGGAATGCTCACGCGCGATGAGAACGTGGTCGTGGTCGATATGTCGGTGCAGTACGACGTGAAGGATGCGACCGGCTTCCTGTTCGACGTCCGTGGGCCCGAAGAGACCCTTCATCAGGTAATCGAAAGCGTCGTGCGCGAGGTCGTTGGCAAGAACCGGATGGATTTCATCATCACGGAAGGCCGTGGTGAGGTCGCGAACCGCGTCCATGAGCTGGCACAGGGGATCGTCGACGGATACGGGACCGGACTCAATATCCAGGCAGTCAACCTGCGCAACGCGCAGCCGCCGGAACCGGTACAGCCGGCGTTCGAGGACGCGATCACGGCCCGCGAGGACCAGCAGCGCTTCATCAACGAGGCGCGTGCCGTGCGGAACCGGGTCATCCCGGGTGCCCGCGGTGAGGCCGCCCAGACCGTCGAGGAGGCACGCGCATACCGCACCCGTGTCGTGGAGTCGGCTGAAGGTGATATCTCGCGGTTCAATGCGCTCCTGACCGAGTACCAGCAGGCGCCTGAGGTCACGCGCAAACGCCTCTACATGAACACGATGGAACGGGTCCTGAGCAACACCGGCAAGGTGCTGGTCGATCGTGAGGGAGAGGGCCGCAACATGATATATCTGCCACTCGACCGCATGGCGAATCAGCCATCGGGGCAGTCCAGTAGTGGTACCAGGAGTGGTCTGCCGTCGGCGCCGATGAGCAGCGGCGCGGCCGGTTCGGATAGTGATTCGTCACGGGGTAGCCGGCCCGACCGGTCGCGGGGGTCGAACTGATGAATCGCTTCTATGCATTCCTGACCGCGCTGGCGATCCTTGTCGTGGTGGCGGTCGCATCGACCTTCCAGGTCCACGTGACCGAACGCGCGATCAAACTGGAACTGGGTGAGGTGGTCGCCGCCGATTACGAGCCGGGAATCCACTTCAAGATCCCGTTCTATCAGCGCGTATACAAGTTCGACGATCGAATTCTGACACTGGATTCCTCGCCGGACCGCTATTTGACGGCGGAACAGAAGAACCTGATCGTCGATGCCTTCGTGAAGTGGGAAATCGTCGATACGGTCCAGTTCTTCAAGTCCACCGGAGGTGACGAACAGCGGGCGCGTGGGCGTCTTCATCAGTTCGTCGAGAATCAGCTCAAGGACGAGTTCGGCAAACGCGCGATCGTTGAGGTCGTCTCGGGTGAGCGCAACGAGATCATGCAGGCGGTCCGGGAAATCGTTGACGAAAAGGCGCAGGACCTCGGCATCAATGTGGTCGATGTCCGGATCAAGAAGGTTGATCTGCCCGAAAGCGTGCTCACTTCGGTCTATGATCGGATGACGAAAGAACGCGAGGCGGTGGCACAGCGGTTCCGCGCCGAGGGGCGCGAGGAGGCGCAGCGGATCCGCGCCGAAGCGAATCGCGAGGTCGAAGAGATCGCTGCCGAGGCGTATCGCGAGGCGCAGGGCATCCGCGGTGAAGGCGACGCGATCGCGGCCAACACGTACGCGAAGGCGTATCGCGAGGACGCCGAGTTCTATTCGTTCTATCGCAGCCTCCTGGCGTACGAGGAGTCGTTCAAGGGTGGACGCGACTCGCTGGTCCTCGAGCCCGACTCCGAATTCTTCGACTACTTCGGCAATTCGAGTGGCCGGAGCGGAGAAGAGGATTCGGACGAGTGACGCCGGTCGCCCGCATGGTGATCGGGGCCGGTCGCATGGCCGGTCCCGATGGAGCCTGATCCATGGACCTGGCATGGGGTGACCTGGGGGTCGCGATCGCCCTCGTGCTGGTGATCGAGGGTGTAATGCCGTTCCTCGCGCCGTCCTCGCTGCGGCGCACGCTTGCGACCATGGCCGCGATGCCGGATCGCTCCCTGCGGATTGTTGGAGCGGTCAGCATGATGATCGGTCTCGCCCTGCTGTATTTCATCCGATGAGTGCGAACGTTCCCGGAACACGCAACAGGCCCGGTATGCGGTGGTTACTGCCCGAGGGAATCGAGGAGGCGCTGCCGCAGTCGGCCGCGCGCCTCGAACGGCTGCGACGCCGTCTGCTGGACGTGTATTCCCGCTGGGGATACGAACTGGTCATCCCTCCCCTGATCGAGTATCTCGATTCGTTGCTGATTGGAGCGGGTCATGACCTCGAGCTCGACACCTTCAAGCTGGTGGACCAGCGTTCGGGCCGGATGATGGGGCTGCGCGCGGACATGACGCCGCAGGTCGCGCGCGTGGATGCGCACCGTTTGTCTCGGCCCGTTCCCACGCGGTTGTGTTATGTGGGGTCCGTCGTGCATACCCGACCGGGGCCGTTCGGGGGTGGGCGGAGTCCCCTGCAGGTGGGCGCGGAGTTGTATGGCCACGGTGGCCTCGAGGCCGATGTCGAGGTAGTCGAACTCCTGTTGACGACACTCGACGAGGCCCGGGTATCTGGCCCCCTGTGTCTGGATCTCGGGCATGTAGGAATCGTCCGTGGACTGGCCGCGAAGACGGGGATTGGTGAAGCGGACGAGGCGGCGCTGTTCGAGATGCTGCAGCGCAAGAGCACGCCCGATATCGGCACGTATATCGATGGCCTTGAGCTCGATGCGGAATCCGATGCGATGTGGCGCAGCCTGATCGATCTGCATGGCGATCGATCCGTGCTCACGCGGGCGCGCGAAGCGCTGGCGGCGGCCGGCCCGGATGTCCTCGGGGCGATCGACTACCTGGAACGGATCGGTGAGTGTCTGGCGGAACGCCATCCGGAGCTGCGGCTGCATTTCGATCTGGCCGAACTGCGCGGTTACCACTACCACACCGGCGTCGTGTTCGCCGCATTCGTGCCCGGTGAAGGTGAAGAGATCGCCCGCGGGGGGCGTTATGACGGCATCGGCG
>Ga0136557_1001929_pt1 | contig 12549 bp, 10 predicted proteins | sample AntRauTorckE6832_FD_104796 | JGI IMG/M metagenome (GOLD analysis project Ga0136557, IMG submission 104796) | Saline lake microbial communities from Rauer Islands, Antarctica - Metagenome Torckler E6 #832 | ecosystem: Environmental > Aquatic > Non-marine Saline and Alkaline > Saline | place...
AACAAAAACCGCGCTGCTCGCCGGTCAACTACCTGTAAAACCTAGACTGCCCGGTTAACCAGCGCTTCGGCGGCGCCGAACAGTCCAGTGCGACCATCCGTGACCACGTAAACGGGCGTCGACTCCAGCAGAGGCCGCATGCGGCCTTTATCCTCAAAACCCCGCTGGAACGAACCCTGCGAGAGAACGTTGATCATGCCCGGCAGAATCCCGCCGCAGAGATAGACTCCGCCGGTGCTTCCCAGCGTCAATACGGCGTTGCCGGCAACGCGTCCAAGAATTTCACAGAAATGCTGGAGCGTCTGGTGTGCGAGCCCATCCGACCCGTTCAGGGCAGCGGCGGTTATCTTCTCCTGCACGTCAAGGGCCGCGGTAACGCCCTGAATCTCTGCATGCGCCTGATACAGATTCAGCAAACCCTGGCCGCTGAGAATCCGCTCAACGGACACCCGTCCAAATCGGGACTTGAGTATCTTCAGGACGGCGAAATCTGTGTCATCTGTCGGGGCAAAATCCACATGACCGCCCTCCGTTACCAACGGCAACCAGCCTGGCTGCCCCTGCCCAGACGGCAAGAGCGCGGACACGCCAAGGCCAGTGCCGGGGCCCATCACCAGTTTCGGGCGCCGGGCATCCCCCGGGCCACCGCACAGATAGGTCAGCCTGTCGGCGGCGACATGGGGGACCCCGAGTGCCATCGCCGTGAAATCATTGATCACTTTGAAAAGATCCCAGCCAAACTGCGTGCGGAGCGTTTCACTGTCAAAATGCCAGTGGTTGTTGGTCATTCGCACCCGGGTACCCTGATCTGGCGATGCCACTGCCAGGCAGGCCGAGTGCACCTGCTTCACCCCGGACCTGCCGAGGTAATCTGCGATGGCGGAGTCCAGATTGTCGTAATCTCGGCAGCGGAAGGTCTCAATGTCCTCAGGCGTTACCTCACCGGAATGCACAAGCGCGAACCGGGCGTTGGTGCCACCAATGTCCCCGACCAGCGAGCAGGTACCGGTGGTCATGCGTCATGATTCCAGAAAAAACTCGCGCCCTCCTCCGGCGTACTCGCAGCCCGTCGCATCCAGCCAAAGAGTTCCCGGCCCAGCCCGTGGTGATAGCTGCTGAGATCTGCCTGCTGGGCTTCGCGGTCGGCAAACTCCCGGTCGGGCACCTCAATTTCAAGCTGGCCGGTAACCGCGTCCAGGTTAATGACATCACCGTTCTTTATCCGGCAAAGCGGGCCGCCATTCGCGGCCTCCGGATATACATGAATGGCGGCGGGCACCTTTCCGGAAGCGCCGGACATGCGGCCGTCGGTGACCAGGGCCACCTTGAATCCCCGGTCCTGCAGTACACCCAGATAGGGCGTCAGTTTATGCAGCTCGGGCATGCCATTGGCTCTGGGCCCCTGGAAACGGACCACCACAATGCAATCCTTATCAAGCGCGCCGGCCTCAAACGCGGCTTTCAGTTCGTTCTGGTCATTGAACACCACCGCAGGTGCTCTTACGGTGCGGTGCTCTTCCATAACCGCCGACACCTTGATGACGCCGCGGCCAAGGTTGCCATCGAGAACCCGCAGGCCACCATCAGGCGCAAACGGCTCACGGGCTGTACTCAGCACATCGGGCCTGGCACTTTTCTCGGCCACGGGTTTCCACACCAGCCTATCCCCGTCCATTTCCGGCATCCGGGTGTAACGATCCAGACCGCGCCCCATAACCGTTTCAACGTCATTGTGAAGCAACCCGGCGTCCAGCAGTTCGCGGATCAGAAAGGGCGTCCCACCGGCTTCATGGAACGCATTGATATCTTCCTGCCCATTCGGGTAGATGCGGGTCATCGAGGGAACCGCCGAAGACAGTTCGGAATAGTCGTTCCAGTCGATAATGATGCCCGCCGCCCGCGCAATGGCGATCCAGTGAATGGTATGGTTCGTTGAACCGCCGGTGACCAGCAGCGCCACCAGGGCATTGACGATACTCTTTTCGTCTACCATGTCTCCCAGACCGAGAGACCCGCCGTGAGGTTTGGAAAGCCGAATAACCTGCTCGGTCGCCGCCTGTGTCAGTTCCTCCCGCAGTGGAGTGCCAGGATTCACGAATGCGGAGCCGGGCAGATGGAGCCCCATCACCTCTACCAACAACTGGTTGCTGTTGGCGGTCCCGTAGAAGGTACAGGTACCAGGGCTGTGATAGGACTTGGACTCCGCCTCGAGCAGTTCGTCCCGGCCGATTTTACCCTCCGCATACAACTGACGGATTCTCTGCTTTTCCTTATTGGGCAGCCCGGAGGGCATGGGCCCTGCTGGCACCAGCACTGTTGGCAGATAGCCGAAACTGAGGGATCCGATCAGTAAACCCGGAACAATCTTGTCGCAAATACCCAGCAGCAGTGTGGCATCAAACATGTTGTGACTGAGCGCCACCGACGTACTCATGGCAATAGTGTCACGGGAAAACAGGCTCAGCTCCATGCCGGGCTGGCCCTGAGTCACGCCGTCACACATGGCCGGCGTGCCGCCGGCAAACTGGGCTACCGAGCCCATGCCGTTGGCGGCTTTGCGGATGATGTCGGGGAAATCCTGATAAGGCTGGTGTGCCGATAACATGTCGTTGTAGGCGGAAACGATGGCAACGTTGGCCTTGTTCATGAACTTGAGCGTGTCTTTATCCGCAGCGTTACAGGCTGCAAAACCATGAGCCAGATTACCGCAGGACAGGCTGCTGCGGTGAGGAGACTGCGCCTTCAAGGCTTCCATCCGCTCAAGATAGTCCTGACGGGTGCCTCGGCTACGCTCGATTATCCGCCGGGTTACCGCTTCTACGGTCGGGTGCATACTGGGTCTCCTGATAATCCTGAGTGTTTTACCTTTCTACTCACGTTGCTTTTCGCGTAATTTTACGTTCTTTTTTCGCTTGGAACATCTTAAAATGTTCATATTTTCCGTAGTTATTGCTATATTTACTACATAAAACGAAAAGCGAACAACAAACAACGAGAATTGGAGCCAGAACATGACTATTCGCATCGCAATCAACGGATTCGGACGCATTGGCCGCAATGTTCTCCGCGCACTTTACGAAAACGACTACCGTGAGCAGATGCAGGTGGTCGCCATCAACGACCTTGGCGACGCTGAAACCAATGCACACCTGCTGAAGTACGACAGTGTTCACGGTCGCTTCAACGGCATTGTAAACCATGACGACGAGTCACTGTCGGTTAACGGTGACCGCATCGCCATCACCGCCATTCGCGACCCCGAGGCACTGCCCTGGAAGGATAACCGTGTCGATGTCGTCCTTGAATGCACCGGGCTGTTCACCTCCCGGGCCAAAGCCGGTGCACACCTGAAAGCCGGTGCCAGCAAGGTCATCATCTCGGCTCCCTCCCCGGATGCAGACGCAATGGTGGTTTACGGAGTCAATGAAAGCATACTGACCGCTGACCACCATATTATTTCCAACGCCTCTTGCACCACCAACTGCCTCGCGCCTGTGGTTGAGGCACTGCACAACACGATTGGCATTGAAAGCGGGCTGATGACCACGATTCATTCCTATACCAATGACCAGCATCTGAGCGACGTCTATCATTCTGATCTGTATCGGGCGCGCTCGGCGACCCAGTCCATGATTCCCACCAAAACCGGCGCGGCGGCTTCTATTGGTAAAGTCATACCGGAACTCTCTGGAAAACTTGACGGGCTGGCCGTGCGGGTTCCTACTATCAACGTTTCACTGGTCGATTTCGGTTTTATTGCCAGCCGCGACACCACTGTGGAAGAAATCAACCAGACCATCAAAGATGCCTCGGAAAACAGCCCGGTACTCGGGTACAACGATGAAAAGCTGGTCAGCGTGGACTTCAACCATAACGCTCTTTCCAGTATTTTTGACGCCAACCACACAAGGGCCATTGGCCGTCATGCAAAAGTCATGGCCTGGTACGACAATGAATGGGGCTTCTCCAACCGGATGCTCGACAACGCCGCCGCACTGATGGGAAAAGCGAGCCAGTAATCCTCGCCCGCCTGCGACTCGGTCCCTTAAGGCTTCTGAAAAGCTTCACTGAAAATAAAAGGAAACAGACACAATGTTAAGGCGCACCAAGATCGTTGCCACACTCGGCCCCGCCACCGACTCGCCGGAATCACTGTCAGCCATTATTGCCGCTGGCGTGGACGTCACCCGGCTGAACTTCTCACACGGCAGCGCGGAAGATCACATGGAGCGCGCCCTTCGGGTTCGAGAGAGCGCAAAGGCCAATGGCCGGTTCGTCGCCCTGCTGGCAGATCTGCAGGGCCCCAAACTGCGGGTTGCCCGGTTTGCCGAAAACAAGGTGACCTTGAAGGTTGGTCAGACGTTTGTTCTGGATGCGGCCATGGACAAGGAAGCGGGCAACAACGAGCGGGTTGGTATTGACTACGAACAGCTGATCAAGGACGTCAAGCCAGGGGACATTCTGGTTCTGGACGATGGCCGCATCGAGATGGAAGTCGAGAGCGTCGACGACACCAGCATTTCATCCCGCGTTCTGATCGGCGGCCCCCTGTCCAATAACAAGGGCCTGAACAAACGCGGCGGTGGCCTGTCTGCCGAAGCGCTGACGGAAAAAGACAAGCAGGACATCAAAACCGCCGCCCGCCTGGGCGCGGACTATGTGGCAGTATCCTTCGTGCGCACTGCCGAGGACATGCACGTGGCTCGTCGCCTGCTGAAAGAAGCCGGCTCGGAAGCGCGCCTGGTTGCCAAGATCGAGCGCGCTGAACTGGCCCACGACAAAGCCGCACTTGATGCGGTGATTGAAGCATCCGACGCCGTCATGGTGGCCCGGGGCGACCTGGCCGTGGAGATTGGCGATGCCGAGCTGGTGGGTGTGCAGAAACACATTATCAGCCGGGCCCGTTCTCTCAATACCGTGGTGATTACCGCCACCCAGATGATGGAGTCCATGATCGAAAACCCCATGCCCACCCGGGCCGAGGTTTCCGACGTGGCCAACGCGGTAATGGACTACACCGACGCGGTCATGCTGTCGGCCGAAACCGCCGTTGGTGATTATCCGGTAGAAGCAGTGAAGGCCATGGTGCGCATCTGCATAGGCGCTGAAAAGCAGCCCTCGATGCACCAGTCCAAGCATCGCATCCACGAGAGCATGGAGCATGTGGATGAGGCCATTGCCCTGTCCGCCATGTATGCGGCAAACCATCTTGAGGGTGTCACGTCGATCATCTGCATGTCTGAAACCGGCGCCACCCCCCTGCTGATGTCCCGCATCAAATCCAGTCTGCCGATTTTCACCTTTTCCCGCCATCACTCGACCCAGCATCGGGTAACCATGTTCCGGGGCGTACAGACGGTGCCGTTTGATTCGGAAACCATTCCGCCGGAGGAAACCAACGCCCGTGCGGTGGATGAGCTGGTGAAGATGGGAGTCGTCAAAGACGGTGACCTGGTGGTCATCACCAAGGGCGATTACGTCAACGCCCAGGGCGGCACCAACACCATGAAGATTATTCGCGTTGGTACTGATATTCGCTAGGTTCTACCTTGGGAAGTTTCCACTCATGCAGCCTTCCGGATAGTACCCGAAGGCTGCGGGGCTACAGACCCGGGAAACCTCAAAGGTCCAATAAACTCCCCCGAACAAGCTCCGAGATCTGATCCCAGTCTCCAGCATTTACCAAGTCATCGGGAGTTAACCAGGTACCACCAACCGCCGAGACGTTGTCGAGGGCCAGGTAGTCCCTGGCGGTATGACGGCGGATACCGCCGGTCGGGCAGAAGGTGACGTCCGGGAATGGGCCAGCGAAGGCCTTGAGGGCCGGGATGCCGCCAGCCACTTCCGCCGGGAAGAATTTGAACTCCCGATACCCCAGGTTGTAGCCAATCATCAATTCGGAAACCGTCGAAATGCCCGGCAGCAGAGGCGCTTCCGAGGTGAGACTGAACTCCAGAATAGCCTCGGTCACACCCGGCGTAATCACAAACTGCGCGCCTGCCGCTTCTACTTGGCGGTACTGGGCGATACTGGTGACCGTTCCCGCTCCCACCCAGACCTCCGGAATGGCTTTTCTTATCTGCTCGATGGCATTGATTCCGTAAGGGCTGCGAAGGGTGATTTCCAGCACCCGGATTCCTCCGTCAACGAGAGCCTGACAGAGCGGCAGTGCCTGATCCGGGTGGCTTACAGTGATCACCGGAATCAGCGGCGAGGCACTCAGGATTGAGCAAACGCGCTCGCGGTGATAGTCAGACAGTCGGCTCATCATTCTCTCCGGTAAAGCGGTGCTAGGTCTTTCATTCCTCAAGCGCTCCAGTAAATCTGCAAGCCCGGTTTGAGGAAAGCCCGAATCGGCATTTCCGGGATATTTCCAGTGTCGCCGCAGGCGGCCTGCAGTGTTGCCAGTTTGCCCTCGCCCCGGATATGCAAGGCTGTGAAACCGGCCCGGGCAAGTGCTCTGAGGGTCAGGGTAATGCGTTTCTGCGGTTGTGACGGGGGCGTCATTGAGGCAACCAGGTCAGAGGACTCTTTGTCCAGCGCCTTTCCCAGCTCCGGGGCATCCGGAAACAGCGAGGCCGTGTGGCCATCATCACCCATGCCAAGAATCAGCACATCCAGCGGCAGGTGAAGTTCTTGCAAAGCGGCTTTTACTGCCCTTAGTCCATCCGCCGGGGTATCACCGGGCTGTTTGAGCGACAGGTACCTGGCCTCGGAAGCCGGGCCCTGCAGCAGATGATTCTTTACCAGCCGGGTGTTGCTGTCCGCATCGTCCTCTGGCACCCAGCGTTCGTCCGCCAGGAGCACGTCAATCCGCGCCCAGTCCAGGGGCTTCTCGCGCAGAGCTTCGAAAAACGGCAGCGGGGTAGACCCGCCGGAAACCACCAGGCTGGCCCTGGGCGCAATCATCAGTCGCTCTGCAAGGTGTTTCGCAACCGAATCTGCCAATGCCAGCGCCGCATCGGCCGGATGATTGTAGAAGTGGGCTTCAACACCGGATGGCAGCTTCAGATCATGCGTCTTCATACCAGCTCCTGCCATCACGGGTGATCATCGCAATGGATGCCACCGGCCCCCAGGTGCCTGCGGCATATCGCTTCGGCGGCTGCCCGCCCTCGTCCCAGTTGCGGATAATCTGGTCGACCCACTGCCATGCGTTCTCTATCTCATCCCGGCGCACGAAAAGATACTGGTTACCCTTCATGATTTCCCACAGCAGCCGCTCATAGGCGTCTGGTATCCGATCGGTTTCGAAGGTTTCGGAGAAAGTCAGCTCAAGCGGGCCCTGCCGCAGCCGCATGCCTTTATCCAGACCCTGATCTTTGGTCAGGATCTGCAGGGACATGCCCTCGTCAGGCTGCAGACGGATGATCAACTTGTTGTTCGCCAGATGCTTCTGATCAGAATCAAAAATGTAATGGGGCGCAGGTTTGAAATGAATAATAATCTGGGACAGCTTCTCGGGCAGGCGTTTGCCAGTGCGGATATAAAACGGCACCCCGGACCAGCGCCAGTTGTCTATCTCGGCTTTCAGAGCCACAAAGGTTTCGGTTTTACTGCCTTTTGCTGCGCCCTCTTCTTCCAGGTAGCCGGGAACAGGCTTGCCGGCGCTGGTACCGGCAGTGTACTGGCCGCGCACAACATGGGTGTCCATCATGTCCGGCGTAATTCTGCGCAGCGCCTTGAGCACTTTCACTTTTTCATTGCGGATGCTATCCGCTGACAGGTCAGAAGGCGGATCCATGGCAATCAGGCAAAGCAACTGCAGCAGGTGGTTCTGTACCATGTCCCTGATCTGGCCCGCCTTGTCAAAATAACCCCAGCGACCTTCGATGCCCACACTTTCAGCCACGGAAATTTCCACATGGGAAATATGATTCTGATCCCACTGTGACGCAAACAGGTTGTTGGCAAAGCGCAACGCAATCAGGTTCTGAACCGTTTCCTTGCCCAGGTAATGGTCAATCCTGAACAGTTGATTTTCGTTGTAGACCTCGCCCAGCTCGTCGTTAATCACTTTTGACGACGCAAGATCGTGACCGATCGGCTTCTCCACCACGACCCGGGTATGGTGATCGCAACACTCACTGCCGCGGAGGTTGCGGGCAATTTCACCGTACATGGACGGAGGCGTTGCCATATAGACCACCAGGTTACTGGGATCGGTGCTGCGCCACCCATTGAGGTCTGCGAAGCCGGCCGGGTCGCCAAAATCGAGGCGGTGATAGTCGACGCGCCGCAGAAACCGCTGTGCCACGTCGGCGTCAAATTCATCCGGCTTGACGTGCTCCTGCAGCTTTCTGTAGAGGAGCTCTCGAACATTGATGACGTCTGACGAACGCCGCGCAATGGCGAGAATGCGGGTTCCTGCATGCAGCAAACCGGCATATTCAAGCTGATAAAGCGCGGGAAACAGTTTCCGCTGCGCCAGGTCACCGAGGGCGCCGAACATCATCAGGTCACAGCGGGTTTCTTCACGATCAACCATCGATTTCTCATCTCCCAGGTACCGGATCGCGCCAACACTTTCAGACTGTGAGTTTGCGCAGGACGCGTGAGGGTCGTAATTTTATCAAAATAATGACAGTTAGTTCCCTTCATTCCAAGGTCTTGCTGACATTAATGATAGGTTTACTACCCTAATAAGCGGATAAACACGCTATAATCGCCACAATTTAAAACAATGCCGATCAGCTTCAGGAGTGCCCGCGATGGCTTCCCATCAAATACAGCGAGATGACAATCTGCTCGCAGACATCAAGAACCGACTGGAATCCCTGAACAAATCCGAGCGTAAAGTGGCAGAGGCCATTCTGCGGGATGCGACGGCGGCGACCCGCTACAGCATTGCAGCACTGGCCCGGGCTGCCGATGTCAGTGAGCCGACCGTTAACCGGTTCTGTCGTGGCTTTTCCGCCACCGGCTTCCCGGATTTTAAAATCCGTCTGGCCCAGAGCATCGCCACCGGCACGCCTTACATCGGTCAGAATATAGAACCGGACGATTCCGTTGATGAGTTTGCCGACAAGATCATGCTCAGCACGATCGCCAACCTGGAGAAAACCCGCCAGTCGCTCGACCCGGGGGCTCTGTCCGCCGCTATTGATCATCTCATTCAGGCCAAACAGATTCATTTCTTCGGCATGGGCGGGTCTGCGCCTGTGGCAATGGATGCCCAGCACAAATTTTTCCGTTTCAACATACCGGTGATGTTTTACGATGACCCCCTGATGCAGCGGATGGTGGCCGCAGGCAGCTCAACCGGCGATGTCATTGTGCTGATTTCCAACACCGGCCGCACCCTTGAAACCATCGAAATTGCGCAGAACGCAAGAGCCAGCGGGGCGACAGTGATAGGCATAACCACGCCCGACTCTCCCCTTGCAGAGGTGTGTACGATTGTAGTCGGGGTCACCGAACCGGAGGATACGGAAGTCTACATGCCGATGGCTTCCAGAATCATTCACCTGACCGTTATCGATATTCTTGCCACCGGGGTCACTCTGAAACGCGGTACTGCTTTTCTGGGTCATCTGAAGAAGATCAAGGAAAGCCTGAGACCCACCCGCGTGCCCCGATAGCCTTCAGCGCGGCGAACTCGCTAGCAGGGCCTGCTGCTCACAACAAAAAAGCACCCCGAAGGGTGCTTTTTTATCAGAGCCTTTCGACATCGGCTCGGTTACGAAGGTATTGCTGATAGGCCCCGTATTCAAGCTGACCGTTGATGGTCGCGAGAAACTCCCTGACTTGCCGGTACTCGTCGCTACTCCTATCGACAACACCCTCTTCCACTGCATCCAGGGCAATGATGGTTACCCCTGACCCCGAGATTTCAGAGCCATAGACAGGGCTTCCGTCCGGTCGACCCAGAGAAAATACCGCCGACATCACGGAAGAGCTGAGCGAGGCGGTGCTGCGCCCCTGATCACTGTAGGCCGTCCACTCCCCCAGTGACAGAGAGGATGCGTCTGCGCCCGCTTTCAGCTCGGCGACCATCGCGTCCGCCCGCTCAAGAAGCGCCTCTTCAGTCTTCTGACGGGTCAGCTGTGAGCGAATCTGCGGCGCCACATCTGCCAGCGGACGCTGACGGGCTTCGAAATACTCGCCAACACGGGCCACCACCGACATGTTGTCTCCAACGTCAATCAGCTCGGTGTTGAAGCCATCATCAAGAACGTCTTCGGAGAACAGCTGGCGAACCAGTCCGGCATGATCAAACGGCGGCTCTCCGCCATCACGCGTGATGCCCTGTTTGGAGCGGATTTCAAGTCCCAGGTTTTGCGCCGGCACTTCCAGGTTATCCTCAGAGTAGGCCTGATCGGCAAGGTCCGTCCGCACCTGTGCAAATCGCTCATTGGCGCGACTGCGTGCAAGGTCACGACGTAACTGGTCCTGCAGTTCTGCCAGCGGCGGAACCGCAGACCTGCGAACATCGGTAACCCTGATCAGATGAACACCAAAACTGGTTGAGACCGACTCGGATACCTGACCTTCTTCCAGCGAGAAGAGCGCTTCTTCGAAGGCCGGATCATAAACGCCCCGTCCGGCATAGCCCAGGTCGCCACCCTGCTCGGCAGAGACCGTATCCACTGAATACTCCTCAGCCAGAGCCGAGAAGGACTCACCGGCGGCTAGCTGCTCCTGAATAGTCGTTATGGTCTCTTCGGCGTCAGCACCATCCTCAATCAGAATGTGCGAAGCCCTGCGCTCTTCACGGGCAAGATCCGAGGCGCGCTCCTGGTAGTAGGCCTGCACCTCCTGATCGGTAATGTCGATGGATTCTGCCAGCGCTTCCAGCGAAAGCACGATATAGCGGGCAGTCACCTGCTCCGGCTCCTGAAAGTCCTCCGCGTTTTCTTCGTAGTAAGCGGCGATCTCTTCTTCGGTTACACTAACCTGGTCACTAACCGAGGATCGGGAAAGCGTCGCGACGCGGAAATCCCGGGTCTGGTTCTGGATTGCGAGCACCTGCGCGGCATTCTGGCTGGCCGACAGACCGCTCTGGGCAATACCGGCGCGAATCTGATTGATCACGTATTGCTGACGCATGGTTTCCCTGAACTCGGTGACACCCATGCCCATGTTGCGCACGGCTGCCACGAAACGGTCGCTGTTGAACACACCGTCAACCTGGAACTGCGGCATCTGCGTAATCAATGCATCAATATCGGCATCGGACAACGCCAGACCCTGCTCCTGAGCGTCCTGGGTCAGAACTTTTTGCTGGATCAATGACTGGAGCACGTCACTCCGAATCTGATCCTCGTCCAGCAGGGACTGGTCCGGTCTTTCCATCCGCGAAAGACGGCGTTGGCTTTCAAGCTGGACCACGCGCAGGAATTCCCGCTCGGTGATCGCTTCGCCATTCACCGTGGCGACTTCCGGCTCACCGGAAAATCCGCCAATGATAGCGTCCATTCCCCAGATCGACAGCGAAACAATCAGCAGACCAATGATGATTTTGGCAATCGTGCCCTGGGAATTTTCCCGAATATCTTGAAGCATGTTTCTCCCGGATCCCTGATCAGTATCTATGAGGGCCATTTAACGTAAAAAGGCGCATCCGGTCAGGAATGCGCCCTGGAGTTCTTTCACAACCGCCTGCTTTCGTACCTTTGCGATACTGGCTTCCGGCAAGCGCTGCTGGTAGCACTCCGCGAGGACTGCCACCGAAGAAAGAGTCCGTTATTTAACGGCGTCTTTCAGAGCCTTGCCTGCTTTGAAACCAGGCACTTTGGAGGCCGGAATCTTGATCTCTGCACCAGTCTGCGGGTTGCGGCCAGTACGCGCGGCACGCTCTTTCACAGAAAAAGTACCAAAACCGATCAGCGTAACCTGATCGCCTTTTTTGAGAGCACCAGTGATAGAGGAAGTCATTGAATCCAGAGCGCGACCTGCTGCGGCTTTGGAAATGTCTGCGGATTCTGCAATTGCGTCAATCAGTTCGGACTTATTCACACTAAACCCCTTCGATTCTAGGTTGAAGATGTTATAGGTTGGTTTGTTGTTTCTGGACGTTCCCGACTATCGCATAAGCGGTCAGAGAATTCCATTCTTCACTTTTATTATCCCTGTCGGCTTATTACCGCTGTTCGGAATAGACTTTAAATGCGCGGGAGCCCTTGATATTGGCTGCTTCACGGCGAAACAGTTATACCAATGGGCTCTCTAGGCTGTCAACAACGCGGTCGTTGTTTAATGTGTATTGATGCGCTCGGAGGTGTCATTGTCCTCGTCCCGGGAGCTCCCGGATCCGGCCTCTGAGACCGGTTCTTCGACATTTGGCTTGGGCGCATAGACCAGCGCAATATCGAGCACTTCGTCGATCCATTTTGCTGGCCGGATCTCCAGAGACTCCTTGATGTTATCCGGTATCTCCTTGAGATCTCTCATGTTTTCATCGGGAATGATCACGGTTTTTATGCCGCCACGATGAGCCGCCAGGAGCTTCTCTTTAAGGCCGCCAATGGGCAGAACGCGCCCCCGCAGAGTGATCTCACCGGTCATGGCGACGTCCGCTCTGACCGGAATCTGGGTCAGTGCAGAAAC
>Ga0136557_1001930_pt1 | contig 12548 bp, 11 predicted proteins | sample AntRauTorckE6832_FD_104796 | JGI IMG/M metagenome (GOLD analysis project Ga0136557, IMG submission 104796) | Saline lake microbial communities from Rauer Islands, Antarctica - Metagenome Torckler E6 #832 | ecosystem: Environmental > Aquatic > Non-marine Saline and Alkaline > Saline | place...
GTTGTTCCCATGTATTATCATTGAGCACTGTTCTTGCCATAATTTAGAGAGCCATGTGGTAAATAGTCTCTATATCTTAAGGCTTTTGAACCCCCTTTTCCAGATTAGGGACACGCCCTAATATATACCTTAATGAACCTTGTATAAACTGTCTTTTTTATGCTCGATTTCATTGATGCTAAAGTCTGATTGATACGTACACAGCGAACCGATCACGAATAGTATATGTATGGCATGTATATCACGAAATACACCGTAGCTATTTCAGAGAATAAAAACATTGACACCATTAGAGTATAGGTCAAAAATGCTATTTCGAAAGATAGGTAAAATTGATAGAAGGCACAACTTAGGCCCAATTTGGGCACATAGATTTTTTGATGTAGTTTGGCTATAGCTATGATTGGGCAAGTTTTGATCAAGCCTAGCTTTATATTTCCGCTACAGCCCATATTTTACGGACAAAAAAAAGGCCCCAGTCGTTAGACTGGGGCTTTATAAATATTTGGTAGGCATAAGCAAACTCGAACTGCTGAACACACACTACCAACAAACTTCTACCATGTCAAAGTAGGTCGACCAAATATTATAATATGACGTTATCTTGTATGTATTTATTTATTTTATTAGCTTATAGCTATTCTATAATTAAAAAAAGCAAGGTCAACGAGTATAAGATAAAGTTTAACACGTATTTGGGTACTATAATTTTATAGTATTTTTACCTCTACTCTAGCGTCGATGAAGCTAAAAATAGTATCTTTATTATCAAAAAAATAGTTCTCTCATATTATTGTCTAAGCTATTTTCTTATACTTGAGATTCGTGCGCATTGTCTTATTCATTTTTTTCTCTGCGTATCATTGAGAAAAATATGAAGCATATTACCTATATTCACGAACATTCAGACTGGAATGAGTGGCAATGGTCAGATAAAAAACTGCTGCCATTAGTCAGTCGTGTGCGGATATTACAAGGCCGTCTGCTTGAAAAGTTGCTAACGCTAGGGTTTGAACTTAATGTTGAGGCACAGTTAGATGCCGTGACTTTAGAGATCGTCAAAACGTCAGAGATTGAGGGTGAGTCATTAAATAATGAGTAAATAAGGTCTTCTGTCGCGCGCCACTTAGGAATAGATGATAAGGGTATACTAACTGCTACTCGTGAGATCGATGCAGTTGTGGAAATGATGCTAAATGCGACCTATCACTATCAACAACCATTATTGTTGGACGATTTATTAGGATGGCATAGGGCGTTATTCCCAGATGGATATAGTGGACTTTATCGTATCAAAGCGGGCAGTATGCGTGATGACAGTCAAGGACCTATGCAGGTAGTTTCTGGTAATTATGGTCGCGAGCAGATTCATTTCGTTGCACCTAGTGCCGATAGGCTATCAGATGAGCTAGACAGTTTTATCCTGGTTTAACATCTTACCAAATGAGCAAGAGAACATAGATCTGGTGATTAAAACAGGTATCGCTCATTTATAGTTTGTGACGATCCATCCTTTTGATGATGGGAATGGGCGATTGACCTGTGCCATTACTGAGAGAGCACTGGCGCAAAGCGAGGATAGCGCCCAACGTTTTTATAGTATGTCAGCGCAGATTCTTAAACAGCGCAATGACTACTATAAAATATTGGAACGAATACAAAAAGGCGATACTGATATCACTGATTGGCTGTGCTGGTTTCTACAAACACTAGAACAAGCACTCATTGCTGCTCAAATGACCACAGATAAAATCATTGATAAAGCGAGTTTTTGGCAGAACCATCGACAGCATGCATTGAACACCAGACAAGTCACTATGCTAAATAATTTACTCACAGACTTTTATGGCAAGCTGACCACTAAAAAATGGTCAGTGATGACCAAGTGTTCTATAGATACAGCACTGCGTGATATTAATGATCTGATAGAGAAGGGGCTGCTGAAAAAATCCGAGGCTTCGGGGTGTAGTACGAGTTACGAGGTGGCTTTGTAATAAAGAACATGTGGTTCTATGATGCGTAACGCAATAGACGAGCTAGTTCAGCATTGTGATAGCGGTCTATTTTAAGTAGTCTATTAATAGGTATGAAGGCTGAAATAACTGGTTCCGCTGGGGTATGCCCTATATTAACTATTAATTTTTTGGACAGGTACAATAATAAGAAAGTGAGTGTATGATGCATATATTTCACATGCATTCTAAAGACGAAAATATCTTATGTTTTATCTGAGATTGATGTATCACTACAAACCATCTTAAATCGGAAAAAACGATGATTCAAACCGTTATCCATTATTTTCTACATTTTGGTATGCCATTGGTCATCGCCTATATATTTTTTCGTGACGACTATAAACGAGTATATTTGATTCTTTTAGCAACCATGCTAGTTGATTTAGATCATCTGCTAGCGACACCTATCTTTTCGCCCGATCGTTGCAGTATTAACTTTCATCCGCTGCATACTTACTATGCAATGGCGGCATATGCGGCTATGCTATTTCTACCAAGGCCCTATAAAATAATTGGTTTAGGGTTACTTCTACATATGCTAACTGATTTGAATGACTGCGTGATGACCTATCTTAATTGTCCGCAGTGTTTGAGTGAGGCGCCTGCCCGTGAGTTGGTAGCATGGTTAGGCAGAGCGACTAAGTTTTGATACGGCTGTGACTACATCTTTTTGTGCCTCTCTCATAGATCACATCTTCAATAACTCCTAGAAGTAGATATATCGCTATCCAATCCTAAATAAGTCCTCGCATTAGACCGCTTGTGTTCCAATTCGAGGATTGAGTTTATTTAGCTTGTTACTCTAAGCTTAGTGAGACAGCTCTGGCTCTAATCAGGTAATAACGGCACGAACCACTCCCTACTTTTTTACATCGTTTTAATAGTGCTGTAATCGCCACGGGTACGTAAAACAACTTGAACATCTGAATCGCCACGATTTCGCCAGAACCAACCGTGATTACCTGTAAATGCGGCCTCTAAAACGCCTTCATCAGAAGCAACCCCGCGACCTTTCTCATAGCTAATGGCTTTACCCAAGGCATCACCGTGAGTATCAAAATTAACCTCACCGCCAGTGACTGCCCAAGAGTAATTTGCTTTATCACCTTCAGACATTTTCATTTTAATTTCTATTCCTTCACCTGGAGTCAGAGTAAAAGGGATTTCATCACGCCACTGCCCACTAGTTACAGTAGTATCTGCAATTGTGGCATTCACTGCTTTTTCAGTCACATTATCAATATCAGTTGTTAGTAAACCAGCAGCGTCGGCAGCAGCTTCTTCTGCCAGCTGTTGTTTAACTTGTCCCATCTCTGTTAATCGAAGCAGTTTACCAACCCCAGTTGGATCAATACCGTATTCTGCCGGTAGAACCACTGTAAATAAAAGAACTATTGCTGCGATTATAGCCAGAATAGTAGATTTTATGAGTTGATTTGAAGAGGGCAGCTCAGCTTGTGAAGGGGTGTCACTGTTATACATATTAGAAATCCTTGGGTTATTGAGACATTAAATAGCCAGTAAGCTGCATGCCCACTAAAATAAATCCTGCGCTCATCATGGCAACGTTGGCGGTATAAGCGTTACGGATGAAACTTGACGTGCGTCGCCAGTAGCTCATGCCAATCAATATGATTGCTAGAGCTAATAGTTGCCCAATCTCCACACCCACGTTAAATGCGAGTAAGTTAGGTAGCAGGCCGTCAGGAGACATATCGTATTCTAGAATCTTAGTTGACAACCCAAAGCCATGGAAAAGACCAAATATAAGTACCGCTATTTTTGTATTTGGTTGATATCCGAACCATCGCTGGAAAGCACCAATGTTGTCTAAAGCTTTATAAACAACAGAGAGGCCAATAATTGCATCAATCAGATAACTATTTATACCAATGTTGAAATACACACCTAAAATCATCGTGGTGGAATGACCTAATGCGAATAGGCTCACATAGACACCAATATGTTTCATACGGTAAAGAAAGAAGATGACCCCGAAGAGGAACAGTATATGGTCATATCCCGTTATCATGTGCTTAGCACCCAAGTACATAAAGGGTAAAATATTGACTCCTGAAATTTCCTGAATATAACCTTTATCACCCGCTGTAACAGCGTGAGCAAAAGCTTCGTTACTGCCAAAAATGACACAGGAAAGCAGTACCGAAAGTAACAGCAGACGGGTCTGCCAAGTCGCCCATGACGAGCTTGTTGACCTATTATGAGCATAGCTGTGCATTGAGAATCCTATGGTGTGAAATAATGGATACGCGGCCTAATGTAATACAATAAAAAATTTTGAACTCATTCAATAGAAAGTAATTATGACTGGCACCTCAAAGCACTTTCTTACAGATAGGGCACATAAAATACGAATTTTTTAAATGCAAACCGAGCAATTAAGGAGTAAGATGATATCCCCTAGGGGGGGATTAGGTCAATAAAAAATTAAGTTTTTATCGGGTATAATTGCGCTCTCTAGAGGAAGGACACTGCCATTATGAAAAAACCGCACATACACGAGTCTCATCCAGCTGTTATCACACGCCTTAAAAAAGCGAATGGTCATCTAAGCAGTACGATAGAGATGTTGGTTGAGGGTCGAACTTGCCTTGATGTAGCCCAACAGCTGCAAGCGGTAGAAAACGCAATTCACCAAGCTAAGAAAATTTTAATCCAAGACCATTTGGATCATTGCCTTGAAGACTTATTAGGGGCTGTTGACAAAGATCAGCAGAATTCTATCAAGGAGTTCAAGGAGATAACCCGTTACCTGTAAGATCAATCGCCTGATCTAAAGAGCTCTCATGCTTAGTATCTTTGCCAACCGAACTTATCGTCATTTATTTGCCGCGCAAGTCATTGCCCTGATTGGTACTGGTCTAGCTACTGTGGCGCTAGGCCTTTTGGCTTTTGATTTGGCTGGTAATAATGCTGGGGTCGTCATGGGAGCCGCATTGGCCATCAAGATGGTTGCTTATGTTGGTATCGCACCAATCGCAGCAGCCTTTGCCGAACGACTGCCCAAACGCACGATGTTGGTATCGCTGGATGTGATACGAGCAGGTGTAGCACTGCTTTTGCCGTTTGTTTCCCAAATTTGGGAAGTTTATGTACTAATCTTTGTGTTGCAAGCAGCCTCAGCGGCCTTCACGCCGACTTTTCAGGCCACTATTCCTGATGTTCTACCTGATGAAGCGGACTATACAAAAGCCTTGTCTCTCTCACGCCTTGCGTACGATATGGAAAGTCTGGTCAGTCCTATGTTAGCGGCGGCATTACTGACAGTAATGAGTTTTCATAATCTGTTTACGGGGACAGTGCTGGGGTTTTTAGCCTCTGCCCTATTGGTAGTATCGGTGGTACTGCCCCCACATGCTATACCAGAGCGTCGTAGCATTTATGATAGAACCACGCGTGGTATTCGAATCTATTTAGCCACACCTCGATTGCGCGGATTGCTCGCAGTCAATGTTGCCGTTTCTGCCGCAGCGTCTATGGTTTTTGTAAATACGGTTGTAATCATTCAGGGTGGCATGGGACTCACTCAGAGTGCAGTGGCATTAGTCTTAGCGAGCTTTGGCGCTGGTTCTATGATTGCTGCATTGGCTTTGCCAAGCCTACTAAGTAAGCTGACAGACCGTAGGGTCATGTTAAGCGGTGTAGGGCTGTTAGTGGTGGGTATGTTCGCTGGTACATTGATGATGGGACAAAACTCACTTATGGCCTTATGGTTCGTGTTAGGTTTGGGTTATTCTGCTGCTCAAACTCCCTCTGGCCGCTTGCTATGGCGATCCTCACATCAAGAAGATCGCCCAGCACTGTTTGCCGCTCAGTTTGCTTTATCTCATGTCAGTTGGTTGGTATTTTACCCCTTGGCAGGTTGGTTAGGTGCTCATTACAGTATGACTGTTGCTTTTGCAGTATTAGGCGGTGCTGCTGCACTAGCGGTATGGGCGGCTTTTAGAGTCTGGCCGTCTATTGATTTAACAGAGATTGAACATGAGCATTTCAATCTACCAGAGGGTCATATCCATGCTACTGGATCTCCTACACCCAACGGGATACGACATACCCATCCTTTCGTAGTCGATGACTATCATCCGCGTTGGCCGAGCTCAGGTCATTGATTTTGAATCTGTACATGGGGATTCGCTATTTTATAATGAAAAGTACACTTCTATGTATACTGAGCTACCATAAATAACTTTGACTACTGATATAGATAGCCTACAGCTAAACACTCGAGTCTTCAATAGGGTACCGAAATCACTGAATAATGTAATACTTGTTGAGGTGCTTTCATTGGGTTCAATTCCCTATATGGAAATCGAACTTCTAGTGTTGGATATGAATTTAATGGCTATGAGGTCGATAGCATGGGTCATCATCATTAAGCTTTCTTATTAAAATTTCCTAAGTTAGTTTCTACAGTATTGTCAGCATAGGTCAATAACGCAAGCTTTCATAAACGCGTGCAAAAGCTAATTAATAGGCACGGCGATCGCCTGTTATTTTTTACCACCATATAGCCCTGATCTAAATCCTATCGAGAAGATGTGGGCACAAGCTAAATTTCTACGCCTAGGATGGATGGATAGAGAATAATCTATCTAAACTATTTCATGATATGGGCTGTATCGATTTTATATTAAACTGACTATAGTCGCTTCTTTTCTCCATGGTCCAATTAGAGTGGGCTTTCCCATAATAAGGACTGTCTCTTTAGCTATACTTTTTTCATTATCTAAAGCAATAATGGCATTGCCAAGCCTGACGTAGGCTCGCAATAAGAGGAATGTCGTTTATGCTAAAAAAGTCGCAAAAATAAATAATGAAGAGATCATATAGCTGCTGCGCATAGACAGACAATAGCTACCATACGGTAAAACACGATTATTGTCATCGTATTGTCATAACGGCATCGTATCCTTGAGCTCACTATAAATAGCGGTTGCGTATCACTCATATCTTTAGTCATTCACTGATTTGTTGATAACAGTTAGCGCATAGATATCAGGTGTGTTTATGAAGGTTGTTGATCGGTTTGGTAGTATCTCCACCCGTATACTGATTATTTTAACATTGGCTTTTTTACTCATTATTTTGCTGGTGTATTGGGTCATCGAAACCCAAGCCAAGCCGCGCATACTGGAGATGACCTCAGAGACAGTGGTTGAAACAGGTAATGAAGCCATCAATAGCATTATGGCGAATATCAACCATGTCGACGGATTGGCCAAAGCCACCAGTACGATGGCGGGCGGGTTACCAAAACAAGACATCCTTTATAAAGAAACCTTTGGCAATCTCATGCAACAAATGGATCAACGCATTGTAGGCGGCGGCGTATGGTTTGACCCAAATATGTACGCTGAGGGTCGAGAACGCCAGTCGTTTGTATGGTCACGTGATGAGTCAGGCAGCATGCAGCCATTAGAGCGTTACAATCAAGCGCGCCAAACCCCGAATCCCTATTATCGTGATTGGTGGTACATTCCTGCAATGTACGCGCGTCATGACCACTGTGTCTGGAGCCGTGCCTATGTCGATCCGGTGAGTAATCAGCCGATGATGACGTGTGCCAAGGCATTATACGATAGTCGCAATCAGGCTTTTGATGGAGTGGTGAGTTTCAATCTGCTATTAGACAACCTCGGCGAGGCGATGGAAAAGTGGCAAGATAAGCTGGGTGGTTATGTCTTTTTGGTAGACTTGGACAATCGATTTTTGACCTTCCCCGATCAGTCGATGGTCATGCACGCGACTAAAGATAGCGGTCAGGACGAGGTCGTAACGGCACGGCAGTTGGCAGATGCCAACCCTAGCTTTGCCCCTATTGCGGACAGTCTAGATAGTATTAATCAGACACTGATAGATGAGGCAGTAGCCAAAGATGAAAGCCGCTATACGCTCGCTGCACGTAGTATTCTAAGTACGACCAATCTGAATAAAATCAGCGAGCAAGAGTCCAAATTACTGTCAGCATTACTGCTACTAAATATCGATCAAACGTTTAATTTGGTAGACAGTCATTTGATCGACACCATCGCTGTGCCCAATGACTTTGTGTTGCAGCAGCCCGCCACTGCCTTCGTTTTTCGCATGCCGTTTACGTATTGGAAGATGGTCATCGTTAAGCCTGATAATGACCTGATGAGCGTGGCAAATGCGCTGTCCAATAAACTGATTCAAGCCATGCTGCTGGGTTTCATTCCTATCTTATTGTTGACCGCATGGGTATTTCGTCGCTACTTTACGCGGCCGCTAAAGCACATGGCACAGTCAGTGGCTGATATGGGGTTGTTGATTGAGCAAAAAAAATATCAACAATTAAGCGCGCACAAACTCCCTCATTCAAATGTCAGCGAGATTCAAATTATTAGTGAGCAGACCAATCAATTGATTGATCGCGTCGTCGAGAATGAAGGTGCACTGGCTGAAATCAATGTGCATCTAGAAAAACAAGTTGCCGCACGCACACAAGATTTACAGCAAGCCATGGATGAGTTAAAAGCCTCACAAGTACATCTGGTGCGTTCTGAAAAAATGGCTACCCTTGGCCAAATGGTGGCAGGTGTGGCGCATGAGGTCAACACGCCGCTAGGCTACGTGCGTAGTAACATGGAATTGGTTGGCGATAATCTCATGCGTTTTGATGAGTTGCTACAACATACTGATCAATTATTGCAGGTCTTAAAAGCACCAACTATTAATCAAGAACAAGTCGAGCAACTGATAGAGCAAACCTTACAATGCTGTGAGGAAATTAAAGAAGATGAGGTCAGTGAAGATTTGGCCGATTTGATTAAAGATGGACTTTACGGCGTCGATCAGATTGCTGAGCTGGTCGTCAGCTTACGCGACTTTTCTCGAATTGATGAATCTAAGGTAAAAGATGTCGATATCAATGATTGCATCAATACCTCATTGATTATGGCGCGCAATAATTTAAAAACTCTAGTCGTCAAAACCAATCTAGCCGAGCTGCCACCGATTCAATGTAATCCTTCACAAATCAACCAAGTATTATTGAACCTATTTAATAATGCCGCCCAAGCCATGCCGATTGACCATAAAGGGATACTGCAAGTCAGCTCGTCTATCGATAAGGCGCAGCAGCACATTGTCGTGAGTGTCAAAGACAATGGTGTCGGTATCCAAGAAAATACGCTGGCGAAGATTTTTGAGCCATTTTTTACCACCAAAAAAGCAGGCGATGGCACAGGGCTAGGGTTGGCCATTACGGCACAAATCATCGAGCAACATGGTGGATATATCGAGGTTAGTTCAATCGTTGGCGCGGGCACGACCTTTACCATCAAACTGCCGATACAGTCTAGCGCTCATGAACCTAAACCTTCACAAGCCTTATTTGAAAGTTAAGAGACTTCCCATCACTTATTTAAAGAGAGCGTCATGCAAAAACCAAAAATCGCTTTTATCGATGATGAGCCACGTATTTTACGCAGTTTAAAAATGCATTTTCGCCAGTCACATGATGTATTTATCACCACTGATGCTAGCGAATTGATGAAGTATGTCAGCGAGCATGATGTGCAAGTGGTCATCAGCGACCAACGCATGCCAGATAAGCAAGGTACAGAAGTGTTACGTGATATCAAAGCGGCCTCACCAAATACTATTCGTATCTTGTTAACCGGTTATGCGGACCTAAATGCTGTGATGGATTCTGTGAATGAGGGCGAAATTTATCGGTATATCACTAAGCCATGGCAAAATGATGAGCTTAAACAAATCGTCAATAAAGCCACAGAAATTGCTCAGCAAACGCAAGAAATCACCCAAAACACTATGCAAGGTAATGACACTCAAAAAGTTAGTGGTGGCAGCACTGGTAGCAATCGTAACATATTGGTATTAGATGACGACGAGAGCGTCTATCAGCAAATAAAAAGTCACTTTAAGAGTGCTTATACCGTGAGTTGGGCCAGTAACCTTGAACAGGCAGCAAAGTTATTACAAAAAAAACGCTTTGGCGTCACTATTACGGATTCGACACTCAATAAAGAAAACATTACCCCCATTGTTTATGCCTTAAAAAACATCCAGCCAGATTTGATGGTTCTTATGTTGACTGAATTCAAAGACGCCCATATGGTTATTGATTTAATCAATAAAGGTCAGGTATATCGTTGTCTACCACGGCCGACCAACTTCTCTATCATGAGTATCAGTCTTGATCGTGCTTTTGATCATCACGAAAGATTGGTAGAACAGCCGATACTGGCGGCTCGCCATCATGTCGAAGAAGTGACAGAATCGGAGGCTTTGAATTTTTCTGAAAGACTTAAGGGTTTCTTTGCTAAGTTCAGAGGTTGGCGCATTATTAGATAGAATATAGCCTCAGATATAATCAATAATGGCACTCCTAGCTTCAGCGAATGTCTGACTGGTGTGATATGCCATCTGTAGCGCCTTAGCGGTCAGTACACTGTCTGTCAGGGGAGTCTGAGACTGATATGGTAAAGCCCACCATACGCCGGGCATATAAATCTAAAACAACGGCTAGATAGCACCAGCCGCTTTTGATACGAATATAAGTGACATCGCCCGTCCAAATTTGATTGGGCGCAGTTGGGCTAAAATTACGGTTCAATAGGTTCTCATGGGCTTTATACGCGTCCCTGTTGAGTGTCCGGCAATACCGGGGCGGTTCAGTTGAAAGCTGTAATTAATTACAATAATTGTGATGATGTCATTAGTTTGTCACATCAGAAATCTAGTATAGCGAGTTATAAATTCTTAAATACAAGACAGCGGGAAAGATAATGTTCGCCACAAAAAAGCAAAGTGATATACAAGTTAGTCAGCAAAGTTTTGACGCCATTATGATGTTAGCAATCACTACGGTCTCAGATGATATTGGTAGTGCACCTACCGCTGATACGCCCTTGTTTGATGAGGCGCATGAAGCTTATTGTGCCCAGCTTTTGCAGAGTATCATTGGGTGGCAAGAAGAGAACAATCAAGACCGATTATTTGATGCCAATGCTACCCAAAGTTACGATTTTGCTAAGCGTGAGGCATTAATAAAAGTTGCAGAGACGAAGCTCTATAACGCACTGCATAAGGATGATTGTATTAATAAGGAGATGATGTAGTGGTATGTTAACCAAGTTAATAAACTATAAAAAATAAAGCAAGGAAGAGCGTGTTTGTCTAGGTGTTATGATATGACTTAAGCCACGCCGCACTGTTGTGTTATATTTTCTATACTGTATGAGTTTCACTAAGTATAGCTAAGCAAGTCCTAAACGAAAGATACCTCTCTGGTTCTTTCGTTTTTTTTATGTTGAGGCGATAATGATATAGTAAGCTCAGTATAAAAACGATACAGCGGGACTAGAATGAATTTTTTGCAGCCTCTGTCTGCGCAGGCACAGTAAGCTAGAAAAATTTATACTAGTGCTGCCTCAAAACATGATGTATCGGTTTTATATGGATTAGACTATAGAGCAAACTGATGAAACGCTCTAGTTCCTATAAGATTAGCAGCTTGGATCAGTCATAAATTTCTAGCTTTCTTAGTCACGATAAGCTTCTGTTAATACACTTAGTTTACCAAGTTTGGTTCTACATTTTTCTGAGCATAGCTCAATACTAGCGTCATCGAGATCCTCCCAGTAGTAACTGGCATAATATAAAAACCTTGAAAAGGGAAGTGGCTTAATACCCAAAGGCTTGATCACGTCAGACAAAGCCACGGCCAAGTATTGTTTTATCTTATCTTCTGACAGTTTGGCAATGATAGGTTCAAACTCTACTTGCCTACTTTTTGTATGATAACGCATCAGCCAACACTGACTGACCATATCTACAACGATTTGCTTGGTGTTATAAAGCTGGTCACTTTCTTCTTCTCGCTCGTTACCAAAGCGCTTTTGCACAAAACGCGGTGAGATTACTATCCTTTCTTTGATGAATGGCTGATACTCTTTGGCGAGCAATGAGATAAGCCATCCTTGAAGCATTTGTACCTCGTTAATGCCGCCATATATAATCCCTGAGAATATCAGCCAGCCTATGATTTTCTCTTGGCTGTAATCGGTTGTTTGCTCCCAATTATGCTCTACTGCGCTAATAATTTTGACCAGTGCCTTACCGTCTTTTAACCAAGCTGTATTTGTAATTAGTGGATTGATTTTAGTAGGCTGTGGCGCGATTATTTTAGGATAGTGATGCTCAGCAAGCATATAGTGCTTATTTTGATAGTCAACGAACTTAACGACGACTTGCCAGACATGCTTGAGTGTTCTAGATGACTCGTAAGCTTTTGCAATTTTGTTTTCAATGATTGGCTGAAACTCATCAAATCCCTCTTGAGACAATGGTTTCAATTGCTTATAAAGCTCTCCCTGAAATTGGTTTAAAGATTGACTCCAAGATAGCCATGACAAATCAAAATAATCGCTAGAGCTTGGCAAAAATGAAAAGATGCGCTCATCGGGCCAAAGCGCTTGTTGGTAAGATTTATTGAAAGACTTTATGAATCCAATACTTCCAGGATGA
>Ga0136557_1001931_pt1 | contig 12545 bp, 11 predicted proteins | sample AntRauTorckE6832_FD_104796 | JGI IMG/M metagenome (GOLD analysis project Ga0136557, IMG submission 104796) | Saline lake microbial communities from Rauer Islands, Antarctica - Metagenome Torckler E6 #832 | ecosystem: Environmental > Aquatic > Non-marine Saline and Alkaline > Saline | place...
CGCATGGGACCTTTGTTTCAGCCCGCATCACTGGCCAATGCGGAAGATGGCACAGTCGGCACGCTGAGCCTGCCCGGCACCCTGGGCGGCTCCAACTGGGAAGGCGCGGCTTATGACCCGGAGACCGGCCTGCTGTATATCCCGTCGCGCACCGACGTCGCTGTGCTGTCGCTGGTGCCCGGCGCAGAGTTCTCAACTGTGGACTGGATTCAGGGGCCGGCACGCTCGCCCAACGTTGACGGCATTCCTATCGTGCAACCGCCCTGGGGCCGCATCACCGCACTCGATCTGAGCGCCGGTGACATGGCATGGTGGATCGCCAATGCTGACACGCCTGACCGCATCGCCAACCACCCGCTGCTCGAAGGCGTTGAGCTGGAGCGCACCGGTATCCCGACGCGTGCCGGCCTGCTGGCAACCAAAACACTGCTGTTTGCCGGTGAAGGACAGGGTGGCAACCCGATTTTCCGGGCCCACAACAAGGCCACTGGCGAGATAATTGCCGAAATTGACCTGCCAGCCTCACAAACCGGCCTGCCCATGACGTACGCCCACGAAGGCAAACAGTACATTGTCATGTCAGTCAGCGGCAACGGCACGGCTCAGTTCGTGGCTCTGACCCTGCCTGACTGAGAACCCAGAGCTGGCAAGGCTCTGCGACAAAAGCGGCACCTGCTGAAGGTGCCGCTTTTTTTTGTCCTGGCATAAGCCTGCCAAGTGCCTTAGACATCAAGGTACGATTTTGTTATAGTAAAAGCATGTTTACCGCCCGTTTACAAAAACCATGTAAATAAAATAAACGTTCCAAACTCAAAAGACGGATTAAAGTAAACTAATCTTTCATTAACAAAAAGGATTCAGACTGCTTGTTATGACTACTTTCCAGGAAGCGCCAGCGCTTCAAGAAAGACCCGACCCCCGACAAAGCATTAAATTACGCACCCCGACATCCGAAGACGGTGCGCCTGTCCATAATCTGATTCGCAAAAGCGCGTTTCTGGACGACAACTCCCTGTATTGCTATCTGGTCATCTGCACGCATTTTTCGCAGACCAGCATTGTTGCGACCATGGGTGAGGATATCGTTGGACTCGTGACCGCCTACATCCCGCCAGAACAGCCTGACACAGTGTTTGTCTGGCAAGTGGCCGTTGATACGGTTGCGCAGAAGCAAGGCCTCGCAGGGCGCATGCTGAACGCAATACTGGATTCCAAGGCATGCTCAACCGTTCGCTTTATGGAAACCACAGTGACCAGCGACAACGACGCCTCGCGCGCCATGTTTGCCTCGCTGGCCCGACGCAACAATTGCAGCATAAATGAATCTGTCATGTTCGACAGACAGGCTCATTTTCTCAACCTGCACGACACCGAATACAAGTTGCGAATCGGCCCTCTTGGCAAAGACACCCTTGCTGAAGAAAAGAAATGACAAACATCCTTCAGAATATCGAATCTGAGGTGCAAGGCCACGCAGGCACCTTTGCGGTCATTGTTGATAAAACCCGGGACGCCTGCCTTATTCCAGAAAAGGTTCAGCATAGCGCCCCGAAAAACTGAAGGATCTGATTACACCGAAACCCATATCCAACTAAAAGGACTACACAATGATAGTCAGACAACTACAGGATTGTGAACAGAGCGATCGCGCCGTAAAATCAAAAACCTGGCAGAGTGTCCGTATGCTGCTGGCGGACGATAACATGGGCTTCTCATTTCACATCACTACCATTTTCGCCGACACCGAAACCCACATGCATTACAAAAACCACCTCGAGTCGGTGTACTGCATTTCCGGCAAAGGTGAAATCAAGGATCTGGCCACAGGCAAAACACACGCGATAACACCCGGCACCCTGTACGTGCTGGACAAACATGACAAGCATATACTTTATGCCCACGACGAGTTGAGTCTGGCCTGTGTGTTCAATCCGCCGGTAACTGGCCGCGAAGTGCACGATGCCGATGGGGCCTATCCCGCGTCGTCCTGAGCGCGGCATCGCGCAAAATAGTACCTAACAAAAGTACGTAACAAAAAACCCCACCGCTGACGTGTCAACGGTGGGGTTTTTTGTTCCTTTGAATTCAATGCGCCCGCGCCACCAGCAAACTAAAATGCAGTCAGGCCGGTCACGGGAATGATGCTGGAAACCAGAATCAGATAAACCAGGTTGAACCACAAAAGACCGTAGTGTATCGCCCGATTGCTGGTAAACAGCAACCAGATAACCGACACACTGACCAGCACAGTGCCCACAGAACGTCGCTGCCAGGTGTCAGCGAAATCGGGCAGTAACGGATCTGATGCCCGCGCCAGTATCAGGAAAATAATCACCATGCAGAAGAACCAGTTCTTGGTCTGGAAAAAGTGTTCTTCCAGATCCATCTTCTGGTAGTAGCGCAGCTCCGGCGTCAGCACGAATGTCAGCAGCACCATCATGACCGGCGCCGCCAGGAACAGCACCATCGGGGCCACCTTGGTGAAATTGTAGGCCTGATACTCCCAGAACCCAAGGTAGTGATAGGTGATAATGATCAACAACCAGAACGACCAGCCAGCCAGCAGCCAGGGATGACTGATGCGGTGGCGCGCCCGGATGATCCTGCCCCAGCCCATCAACAGCTCGGCCATGGCAAACGCGACCACGACCGAGACAAACATCATGATGAACTCGAATTTCGACAAGGGATTTACTCCGTGTCTTGCTCAGCAAGGAAGGCGGTCAGTGCCTGTTTGTTAAGCGCCTCAGCCTGATCCCCATACACGATTTTTTCCAGCAGGACCGCCAGCGATTGCTTAAAATCGTCGGGATGCAAATAGGCGGCGACATGACCATCAGCGGGCTCAAGCGATCGTTGTTTCAGGTCACTGCGGTGATCCTCGCTGATGATGATAACCGGCGATGGGTCTCGCAGCGGACTCTTGCGCTCCACTGCACGCAAACGATAGAGAAATTGATCTCTCGGTTTTTTGTGACTGTTCCAGCCGGTAATGATGCAAGACAGCGTATTGGTCAACCAGCCAAAGCCGCGGTCATACTGCCACACCACATCCATGGCGTTGGCCTCGTTGTAGGTATTGATGCTGGTGTATTTACCCGTGATACCGATTTCAGCGGCAACTTCGTCGACCAGGTGATTGTTTATGTCGTAGATCAGGATGACCGGTTTGAAACGCATTCCGAGCCCTCAGGCATATAATTATTGTTTTATAAACACGCTGGCAGATATCGGTTCGCGTGTTGTTCTGGTGCGATTGGCTGCCACTGACGTATCTTCATAGCCGAATGCCAGGCCAAACAGTATACGAGTTTCATCACCCAGACCAAAGGCGTCACGGACCAGGTCCGGGTAGTTGCGCATGGTGCCCATGGGGCAGCTGTGAACGCCATTGGCGACCATCGCCAGCATCAGGTTCTGCGCGTACATGCCAACATCAATGGCCACCGTTGTGCCAAAGGCCTTGTCCATGCCAATAAACGCCATGTAGGGCGCATCAAAAAACTCGAAGTTGCGTAGCACCGCCCGTTCGCGACCTTCCCGGTCGTGGCGCTCAATGCCCATTTGCGAGTACAGCGCGATAGCACACTCCACCTGACGTTTGCGATACTCGCCGTCAAAGTCACCGCGATATTCGTAATCCGGGCCGGCTGGCTCACGCGCAATGACACGGCGCTGCATTTCCGCGCTAAGCCGATCGCGCAGATCACCAGTGGCGACAAACATCTTCCACGGCTGCACATTGCAATTGGACGGCGCCAGCTGTGCCAGTTCAAAAATCCGGGTCAGTACCTCGTCGGGTATTGCGTCCGGCAGGTAACCGCGCACCGACCGGCGCTGATGTATCGTATCGTGCAGAGTCATGTCACTCATCAGCTTAACAACTGCCCGCCGTCGACATCGACGGTCGTTCCGGTGGCATAACCATTGAGCATCAGGTAAACCAGTGCGCTGGCAACTTCTTCCGGGCGACCGATGCGGCGCACCAGCTGCCCCTGGGTCATGGCAGCAACACGCTCTGATTTTTCCGCGCCCATCCAGTCGAACAGTGCGGTGTCTATTATGCCTGGCGATACCACGTTGACCCTGACCGGGCTGAGCTCAACCGCCAAGCACCGCACCATGTTCTCAACCGCTCCGCCGACGCAGCTGAGCGCCGACATATTCGGCTTGAAGCGTCGCGCGGGTGCCCCGCTGACAAAGGTGATAGTGCCATCTTTGGCTACAAAAGGCGCCCCGATGCGAGCGACTTTGGCGTAGCCCCACAACTTGCCAAACGCGGCCTGAAACTGCTCTTCAGTCTGTTCAATAAGCGGTTTGAGTGTCCGCGTGCCCCCGGTTGCCGCCGACACCAGGTGATCAATGTGGCCGATGTCCGTGAACAGCCGCGTCATGGCGGCGTCGTCATGGGTATCCAGTTGCACCAGCTGCACCTTGCCTTCGGTGGCAGCACGTGCTGTTTCCATGTGCTCGGCGGAGCGGCCGCAAGCCCAGACCTTGCCCCCCAGCTTGCTGGCAGCCACCGCGGTGGCCAGGCCGATACCCGAGGTTCCGCCAATCACCACTATATTTTTCCCGTTCAGCACAGTTTCAGGTGCCTGCATAAAATCCCCCCAACTTGAATTTGTCAGTGCCGCGATATTATCACAAATGCTATCCGACCCGCCTTCGCCACGGAGACAGTTTCATAAACCGTGAAGCAACGCACACCTTTTACCCCTATGGGCAGTTGCGAACTGTCTGAGAACAGGGATAATACTCTCTGTTAGTCCGTCTGCTGAATGCATTCACAATTCGCCGACTCACCCCGGCAGCAGGCACAGCAGCAAATACACGAGGTACTTCGTATGATCAGGTCAATTATCCGTTCTTACCCTGGATGTTCGCGCATTAACGTCAGCGCCCGTCGCCTGATGCTGAGCGCCACCGTCCTTATGCTGGCCGCCTGCGGCAACAGCTGGGTGCAGGTCACTCCCGAGGGCGAACGCGTCAGTCTGGCCACGGCCGCCGACATAACCAATTGCCGACGGATCGGCGTCGCCAACGTCAATGCCCTGGACAGTATCGGATTCGTGAATCGCGGTGCCAACCGGCTACAGGAAGAACTGGTAAGCCTGGCGCGCAATGAAGCCGGCGATATAGACGGCAATCGGGTGGTTCCGGAGTCAACCATCAGTGAAGGCCGGCAGACTTTCGGCATTTACAGATGCTGACCTCTATCGGGGATAACCGGCGCGGACAGTGAAACAGCAGTAACAATAGAATACTGGCAATAACAATAAATCAATCAGTCCTTGTGTTAAGCGGTAACAGGGCGTCCTGGAGTTATCCCAATGGAGAATGGGCTTCTGGTGCTGAGCCGCTTTTTCGCCAGCGCAGCCGGCAAAATGGTCAAGTACAGGGTGCTGGTAAGCCTCCTGCTGCTGGCTGGCACCTTGCTTAGCGTATACAGCATTGTCACACGCACCAGCGTGGACATGAGCATTGACAGCTTTCTGGATCAAAGTGATCCGGCCATTGAGGCACTGAACTCGTTTCGCACCCAGTTCGGCAGCGACGACTCTGTCTTTCTGGTCTATGAAGCCCGCGATGGCAATGTGTTTTCTACTGCGTCACTGCGGGCAGTCAGCGAGCTGACTGAGAAGCTACGCAACTGGCGCGATCTGGATTCCTCCGACTACAACGCTGACCTTTCCGAGCTTGACCAGATACGGCGTGTGCAATCAATCACTACACTGAGTGTGCAGCGCGTCGATGGCGATACCCTGCGTTCGGACAGGCTGGTCCCGGACACCATCCCTGACAGTCCGGCTGAGCTGGCGGCAATCCGCGAGGAAGCAATGGCGCAGGATGACTACCGGCTGGCATTCTACTCTGACGATGGCCGTTTTGGCGCGCTGATGCTGCAAACCACCTTTGGCGCTGTGCCGGTTGAAGGTTTCCAACCTGCCGTTAACGCCGACGATGTCACACTGGGCGATTTTTTCAGCGATTTTGACGATGCCACAACCGGCGATGGCAGTTTTGACCTTCACTTCGACGAGAGCGCCACTGTTCAGGATATTCCGTTCCAGACCGTCGACATGATCGAGTATCAGCGCTTTTTTGCCGCAGTCAGCGACGTTTTTGCCGACGTGGAAGATACGCTGGAATTTTACCCGGTGGGTAATCCGCCGCTGATGGCCTGGGTATACGAGGTGCTGCAGCAGTTTGTCTGGCTGGCCATCGGCATGATCGCGATTTTTGTGTTCCTGCTGCGCACGCTGTTCGGCTCGTTCAGCGCCGTTGTGTGGTCGATTCTGACAATTACGCTCAGCCTGATTTGGACCTGGGGCATCACGGTGGCGTTTGGGGTCACCCTGTCGACGATGATTTCACTGACCGTACTGCTGGTGTTCGCTGTCGGCATCGCTGACTGCGTGCATGTCATGAGCGCATACTTCGACTACCGTCAGCAAGGCCGCGAACACGACGAGGCACTTGCGGGTGCCTATGGCAAAACCGGGCTGGCTATTATGGTGACAACCGTCACCACCATGGCCGGCGTGCTGGCACTAACGACCTCAGGGCTGGTGCCAATCCGCGTGTTTGGTGCCATGTCGGCACTCGGCGTGTTTATGGCATTTTTCTTTACCCTGTTTTTACTGCCCATTCTGCTCAGCCTCTGGCATCCAGGCGCGGACTCAGACCGCAGCAAGAACAAAGTCAGCGCCGCGCTGTTGTCCGTCTGGCAACACAGCGCCTTGCCCGTCCGGGCGCTGATATGCCTGACGCTACTGTCGGCCTTGACGTGGCTGGCGGGGCTTGCGCTGGCACTTTATATCGCCTTGATAGTCGCAGTGGCACTGGCCGTACTGCGCTGGCAAGACAACTTGCTGGCGGCCTGCCCGCCGCTGGTTGCTAACCGGCCGCGCACCATCCTGCTGGTGTTTGCTGCGGTTTTCGCGGCATCCGTGTATGGCACCAGTCAGATCCAGATTGACAGCAACGTTTCCGAGCTGGCCCGCCAGGACAGCGCGCCCCGTACCGCCTACAACATTGTCGACGAACATATGGCCGGCGCCCAGAGCATTTCCATCATGATCGACAGCGGTACCAGCGACGGCCTCATGGAACCGTCTCTGCTGCGGGCGATGGAGCAATTGCAGAACCGCATTGTCACTCGATACCCGGACCAGGTGTCACGTACATATTCTTTAGCGAATATCGTGAAAGACACCTACCAGGTGATGAACCAGGACAACCCCGACTTCTACCGCATTCCCGACTCCGCGATCACCGTGTCACAGTTGATGTACCTCTTTAACAGTGCCAACCCGGAAGAGCGGCGCAGCCTGGTGTCTGACGATTTCAGTCGCAGCCATATCACCATCAATGCCTACAACGCGGGTTCATATCAGTATCAACGTTTTTTTGAGGAACTGGGCGCCGACATTGATTCAGTGTTTACCCCGCTGCAGGCGCAGTTTCCTGAACTTGAGGTCACGGTTACCGGCTCGGTGCCGCTGATGATGCGCGCCATGGACGAAATCGCGCAGTCACAGTACAGCAGCTTTTTGCTCGCCCTGGGTGTCATCAGTGTGATCATGATCCTGACGCTGGGCTCGGTGCAGGCGGGACTGATATCCATTGTGCCCAATCTGATTCCCGCCCTGCTTGCCTTCGGACTGATGGGATTACTGGACATACCGCTGGATACCGATACCTTGCTGATCGCCCCGGTGATCATCGGCATCGCGGTAGATGACACCATCCACTTCATGACACACTATCGCGTCGAACTTATTCGCACACGCGATATGCAGCAGGCACTGGACAGCACCGTTCGCGATGTCGGCCGTGCGGTCTTGTTCACGACGATGATACTGGGTCTTGGATTCGCTATTCTTGGATTCTCGGAGTATCTGGGCATGGCCAAAATTGGTATCTTCGGTGCGCTGGCAATTTTTGTTGCCTTGTTGTGTGACCTGCTGCTTCTGCCAGCGCTGCTGATGAAACTAAAACCACGCTTTGGACTCAAGGGTCCGATAAAGGAATTTGCCATGACCGGCAACAACACGAATACCAGCACAGCCAGCAGACACGCCGGAGACAATGCATGAGATTTATATTCAACGGCCTGCCATACAGCGCTGCCTTATTCGCCGCTGCTGTTACAGCCCTGGCTTTTATGCCCGCCGCTGTTCCGGGCATGTCCGTCCACGCACAAGGCGATACACAACCCAGCGGCCGGGAAATTCTCGAACGCGTTGAAGACAACCAGCGCGCGGTGTCGGATGCCGCTTTCAACCGCATTCAGCTTTCAAGCTGCCGCTTCGGCCTGCAGGACAATCAGATCACCTGCGCCGAGCGCCCTCGTGTCAAGGCGCTGGAGTCAGTCAGCATCAATTCCGGCGTCGACAACCGTGATACGCAGTCGATCTCGATTGTGCTCGAGCCCGCCGCCGAGCGCGGCATAGGCATGCTGAGTTATGCCTATGATGACCCGGAGCGTGACAACGAAACCTGGCTGTACCTGTCGGCATTGGGCCAGGTAAAGCGCATCGCAAGCGGCAACTCCGACGACAATTCCGAGTCCGCTTCCCTGTTCGGCTCAGAGTTCACCACCGAGGACCAGGACACTGGCAAGCTGGAGGAGTATGAGATAGATATTCTGCAACACAGCACTGAATCAGGTCGTGAAGTCTGGGTAATAGAGACTCTTCCCAATGCTGAACGTGCTCGCAAAACACGATACGCCCGCACCGTCCAGTACATCGACAAGGAGCGGTTTGTGGTCTTGCGCGCGGACATGTATGACCGCCAGGGCCGCGAAATAAAGCGCCTGATGGCGTCCCGAATCGAGCAGGTCAATGGCGTATGGACGGCGCGCTCGCTGACCATGATGAACCTGGTCGCCAATCGTCTGTCCAATATGGCTCTTCTGGAGATCAATTCCGGCATTGAGGTGCCAGAGAACTTTCTTACCCCGAGAACACTGACCGATGTCGCGTTCCGCGAAGCGGAGCTCAGCCGCATCCGCGCACAGGTAGATTGATGCCGAACGGCTGGACACGACTGCAGAACAGACTGTTGACGACAACTACCCCACGTAGATTCCGACGTCAGCTCGCCGGGTGTCTGTCCTTGCTATCAGCGTTTACTGGCTTGTCGGCCCAGGAAGATGATGCCGGTGAATTACCCGCAACTGTTGAGTTTGACGGCGTTGAGTTTGACGGCGCTGCCTTAGACAGTGCTGTTTTTGATGCTGACATGTTTGACAGTGCGGCGCTTGACGATATGTTTGCTGGTGCTGATTTGTTTGACACCGCCACCGACACACCCGACCACTTCCGCTTTCAGCTCAGCCAGCAGACGGTAGCGCATCTGAGCAGACATCAATACCGGACTCCTGCGGGCGATTCAGACACTCAACATCGCGGCCTGGAGAATAACCGCCTTGGCTTGAACATCCGGTATCAGAATCCATTTGCTGTTGGCTGGCTGCTGCAAGGCAGTGCTCAATTGCGCGCCTATCTGCCTGGCGACTATGAGCACAACAACCCCAGTCGTGACGGTTGGGAATGGCGCCTGAACGAGCTGTTCCTGCAGCGCAGCGGTGAGCAAAACAGTTTTTCCTTCGGCAGACAGACTATCGTCTGGGGTGAAACCATCGGCATGTCCGTGCTGGATGTCATCAATACCACTGAGTACCGCGATCTGACCATCATTGATATCGAAGACGCTCGTCTCAATCAGTGGCTTGCGGTGTGGGATCATTTTGGCGACAGCGGCAACTGGTCCAGCTTTGTCAATCTGTACCCGGAATTCGACCCAGTACCGGTGACAGGCAGCCCGCTTTTTCCGGAACCGGCGCGGATTAACGGCCAGCCCCTGCGCCTGGGCAGTCATGACAGGGACAAGGAACTGCTCGAAGCCGGCACTCGCTGGAACCGCACCTTTACCGGCAGTGATGTTGCGGTGATGGCGGCCTGGCTGTACGAGAACACATTGCGCTACACCCTGCCCGCAGACGGTTCCAACCGGGCGCAGACCCAGGTCAATAATTACGCGCTGCTGGGCTTCACTGCCAACCGTGTTATCAACCGCCTGCTGCTGACTTTTGATCTGGCCTACAGCCACGGCTTGTTCACAGATGTGTTGAACCGGGTGCCCTTTGACAATGGCGGCTCTGCGTGGATGCCAGCTCTGGATACACAGAACCGCTTGAGTATGGCGACCGGTTTTGAATATGGCATCTCTGCAACCCGTCAGATCAGCCTGGGCATTCAGGCACAACGGTTTATCGGAATGCCCCGCGACACAGAATCCACGCAGTGGCTGAATCGCGATACGCAAGGCAATGCCCTGTTACGTTACAGCCAGAGCTTGCGTAATGAGGAGTTGATCTTGTCGGCAACTGCGCAGGCAGCACTGGACGGCGATGAGCTGTTGCTTAACCTAGCGGCCGAGCACCGCCTCAGTGACGCCTGGGAAATCGCGGGTCAGATCATTCTGACTCACACATCTGACGACAGTGCCCTGTACTTTCTGAATCGCGATGTTCGTGCCGGCCTGACCGTAAGCTGGTCTTTCTGATCGGGATCAGACATTTGCCTGTTCGGCCGCGCGGCGGCTTTTGCCGGTCGAGTTGAATACTTCCTTGTCAAACTCGTTTTCCCAGTTCGCCACGGCTGTTGCCACCGACAGGTCTCCGGTGACATTGACACTGGTTCTGAGCATGTCCAGCGGACGGTCGAAGGGCAGCACAAAACCTACCACCACTGCGATCTGCTCCGGTGTCAAACCAATGCTCGCCATTACCGCAGCCATCAGGAATACCGAGGCACCGGGAACTGCTGCTGTACCAATTGACACCATGGTCGTGGTTGCAGCAACCAGCAGATAATCAACAAACCCCAGATCGACACCAAATACCTGCGCAGCGAAGACTGACACCACACCAACATAAATTGCCGAGCCGTCCATATTGATGGTTGCGCCCAGCGGCAGCACAGTCGACGCCACCGCCGGTTTGATGCCCAGATTCTCTTCTGCCGCCGTCAAGGTGACCGGCAGAGTAGCCATACTTGATGACGTGGAAAACGCCACCAGCATGGCATTCTTTGCACCTTTGAAAAATTTGATGGGCGACAGACCGAGGCCGAATTTCATGATGCAGCTGTGCACAAGAACCGTATGCACCACGCACGCAATGATGACCGTGGAGGCCAGCGCCACGACGTCCAGCAGCGCTGCTGCGCCTTGCGTGCCGGCAACCCAGGCAATCAGTGCGAACACACCGAAAGGCGCAAACTCCATGACCCAGTGCGTCAGTTTCAGCATAATGTCAGCGCCCGCGTCCATCAGGGTCGCCATCGGCTGGGCCGGCTTGCCCACAACCAGAATGGCCATGCCGAACACCACTGCAAAAAAGATGATCGCCAGCACGTCGCCGTTGGCCAGCGCCGCCACCGGGTTGGTTGGGACAATTGACATCATCTGATCGCGAAACGATACCGGGTCCTGCAGTGCACCGGGTGTGCCCCCGGTAAGATCAACACCTGCCCCCGGTTGAATGATGACGGCCAACAGCAAACCAACCGAGATGGCTACCGCAGTGGTGCCCATATACATGATCAAGGTCTTGATACCCAGTGACCCGAGTTTTTGCGGATCTCCCATAGCGACAACGCCAGCGACGATGGTAATGAAAATCAACGGCACTACCACCATCTGAATCAGTCGGATAAACAAATCACCGATCCAGCGTATGGATTGCGCGCCCTCGCCCCAGATGACACCGACGATAACGCCCAGAACCAAGGCCAGAAAAATCCGTTTCCACAACGGTGTCGTAAACCATTTCTGAGCAATCGTAGTTGATGAGCCAGCCACTGTCGTCATCCTCTTTAGCGATGTTTGTTTTTAGGTACCGATCCGGGACAGACTATCTAAAACCCTGACGAAGTGCCAATTATTTCCATTTATGCGACAATGCTGCCTCTCAGGCGCACAGCAGGCAAGACTTCATGACAGACTGGGTCAAAGGCGTGGTGGTGACCAACACGCACTGGACGAACAACCTTTTTTCACTTCAGATACAGGCTGATATTGCACCTTTTATGGCCGGCCAGCACACCAACCTGGCACTGGACGTAGATGGCGCGCGCGTTGCACAGCCTTACTCCATTCTGAGCGGACCAGGCGAGCAACCCCTGGAGTTTTTCTTTTACACTCAGCTTGAGGGTGACCTGTCGCGCGCGCTGTCGCGAAAACTTCAGGGGGATACCGTCTGGGTGCAACATCAACCCGCGGGCACACTGACCCTGTCTGGCATCACACAGCCAGGCAAAACCCTTTGCCTGATGGCCACGGGCACCGGTGTCTCGCCCTTTATCTCCATGCTTAGAACTGATCAGCCGTGGCAGCTGTTTGATCACGTCGCGCTGGTGTATGCCGCGCGCATCTGGGACGATTTCCAGTACCGGGAGCTATTCGCATCACTGCAGCAGCGTTACCCGGACCGCTTCACTGTACTGCCATTTATCAGCCGCGAGCAATGC
>Ga0136557_1001932_pt1 | contig 12542 bp, 12 predicted proteins | sample AntRauTorckE6832_FD_104796 | JGI IMG/M metagenome (GOLD analysis project Ga0136557, IMG submission 104796) | Saline lake microbial communities from Rauer Islands, Antarctica - Metagenome Torckler E6 #832 | ecosystem: Environmental > Aquatic > Non-marine Saline and Alkaline > Saline | place...
ACGCGCGATTGTCGTCACAGCTTCAGTACATTTTTGCCACCTCCCGCATCGCGCATTTCATGAAGGCCATCATGCGCGACAAGGTGGGCAGCTTTGCGTCACGTCAGAATGTTGAGGACTTCCTGAACGAGTGGCTCTCACAGTACGTACTGCTGGACGACAACGCCGGTCAGGAAGCCAAGGCACAATATCCCCTGCGGGAAGCCCGGGTCGAAGTCGCTGAGGTACCGGGTAAACCGGGATCGTACAAAGCGGTCACTTTCCTGCGGCCACATTATCAGCTCGACGAACTGACGGCTTCATTGCGCCTGGTTTCCGAGCTGCCGCAATCAACCCGGGGCTCTTAAGAACCACTGGTGTTCTTGCGACCACGACAACCGGATGTCGTGGTCGTTGAGCTATCGGAACTCGCAAGGAGAGCGACGCAATGAGTGACTCGATGCAGATGGTTCCAACGCTGCTTGACAGACTGCTTGATGACGAGCCGAGCCACACAACGGAGACCCCACCGGGCCATCGCTGCTCGGTGGCCAACTACAAAGCCTCGGTGGTTCGCGACCTGGAACTGCTGGTCAATACGCGCCGCGAACTGGTTGCCGGCGAACTTGATATGTGGCCATCACTGCAGGGCACAATGCTCGACTTCGGGCTGCCGGATTTTCTGAGTCGCGGCGTTCGCAATACCGAAGACCGCCGCCTGATTCAGCATCAGCTGGAACATACCATTGAACATGGCGACCGGCGTTTCAGCAGCGTTCGCGTTCAGTTACTCAACCCGGATACCCATGAACGCATCCTGCAGTTTCGTATTGAAGCCACCCTGTCCCTGAGCGACGCGAGACAGCACGTGGCTTTCGATGCTGTTCTGCAAGTAAACACCCGCCAATACAAAGTGCAAAATCTGATCTGATGCTTGACGACCTGCTCCCCTACTACGAGAAGGAACTCTCACACCTGCGTTATCTGGGTCAGGAGTTCGCTCACCGTTATCCGAAGATTGCTTCCCGGCTGCTGCTGGAGGGCGATCACTGTGAAGACCCGCATGCAGAGCGAATGATCGAGTCATTCGCTTTCCTGAGCGCACGCGTGCATAAAAAGCTGAACGACGACTTTCCCGAAATCGTCGAAGCGTTTCTTGATGTTCTCTACCCACACTACCTGCGGCCAACCCCGGCCATGTCTATTGTAGAATTTGATCCCGGACCTCAAACTTCCCTGACCGGTCGTTATCACCTGCCCCGGCATACCGCACTGCATTCACGGCCCGTCGGACAAACATTCTGTCGCTTCCGCACTTGTTATCCTGTTGATGTCTGGCCCGTGGCCCTCACCGCTGCCGAACTGCACCGGTTAGAGCGGTCCTCCTTCAATCGTCACGGTAACGATCACGTCGCCAGACTCACACTATCGCTGCAAAGCATCGGCAACACCGAGTTTGGAAAAATGGGCATTGATCAGCTGCGTTTTTTCCTGGATGGGGAAGGCAGCCTGATGCATCCGCTCTACGAAATGCTGTTCAACAATGTCGCGCGGGTGTCAGTGAGCTTCGTTGAAGACGGACAGTCCCGCGAAATTGCCCTCGAACCGGGCGCAATCTCACCCGTGGGTTTCGGGCCAGAAGAGGGATTGATTGACTATTCAGAGCGGTCATTCCTGGGTTACCGGCTTCTTCATGAATACTTCACATTCCCGGAAAAATTTCTGTTCTTCGATCTCACCGGCCTTGAACGACCACTGGCCGACAAGGCCGTGACCAACGTCCAGATTCACTTTCTGTTCCGTGATTACGACCAACAGGAAACCCTCGCCCGCCTCGCACAAACGCTGGACCGGCATAATTTCCGGCTTGGGTGCACGCCGGTCACCAACCTGTTCTCACAACAGGCAGAGCCCATAAAACTGACGCACGCGCGGCACGAATACCCGGTTATACCAGACGTGCGTCACGCTGTTTCAACCGAGATCGTCTCCATCGATGAAGTGGTACGTGTTATTCGCACCGCTACCCGCGACAAGATCGCCCCTTGTCAGCCCTTCTTCGAACCCACTGACAGCGAAAGACAGGCGAACCAGAGTTACTGGATTGCCCGTCGTGTGAGTTCCCGGGATGGACGCGATCCGGGCACAGAAATGCGGCTGCGTGTTGTCGACCGCGAACTGGAATTGCTGGATAGCAGCAGCGATACACTGAGCCTCAGGTTGACCTGCAGTAACCGGGATTTACCGGCACTGATGACTCTTGGCCATCCGCAGGGTGACTTCACGCTCGAGCAGGAACAGGTCGTCCAGCAAATACGTTGTTTGCGGAAACCAACATCCCCCGTCAGGCCACCAATGGGCAAGGGCGTCATCTGGCGCCTGGTTTCACATTTGTCGCTCAACCATCTATCGCTGGTCTCCAATGGGCGGGAAGCCCTGATGGAACTGTTGTCGCTCTACAACTACCGGCAGGCTTCCGCTATCCGGAAACAAATCAACGGCATCACCAAAATCACCAGCGAGCCGGCAATGACAAGGATAGGCCACCCACGCCCTGCCTTCGTACGCGGCACCGGAATAACCCTTGAACTCGATGAAAGTCAGTTCATCGGTAGTGGCATCTACCTGTTTGGAACCGTGCTGGACCACTTTTTTGGCCAGTACTGCAGCCTCAACAGTTTCACCCAACTAACCCTGCGCTCGAAACAGCGCGAACAGCGAGTCGTTCAATGGCAGCCGAGAACCGGTACTCAGCCCCTGGTCTGATCGACCAGGCACGCGCAGAGCCCTGGCGTTTCGGGTTCTTTCAGCTCGTACGACTGTTACGGCTACACTATAGCCGTACCGGTCGCATTGACCCTGAAAACCGACCGCACCAGGATCCACTGCGTTTTCGATCATTACTGTCACTCAGCTTTCCGCCCAGTGAAATCAGTAACCTTTCGTTCGAAAACGAAAAGTCTCTTTCAGCCGCCAACGAACCTCTCAGCGAGATCCAGGTAACGTTTATGGGGCTGGTGGGGCCCTCGGGCGTACTCCCACGCCCGTATACAGAACTGCTGATCAACCGGCATATCGAGAAGCGCGACGACGGCGCCCATGCTTTCATGGACCTTTTCTCCCATCGAATGACCGCGCTGTTCTACGAGGCGTGGCAAAAATACCGGTTTCACATCGAATATGAACGCAAGGGCAGTGCAGATTTTGAAAACTGGCTCCTGCATCTGGCCGGATTCAACCCGAGCACACTGAACATCCTTGACGCCCCTGATGACCCCGGTTCGCTGAGCCGAAACCTGTTCAGTTGGTTCTCTGGATTGTGGACTCAAAAACCACGCAATCCAGGGAACCTCCAGGCAATCCTTGCCTACACCTTCGGCCAACCTTGCCGCGTTGAGCCCTTTACCGGGCGCTGGATAAAACTGACACCACAACAGTGCACGGGGCTTGGCCAGACCAATGCCCGGCTTGGCGAAAGCGCGGTCGCAGGAACCCGGGTGTGGGATTACCAGTCTGCGTTCCGCGTACGTTTCGGACCACTGAGCCTTTCTGCCTATCAAGAACTGATGCCGGGTACCACCGCACACCAGAAGCTGGTGCGGCTTCTACGCTTTTATGCCGGCGTAGAGCTCGACTTCGAAATTGAACTGATCCTCGACAAACGTGAGGTACCGCCGCCTCAGCTCGGGACGGCAAACATCCTAAACCTGGGCCGGCTTGGCTGGCTCAAACCTGCCGACCGGCAGAGCGACTCAAATGGACATGCAGTCTTTGAAATCACCTATGACGGAGCAACGGTGTGAACCTGAAATCTCTCTTCAATAAACTGAACGCCCCCTGCCGCGAAGCCACTGAAGGTGCAGCCGCACTTTGCCTGGCGGAAATGCAGTATGACGTGGATGTTGAGCACCTCCTGCTCAAACTTCTTGACAGCGACGACAACGACATTCTTCGCATCGCGCGCCACTACGACGTGTCACTCGACCGCCTGGCCGGCCAGCTTGAAGACACTGTATCCACCTTCAGAACCGGCAACACCCGCACCCCGGCACTCTCCCCTCGCCTCACCCGCCTGATCGAACGGGCCTGGGTTATCTCATCCATTGATCATGATGAGGCTCAGGTGCGTAGCGGCCACCTTCTGCTGGCCCTGCTCAAAGAGGACGAGTTTCGGCGGGTGGTGCTCGAGGGCGCCAGGGAACTCGAGCGAATCACCGTTGATGATCTTCAGGCCCATCTGGAGGATCTGACCCGTGGCAGCAGAGAAGACAATCATGTGCGCCCGCTGGGCGACACCTCTGCCGGAACCCCGGAGGCTCAGCCCGGCACCGGCAACGAAGCAGCGACCACACGCAACGTCCGAAGTAAAACCCCTGCGCTCGATCAGTACACCATCGATCTGACAGGAAACGCCCGGGCGGGCCGTATCGACCCGGTACTGGGCAGGGAAGAGGAAGTCCGTCAGATGGTGGACATCCTTACACGGCGGCGCCAAAACAACCCCATTCTCACCGGCGAAGCCGGCGTCGGCAAAACCGCTGTCGTCGAAGGGCTTGCATTGCGAATCGTCAGTGGTGACGTACCTCCACCGCTCAGGAACGTTGAGCTGCGTACGCTCGACCTCGGACTGCTGCAAGCCGGCGCCGGAGTCAAAGGAGAGTTCGAGAACCGGCTGAAGAACGTCATTGAAGAAACCAGACGCAGCCTGCATCCGATCATCCTGTTCATCGACGAAGCCCACACTCTTATTGGCAGCGGTGGCCAGGCTGGTCAGGGCGACGCGGCCAACCTTCTGAAGCCCGCCCTGGCTCGGGGTGAACTGCGCACCATTGCTGCCACTACCTGGGCTGAGTACAAGAAATACTTTGAAAAAGACGCTGCGCTGGCCAGACGCTTCCAGGTGGTCAAGGTAGATGAACCGACAGAACCGGTCGCCATCAACATGCTGCGGGGGCTCAGCGAACGTATGCAGCAGCATCACAAAATCAGCATCCTGGATGACGCCATCATTCAGGCCGTACGCCTGTCACACCGTTATGTTACCGGTCGCCAGTTGCCCGACAAGGCTGTCAGTGTGCTTGACACTGCCTGCGCGCGAGTTGCACTGGCCCAGTCCTCCCAGCCCGCTGCACTTGAAGATGCCTACCGGCGTGTCGACAACCTTGAAAGTGAAATCACCGTACTTCAGCGCGAACAAAGGGAAGGTGCCGATCATTCCGACGGCCTGGCGGAGCTCGACCAACAGCTGTCTGACACTGAGGCAGAAATTGAAGAACTTCGCGAACGTTGGGAGAGCGAGCAGGAAATTGTAACCCGCCTCAAAGAACTTGAGGCACAACGTGATGCCGTTGAGTCTGGCGAACAGCAAGGCGATGCCGACAACCTTAGCCGTCAGATTGGCGAAGTCCGTCGTGCACTTGCCGATGTTCAGAGCGAACACTCTCTGGTGCATGGCCACGTAGACGGTAATGTCATCGCTGAGGTGATATCCAACTGGACCGGCATACCATTGGGCAAAATGCTCCGCGATGAGATCACTACGGTTCAGCAACTCCCTGACCTGCTCGCCGAGCGCGTACTGGGCCAGGACCATGCCCTGGCAGAAATCGGCAAGCGCATAGCTATTTCGCGTGCACGCATGGAAGACCCGAACAAACCCATCGGCGTTTTCCTGTTGCTGGGCCCCAGCGGTGTGGGCAAAACCGAAACGGCCCTGTCACTGGCCGATGTGCTCTACGGCGGTGAGCGCAACGTGATTACCATCAACATGTCTGAATACCAGGAAGCACATACCGTCTCCAGCCTGAAAGGTTCACCTCCGGGCTATGTCGGTTATGGCGAGGGCGGCGTGCTCACAGAAGCTGTGCGACGAAAACCCTACAGCGTGGTCTTGCTCGATGAAGTCGAGAAAGCCCACCCGGACGTACTGGAACTTTTTTTCCAGGTATTCGACAAGGGCATACTGGACGATGGCGAAGGCCGCGAGATTAACTTTCGCAACACCGTTATCCTGCTTACATCCAACGTGGGCACCGACGACATCATGCGCCAGTGTCTGGGGGCCGACACGCTGCCTGAGCCGGAAAGCATCACCGAAAGCCTGCGCGATCAACTCAACGCCGTGTTCAAACCTGCATTTCTCGGGCGACTCAACATCGTTCCCTACTTCCCGGTACAAAACGAAATCCTCAACAGCATTGTCGAGCTCAAGCTTGATCGCATTAAACAGCGTTTCGAAACCAATCACCGAGCCAACCTCGAATACGACCCGGCGATCATTGATGCAATCGCCGCCCGTTGCACCGACAGCGATAGCGGTGCCCGCAACGTCGACAGTATTATTTCGGGTAGCTTGATGCCGACGATTGCAACGCAGGCCCTGAACCGGATGGCCAACGGAGAAGCCATTGAGAAACTGACAATCAGTCTGGATGAGCAGGGTGAATTCGCTTACGAGATGCTCTGAATCGCCCTGCGTGGCTACGAATTGACAGTTAACGGTGCCTGTATTGCCTGTATTGCTTGCTCCACTCGCATGGGCGAACGCATATCCGAAGGTGGTAACATGATGGGAGTTCCTCAAATTCAGGGTATAAATCGAGACGGTTTGGCCTGGGGATCCGACTATGGACTCTGTGGCCAAAATGTCTCATCTTTCCCGCCTTGGACCTCCCGGAGAAAAGACCTTAAAATCATGAAACTATACGGCATCAAAAACTGCGACACCGTGAAAAAAGCCCGCAAGTGGCTGGATGAAAATGGCATCGCCTATGACTTTCACGACTTCAAGAAAGACGGCCTTACCAGCGCGAAGCTGAGCGAGTGGGAACAGGCGGTAGGCTGGGAAGCATTGATCAACAAGCGCGGCACCACCTGGCGCAAACTTCCCGAAGAGGTTCGTGATACTATTGCCGCCCCAAGTGCCCACGAGATCATGCTGGAGAACCCCTCCATCATCAAACGCCCGGTTGTGGAACGCGCCGGAGCCGTCACCGTGGGCTTTAACGCAGACCAATGGGCTGCTTGGAAAAGCTGATTTTATAGCCACGGCAAAACATTCTTTGAATTAAAACACAGGAGCAGATCAGATGAGCTTTGCATTCGGTATTGGTATCGGCAGCCAGAACAACCAGGGCGAGTGGCTGGAAGTGTTTTACCAGCAGCCGATCCTGACCCCCGACAGAGACCTGATCGACGTGGTTGAAGCCGCGCTGGGCTACCAAGGTGGCAACAAAGCCATCAACGTAACCGCCGAGCAACTGACCAAACTGGCAGATTCCCTGCGCCAGATTGGCCAGACCGATCAGGCGAAACTGGCAGACAGCGCCGCTGACAGCAAACGCCCAGTGGTGGTGACTGTTCTGGCCACCGACGACACCGCTTCCAGCACTCCTGAGGTTTACCTCAAGCTGCACCTGATTTCCCATCGCCTGAAAAAGCCCCATGGTGTGAAGCTGGACGGCATCTTTGCCCTGCTGCCGAACCTGGCCTGGACCAACGAAGGTGCGGTGGATCTGAACGAACTGCCGGACCGCCAGCTGCAAGCGCGCATGGACGGCCGTGTGCTGGAAGTTAAATCTGTCGACAAATTCCCGCAGATGACCGACTACGTAGTTCCCAAAGGCGTTCGCATTGCCGACACCGCTCGTGTCCGTCTGGGCGCGTACGTGGGCGAAGGTACCACCGTGATGCACGAAGGCTTTATCAACTTCAACGCCGGTACCGAAGGTACCAGCATGATCGAAGGCCGCATTTCAGCCGGCGTGATGATCGGCAAAGGCTCGGATCTGGGCGGCGGCTGTTCCACCATGGGCACCCTGTCTGGTGGCGGCAACATCATCATTTCTGTCGGCGAGAACTGCCTGCTTGGCGCCAACGCCGGCCTGGGCATCCCGCTGGGCGACCGTTGCACGGTGGAAGCCGGCCTGTACATCACCTCAGGTTCTAAAATCGCGCTGCTGGACGACAACAACGAATTGGTAGAGATCGTCAAAGCCCGCGACCTGGCCAACAAAAACGACCTGCTGTTCCGCCGCAACAGCCAGACCGGCTCGGTGGAGTGCAAAACCAACAAAACCGCCATCGAATTGAACGACGAGCTTCACGCTAATAACTAACAGGCTGTAACCATGACATTATCGCCCACCCTCGAACTCGCCATGGACCTCATCAGCCGGCGCTCGGTTACGCCGGATGATGCTGGTTGTCAGGAACTCATGATGTCCCGCCTGGCTCCGCTGGGTTTCACTGGCGAGAATCTGCGGTTTAGTGATGTCGACAACCTCTGGGCCCGCAAGGGCTCGGAGGGGCCAGTGCTCGCTTTTGCCGGCCATACCGATGTGGTGCCAACCGGCCCTGAGAAAAACTGGGCTTACGCGCCTTTCGAACCGGTCATCAAGGACGGCTACCTCTACGGCCGGGGGGCAGCCGACATGAAGGGCAGCCTCGCCGCTTTCATCACCGCCTGCGAGCGGTTCGTGGCCAACTGCCCGGAACACCGGGGTTCCATTGCCCTGCTGATCACCAGCGACGAGGAAGGTCCGGCCAAAGACGGCACGGTGAAAGTGGTGGAAACCCTGGAGGCCAGAAACGAGAAAATCGACTGGTGCCTGATCGGCGAGCCATCCAGCACCCATCAGGTGGGCGATGTCATCAAGAACGGTCGTCGAGGCTCCCTGCACGGCTACCTGACGGTGCATGGCGTTCAGGGCCATGTGGCCTACCCGCACCTGGCGGAAAACCCAGTGCATGCCGCCGCCCCGGCACTGGACGGCCTGGCCAACGAATTCTGGGACAACGGCAACGACTTCTTCCCGCCCACGACCTTCCAGATCACGAAAATTGAATCCGGTACCGGCAGCAACGTCATTCCCGGCGAATGCCTGGTGCACTTCAACTTCCGCTACTGCACGGAAAACAGTGCGGAAAGTCTGGAAGAGCGGGTAGTGGCCATTCTTGACCGGCACAAGCTCAAGTACGACCTACAATGGCACCTGAGTGGCCGCCCGTTCCTGACCGACAAGGGCGCGCTGGTCGCCGCCAGCCAGGACGCTATTCGCAGCGTCACCGGGCGCGAGACAGAGCTATCCACTTCCGGAGGCACCTCGGATGGGCGCTTTATTGCACCCACCGGCGCCCAGGTACTGGAACTCGGCCCACTGAACGCCACTATCCACAAGATAGACGAGTGCGTGAAAGCCGAAGACCTGGATACCCTGTCCGAGATTTACGAGCGGATTCTGGTGGATTTGCTGGGGTAATCAATAATGCGGAGGCGGCGTCTCTTCTTCCTCTCGCTTGAGGTTGGAGGGCGCCATGTCCTTGAGTTGCTTGTGCATTAAACGCTTGGCCTCCCACAGTTCACGGAGGTCCATTTCCTGCTTCGCAACCTGATCGCTCAGGGTATTAATCACGTCATCCTGGAATGCCAATCGCATTTCCAGTTCGGCCAGTCTCTTTTCCACCGCGTTTTCACTCATCAGGTTTGGTCACCCCTTTCTGAAATCTGGTATCATGCCGCCTTTTACGGCCAGGCATGCAATGTTACCCGATGTCGGGCTTTTTATCGTTAGCGTCAACCCATGGAGAATATTCAGCCAATGCGTAATCCAGCCAAGGCGATCCTTATTTCAGTTCTGATCGCAATTCCGGCACCGTTCATCCTCGCCCTGCTGCTCACCAGCACGCCGCAACCGCTCAGAATTCTGTCAGATGGCGGCATTGTGGAAGCACTGGGCAGCACTGGCGGTGTAGCCGCCTACCTGCTCGCGTTTGTTATTTTTGCCATTGCAGGCTTTATCGCCATTGCTTTGTCAGGCAAGCAACCTGCTGCTGCGCCAGCCCGGAACAGCAATAACACAGCACCGGCCAGCCAGCCGAGCCGCCAAAACGAAATCCAGGAAGACGACTATGATGACACCTCACCGGAAGGTGATGAAGAAGGCACCGTCAAATGGTTCAACGTGAAGAAAGGCTTCGGGTTCATCGTGCGCGATAGCGGCGACGAAATCTTTGTGCATTTCCGTGCCATTCGAGGCCGGGGTCGTCGTGTGCTGCGTCAGGGCCAACTGGTACGTTTCAACGTGGTTGAAGCCGACAAAGGCCTGCAGGCAGATAACGTGTCTATCCTGAGCGACTGATCGCGCAGCTTACCGGCACAAGCGAAAAGGCAGCCAGATAATGGCTGCCTTTTTTCGTTCAGGGCCGGCTTTCTTTTCAGATCAGGAAATCAGTTCCAGACCACTTTCTGTTCGCCCCGATCATCCAGGCGCCACCATTTTTCTTCTTCCACCGGATCCCCTTCTTTCCACTCTCCGGGGCTGCAGCGAATTTCAGTCCTGAGCGCCTCCCAGGCACTTCTGGCGCAATCCAGATCGTTATTCCATGGTAACTCGCCACCTTCCAGCAGCAGGCAGGTAAAACGCTTGCCGAAAGCCCCCGGGTAAAGGCTGATGCGCAGACGCTCACCGGCGTAACGAGCGCTGCCTTTCACGACGTTTGAAACGTCACCATCGTTAAGCTCCAGGCCATCCAGTTGGCTATTCAGCCAGTCAGACACTGCACCTGCCTCAAGGTCACGAATATAAATTTCCAGATCCTGCACCGGAGGTATCTCCCTGCTTTTGTTCATATTGGCCCATATAGTGAACTGCGCGGGACATGCCTGCAAGCCATGGTTCCGGCTCCGCCTGAAGGTCCTCCACCTGCAGGCAACGCAGGGTGCCGGCCTGTTTGCGTTCATGCCAGCATTGATCAGCATCAGCCCTACCCGCCTTTAGCTGCTTCATGCCCTGCTCCAGCATCTGCCAGTTCCCCCCTCGAGCCATTGTCACCAGGGACTGACGCCGGAGCGCATCATGCTCGGCCTCCAGCGCCATGGCCGACACCGAACCCCGGCGTGCGAAAAAATCCAGCCTGGCGGAGGCCCGCTCCAGCCACTGCAACAATTCACCCGGGGTGGCCTGACCTGTATCCGCCTCGGCGGCAGCATAGTCCAGCGCGGCATCCAGAATCTGTATTTGCCAGCGTTTTTCAATCGCCGGTTGATGAGCTGTCAGAATGGCGCGGCGCTGGGTACAGCTCACCTCTGGAACGCTGATCCTTTCAGCCAATCGCCCCGACAAACGCTCCAGCCGTCGCAACGCGCGATTATCCGCGCCCTGCTCGCAAGCCAACAGCAATACCGGCCCCGGCCATTCGGCCAATAAATCGCCCAGGCGACACTCTGGTTGCGCCATCAATGCCAGCAAATCTGCCGGCGAGGTATTATCCAGAACGAGAACCGGGCGCCTGCCGGCTTCCGTCGCATCGTAACCAGCCCGACAAGCCTGAACGTCCGATTGCCGCCGTGGGTTCAGCGGCACCCATTCGAAATGCTCCATGGCCATCAGGTTCTGTACCCAGACCGTTTTGCCAATGCCTCTGCGACCATGCACCCAGATCAGTGCCGTGGGATCGCCGGCCAACAACGCCGCCACCTCATCCGCCAGTGCCAGCCATGCTCTGTCCGTAATCGCGACCGGCGTTATTGCGGGCTGCTGTCTGGCAGTGAAAACGGGCGCATTCGGCCAATGCTGAACCAGTTCCAGCACGGCAACATACGCCCTGTCCTGCAAGCGCTCGCAATCACAGGCCAGTATTTTCAGCAACTGCCACCACTCCAGCCAGGAAGCATCGGTTATCTCCCTCGCACGGGAGAGCCAGTAAATCAGTTGCGACGACAACGGCCCGTCACTCTGCACTTCGGTCACAATCGGCTGTTCGCCCTGAATGGTGCGCACCAGTTCGTCGAGGTCCACACCCTGGCGCATCAGAAACGGGGAAATAACGGGATTGGCATCCAGCAACGCCAGCAGGAAATCTTCCACGGTGATGACATAGCCACCACGGCAGGAAACATTGTCACGGGCCAGCAACAGCGCCGCCTGGCACTCGGGCGCCAGGCATCTTTGCCAGTCTTCCATAAGGGAGCTCCTTCCTTGGTTGGGGCGCATCGTCCTGATGCTCGTTCTCACTTTGAAGAATTGTAGAGGCAAGCGCTGGTTTCAGGCAACCAGAAGCGGATCACCAGGTGCCGGTATTCTCCATACTCGCCCAGGGCTCCTTCGGCTCCAGCGCTTCACCTTTCTGCAACAGCTCTATGGAGATGTTATCCGGCGTACGAACGAACGCCATATGGCCGTCCCGTGGAGGGCGGTTGATGGTTACGCCATTGGCCTGCAGTTTCTCGCACAAGGCATAAATATCATCGACCCGGTAGGCCAGATGCCCGAAGTTTCGGCCACCGTTGTATTCTTCCGGATCCCAGTTGTAGGTCAGCTCAATCATCGGCGCCTTGTCTTCACGGGCTCGGGCCTCATCGTCCGGTGCGGCCAGAAACACCAGCGTAAAACGCCCTTTTTCGCTGCTCTTTCGATTGATCTCCACCATTCCCAGCAAGTCGCAGAAAAAGTGCAGTGTGTCATCCAGGTTACTCACCCGGATCATCGTATGTAGATATTGCATATACCCTCCTTCTGTTTCCCTCAGTATAAAGCCCCCACCCGGGTTCAGGTACAGGGGGG
>Ga0136557_1001934_pt1 | contig 12535 bp, 20 predicted proteins | sample AntRauTorckE6832_FD_104796 | JGI IMG/M metagenome (GOLD analysis project Ga0136557, IMG submission 104796) | Saline lake microbial communities from Rauer Islands, Antarctica - Metagenome Torckler E6 #832 | ecosystem: Environmental > Aquatic > Non-marine Saline and Alkaline > Saline | place...
ACCATAGGTTCAATCGCCAGGACGAGCCCTTCAACGATTCTAGGAGAGCGTTCATCTTGTACAAAATTGGGAATCTCAGGCCCTTCATGAAGAGCAGAACCAATGCCGTGGCCTACAAACTGCCGCACAATGGAAAACCCCATTTCTTCGACATATTGCTGCACAGCTTGCGATATATCTGAAATTCTATTTCCTACCTGTACCTTCTCAATAGCCAGGTCAAGGGACGTTCTGGTAACATCAAGTAATTTTTTCTTTGTGCTGTCTATAGTACCGACAGGAACCGTTATTGCGGAATCACCAAAGAATCCTCTATACTCGACACCGAAGTCTATGGAAATTATATCCCCTTTTTTTAACTTGCATTTTTTCGTAGGAATACCATGAACGACCTGCTCGTTAATTGATACACATAAACTCCCGGGAAACCCTCTATAGCCCTTAAACGCTGGCCGTACCCTCCTGGCGATGCAAATATCTTCCGCTATTTTGTCAAGTTCCCAGGTTGTCACTCCAACATCTATGTGCTTTGTAACTTTTGTCAGTGTTTCAGCAACGATCTGGTTTGCTTCCCTCATCAGGGCTATTTCATCACTGTTTTTAACAACCATTGATTTTGCTTGTTCGTTCATTGATCCATCTCGCGGAGCCTAGCCCCGTCCTTTGATCCGTCCCTGTTTCATAAAGCCTTCATAGTTTCGCATGGCAAGATGCGATTCTACCCGGGAGATGGTATCGATTCCAACACCAACAATAATCAGTAAAGCAGTACCGCCGAAATAAAACGGGATATTAAATTTCGATATCAGCACCGTGGGAAGAACACAGACAACGGACAGATAAATAGCACCGACCACGGTAATGCGCGTAAGGACCTTATCGATGAAATCAGCGGTCTTTTTGCCTGGCCTGATCCCCGGTATAAAACCACCATTTTTCTTTAAATTTTCGGCGACATCATCGGGTTTGAACTGTATTGCTGTATAGAAAAAGCAGAAGAATACCACCATTACGACAAAAACCATGTAGTACCATACTGTTCCAGGAGATAACGCGGCGGACACCTGCTGCACCCAATCAACCTGTATAAAACTTCCAATGGTTGCCGGAAACATCATAATCGATGACGCAAAAATTGGCGGAATTACTCCGGAAACATTAATTTTCAGGGGCAGGTGAGAACTCTGTCCTCCATATACTTTTCTTCCGACAACACGTTTGGCATATTGAATCGGAATTCTACGCTGTGATGTTTCGAAGAATACGATCGTCCCGATGACGCCAAACATAAAAACCAACAGAAAAGGAACGAAAAAAATAGCAATTTCTCCGGCTTTAACGAGTTGTACGGAGTTAGCTATCGCAGCCGGTCCACGAGCTACGATACCCGCAAATATAATAAGGGAAATACCATTTCCTATACCACGCTCGGTCATCTGCTCACCAAGCCACATGAGAAAGGCCGTACCGGCGGTCAGGGTAAGCATTGTCATCAATTTGAACTCTACTCCCGGGGCTAGTACAATCGCTTCTCCTCCCGGTGCCGACATGCCTTCAAGCCCTACAGCGATGAAGGTTCCCTGAATGATGGAGAGAAAAATGGTTCCATAGCGAGTGTACTGTGTGATTTTACGACGGCCCGCTTCACCCTCCTTCTTCAACGTCTCAAGTTGCGGGACAACGACAGTGAGAAGCTGTATGATAATGGAGGCACTGATATACGGCATAATCCCGAGGGCAAAAATGGAGAAATTCTCCAAAGCGCCCCCTGAGAACATATTAAACATGCCAAAAAGGGTGTTAGAGCTCTGCTCGAAAAACGAAGCAAGCGCCTCACCATTGATTCCGGGCGTTGGGATCTGCACACCCATGCGATAAATTGCCAACATGAGCAACGTAAAGATAACTCTTCTTCGCAACTCCGGGATGTTGGCTGCGCTCTGCAATCCACTCATAAAAAAATTCCTTGTGTCAACCTGTGGGGTACCTTGTCACGCCTGCCGGCTGCCAGCGCAGATTATTTCTGTACGGCTTCAACGAGTTGAACGGAGCCGCCGGCAACTTCGATCTTCTGCCGGGCCTGGGCGCTTACCTTGTTGACAGTGACATTCACCGCCCGCGAAATCTCTCCGTTGGCAAGAATCTTTGATTGCTGGCCTTTTTTGATAACACCAGCGGTAACCAATGTTTCGTTTGTGATTTCGGTAAGATCTGTAAGTTGGTCAAGCTGCTCAAGCGAAACGATAGCGTAGTCAACACCAAATTTGTTGTAAAAACCACGCTTTGGCAAACGACGCTGGAGCGGCATCTGACCACCTTCAAAACCTGCGTTGCTGGTGAAGCCTGAACGAGATTTGGCACCTTTGTGGCCACGTCCAGCTGTTTTACCATGTCCCGTTCCAACACCTCGTCCAAGGCGCTTTCGTGCTTTAGTGGAGCCCTTTTTGGGAGATAATTTTTCTAGTGTCAGCATGTTAAACCTCCTCGATTCGCACAAGATGCCCGACTTTAGCAAGCATTCCACGAACTTCCGGTGAATCCTTGCGAGTAACTGTTTTATTCATTTTGGTAAGCCCCAATCCTGTCAGAGTATCGCGCACTTTTTTATTGCTGCCGATGCCACTCTTGACCAGAGTAAATGTGATTGTCTCGGCCATTATATTACCTTCTGGAATGTATAATTATGTATAATGTAAATACGTTAATGGATCCGTTTAAAAGCGTTATGCCAGGATCTCTTCAACGGTTTTACCACGTAGTCTGGCATACGACTCTGCTGAACGAAGGCTTCGCAGTCCTTCCAGGGTTGCCTTGACCATATTATGAGGATTATGCGATCCAATGCACTTGGTCAGAACATTATGCACGCCGGCAGCTTCCAAAACCGCACGAACCGGGCCACCAGCAATCACGCCTGTACCTTCAGAAGCAGGTTTTAAAAGCACTTTGCCGGCCCCATATCTACCGGTTACCTGGTGGGGCAGAGAAATAGAGGTGATGGCAACGGTCTCCATATCTTTTTTGGCACGCTCCACGCCCTTACGAATAGCCTCAGGTACCTGATTGGCCTTGCCAAGACCGTAGCCTACTTTTCCTTTCCCGTCACCTACGACGACAATCGCGCTAAAGCTGAAACGACGTCCACCTTTAACTACTTTTGCAACTCTATTGATATAAACTATCTTTTCGATCAGTTCTTCAGTATTTTCACTTTTAGAACGTTTGAAATCAGCCAAGGGACACCCCCACTCTATGCATGTTCTTTAAAATTTCAGTCCGCCATCGCGTGCACCCTCGGAGAGGGATTTAACGCGGCCGTGATAATTATAGCCTCCGCGATCAAAGACAACCTGCTCTACACCAGCAGCTTTCGCCTTCTCCGCAAGCAGCGTTCCCACCGTTTTAGCATCGCCGCTTTTACCAGCTTCTTCGCCTTGAGTAAAATTCTTGTCCACTGTTGACATGGAGACCACAGTCCTGCTCAGCGTATCATCTATTATCTGGGCATATATGTGCTTATTACTTTTAAACACACGTAAACGGGGACGTTCAGTAGTACCGGTGATCTTCTTCCTGATCCGGCTTACCCGCTTGGCTCTCGCCTGTACTTTGAAATTTGTTTTAGCCATAGCTCGCTTCCATTGTTAACAAAAGGTGATCAGCGGATCACATATTATTTCTTCGCACCGGATTTTCCATCTTTACGCACGATCGTCTCATCCTCGTAACGAATCCCCTTCCCCTTATACGGCTCGGGTTTACGTACTTGACGAATCTTTGCCGCGGTGAGCCCGAGCAGATCTTTATCTATGGATTCCAGTGTAATTTTGTTCCCATCAACCGCGGCTGAAACCCCCTTGGGTATTTCAAAGGCAATGGGGTTGGAGTACCCGACATTCAGCGTCAATTCACTTCCACTGGTGCTGGCTTTATAGCCGACACCCTCGATAATGAGGCTCTTCTGAAATCCTTTATCAACCCCAACCACCATATTGCTGATCAGGCTTCTGGTAAGGCCTCGAAAGGCATTTGTCTTTCGCCCCTTGGTCTTGTTGCTCAGGATGATGGTATCATCTTCCTGTACCATTTCAACCTTGTCCAGCACATCCATCTCAAGCTCGCCTTTGCTGCCCTTAACGGTGATATGCTGTCCATCTATTTGTACGCTCACTCCCGAGGGAACGGGAATTGGCTTCTTTCCTATACGAGACATTGTTACCTCCGATTTCCTGCGAGATCTACCAAACCTCGCAAAGTATCTCTCCACCTGCGTTTTGGGCTTTTGCGTTCTTGTCTGTAAGGATCCCTTTGGATGTAGAGACGATCGCAACTCCTAAACCGTTTAATACTTTGGGGATAGCATCGGCCTTGGCGTATTGCCGCAAGCCGGGCTTACTGATCCGCTGTATTCCCTGAATGACCGAGCCACCTTCCGGATCGTATTTCAGAGCAATGGTCAGGGTTCCCTGTCCTTTTTCCTCTTGGACCTGATAGTCTGCAATAAAACCTTCCTCCTTAAGAACCCTGGCAATCTCTACCTTGGTATTGGACTTGGGTATTGCAACACTTTCATGTCGTACCATTACCGCATTTCGTATCCTGGTCAGCATATCTGCCAGGGGGTCGCTCATGGACATAGCGAGCACTCCTTATCTTTCCAAACGTTAGATAAAAATATTTCTGTAATAGGGCCTGTCTCTACCAGCTTGATTTGGTCACGCCGGTCACTTCACCCTTTGAAGCGAGTTGCCGAAAGCATATCCGGCACACGCCGAATTTACGAATAAAGGCCCGGGATCGTCCGCAAATCGGGCACCTATTATATTTTCTGACAGAAAACTTTGGCTTGCGTTGCGCCTTTGCAATCATTGATTTTTTAGCCAAACCAACCTCCAGTAAAACTCAATTTTATGTATTTCAATCACATTACTTTCGAAACGGCATTCCGAGCATTTTCAACAGAGAACGACCACTTTCATCCGTAGGGGCTGTCGTGACTATGGTTATGTTCAAGCCCTTAATCTTGTCTATTTTATCATACTCTATCTCAGGGAATATGATCTGCTCTCTCACTCCCAGGGAGTAGTTACCACGCCCGTCGAATCCTTTAGGGGATAACCCACGAAAGTCGCGTACTCTAGGCAGGGATATGTTAACAAGCTTAGAAAAGAAATCATACATCCTCTCACCACGAAGTGTGACCCGGCAGCCAATGGGCATTCCCTCACGCAACTTATACGTAGCGATAGATTTCTTCGCCTTGGTGACAACGGCCTTCTGGCCGGCTATTCTGGTAAGCTCTGTAACAGCACCTTCCAGAATTTTAGGGTTCTGGACAGCTTCCCCAAGTCCCATATTGAGAACTATTTTCTCGATATGAGGGATCTCCATGACATTTTTGTAGCCGAACTCTTCTCGAAGGGCCGGTACACATTCTTTATCGTAATATTCTCTCAGCGCACCCATTTATAACTCCTGCTGTAAGCTTGATTCATTATTAAGCCTTGCTCCCGAGCGCTTCACCACAACTCTTGCAGAAACGTACCTTGGTGCCATCCTCGAGGAACTTTCTTCCGATTCGACCAGTCTTGGTACACTCAGGACAGATGAGCAGTAGATTAGAAACATCAATTCCTGCCTCTTTTTCTACGATCTGTCCCTGCTGGTTCATTTCGGCAGGCTTGGTATGGCGCTTAATCATGTTGATTTTTTCCACAACAGCCTGATTCTTTTCCGGAAGAACTCTCAGAACTTTGCCTACTCTTCCCTTATCTTTGCCAGCAATTACCTCGACCTGATCGTCCTTTTTCAGGTATGTTTTACCCTTTGCCATTTTTAATACCTTTATTCTAGCTACCTTCTGTTTGCCTTTTCTTTTCACCAACAAACGAAAATCAAAGTACTTCAGGCGCCAATGAAATTATTTTCATGAATCCAAGGTTTCTGAGCTCCCTTGCAACCGGCCCGAAAATACGAGTCCCCAACGGTTCCCCGGTACTTGAGAGAATAACCGCGGCATTTTCATCGAAGCCTACCCAGGTATCATCCATTCGTTTTATCTCTTTGGCTGTGCGAACAACAACTGCCCGCATGACTTCGCCCTTTTTGACCTTGGCATGCGGTAGTGCTTCCTTGACAGTTACCATTATTATATCGCCAATAGTCGCATAGCGTTTCTTGGATCCTCCAAGAACCTTAACACACAGCACTTTTTTGGCACCGGAGTTATCAGCAACATTTAGTTTAGTTTCTGTTTGTATCATAATTTCACCTGATCATGCATCAGTTACAGATCGTTTTTTCAGACAGACCCAGTTTCCTATACGGCCTGTTCGAGAATCTTTTTAACACGCCATCTCTTTCTTTTACTCAATGGCCTGCATTCCTCTATGAGAACCGTATCACCGATATTGCAGGTGTTCTCAGGGTCGTCGGCAAGATATTTAACGCTTGTTTTCACATACTTGCCATAGAGTTTATGTCGGAACTGGCGCTCTACACGGATGACGACACTTTTTTCCATTCTATTGCTGACAACAGAACCGGTCCTAGTTTTTCTGGATGTGGTATTTTCAGTCATAATTATCAAATTTTAAAATGTGTCTTTCGAAATAGGCCGTAGTGTTGCCATGGCCCACAGTTCTAATTCGCGGCTTTTTCTCGACTCACAGTTTCAATTCTGGCTATATCTTTTCGAATCTTGCTCAGACGAGAGGTGTCTTCCAGCGGTCGTATTTTATGCTGGAAAGTGAGGTTGCTTAATTCCTCCCGCAATTCACGCTGCTTTTTCATCAGCTCCTCGCCAGACATATTTCGTATCTCGGACGATTTCATAATGTGGCCTCCTTGGTGATAACCTTTGTTGCAAAGGGGAGTTTATTGCCAGCCAAGGTTAATGCTCGCACCGCCAGCTTTTCATCAACACCCTCGATTTCAAAAAGTATTCTCCCAGGCCTTACCGGAGCAACCCAGTATTCAGGGCTTCCCTTTCCTTTTCCCATTCGTGTTTCAGCGGGCTTTTTGGTTACAGGCTTATCGGGAAAAACTCGAATCCAGACCTTTCCGCCACGTTTGATTTTTCTGTTGATCGCAATACGACTGGCCTCTATCTGCTGAGCAGTCATTTTGCCGGAATCAAGCGCTTTCAGCGCAAATGAACCAAAGCTTATACGGCATCCTCTGAGGGCGACGCCCTTCATCCTGCCCTTGAAAACCTTTCTACGTTTAACTTTTTTTGGACTTAACATCTCTTACTCCGTATTTTCGCCAAGTAGCATGGTATCACGTCATGCTTTATCAAGCAGCCGGGGCTTCCATGTCACTCAGAACTTCACCTTTGAAAATCCATACCTTGACACCTATGATGCCATAGGTGGTATGGGCATTAGCCAGGGCATATTCGACATCGGCACGTAGCGTGTGCAACGGAACCCTGCCTTCCCGCACCCATTCGCAGCGAGACATTTCGGCACCACCCAGGCGACCGGAACAGGAGATTTTAATTCCCTTAACGCCAAAACGTTGTGCTGAACTGACTGCCTTTTTCATGGCTCGTCGAAAAGCAACCCTGCGTTCAAGCTGTGTTGCTATATTTTCCGCCACAAGCTGAGCATCGGCTTCAGGTCTACGGACTTCCTGAATATCAAGAGCAACCGTCTTGTCGATAAGCTTTTCCATTTCCTTTTTAAGATTTTCTATTTCCGCACCTTTCTTGCCAATGACAATACCAGGGCGGGCGGTGAAAAGCTTTATGCGAACCTTATCACCGGTGCGCTCAATTATGATTTTGGCGAGCCCGGCGTGATAGAGGCGCTTTTTCAGAAACTTTCTGATTTTCTGATCTTCGAAGAGGTATCCGGCATAGTCCTTATCGGCATACCATATCGAATCCCAGGTCCGGGTTATATTCAGTCTCAGTCCTAATGGATTAACCTTCTGCCCCAAAATTCAATCCTCCAACATACATTGATTTCTAAAGAGAGGAAAGCTGTCAATGGTTCTTACCACTACAACAGCAATCTTATACCTCATCCAATACCACTGTGATATGGCTGGTTCGTTTAATAATACCAGTCGCTCTTCCCATTGCTCTGGGGCGGATACGCTTAAGTGACGGCCCGCCATTGATAAAGATCTTCTTTACATAGAGATTGTCAACATCAATCTTGTCATCCTGTGTGGCGTTTGCCAGCGCTGACTCAACAACTTTACGTAACACCGAGGCCCCTTTCTTGGGCATAAAACGAAGCGTAGTAACGGCTTGATCTACCCCCATGCCTCTGACCACGTCGGCAACTAATCGTGCTTTCTGTGGAGAAATACGAATATATCTTCCTACGGCTTTTGCTTCCATAGTATGTACTCCCAGTGAGTCCTTAGAAACATATCGTTTCTATTTATCTCTTTCCTTTTTTGTCTCTCATATGACCGTAGTACGTACGAGTCGGTGAAAACTCGCCGAACTTATGTCCGACCATGTTCTCGCTGACAAAAACCGGTATGAATTTTTTTCCGTTATGCACAGCAAAGGTCAAGCCAACCATCTCGGGAGTTACATCCGACCGCCTGGACCACGTCTTGATGACCTTTCTGGAACCGCTGTCGTTGGCTTGTACAACCTTCTTCATAAGGTGGTCATCGACGAAAGGACCCTTTTTAATTGAACGGGACATACCTTGCTCCTCTTATTTATGATCTCCGCTTGACAATTTGATTGTCAGAAGCCTTGTTCTTTCTAGTCTTGTATCCTTTGGTCGGGAAGCCCCATGGCGAAACAGGATGACGCCCACCAGAGCTTTTCCCCTCACCACCACCCATGGGATGATCAACAGGGTTCATGGCGACACCTCTAACCTTTGGTCTATGGCCTGTCCAACGTTTCCTTCCAGCTTTGCCAAGTGCACGACTCTCATGCTCTCTATTGCCTACCTGACCAATGCAGGCACGACAAAACTTGTTGAACTTGCGAACCTCTCCGGACGGCAGTTTTACCTGCACGTATTTTCCTTCCTTGGCCATAAGCTGAGCATAGGCACCAGCGCTGCGCACAAGCTGCGCACCTTTGCCGACCTTCATCTCCAAGTTATGAATGATGGTTCCCAGAGGAATATTGCCTAGAGGGAGGCAGTTGCCGGGCTGGATATCGACATTATCGCCTGCCTGTACTTCATCACCTACTTTTAAGCCGCGCGGCGCGATTATATATTTCTTTTCACCGTCGACATATTTGAGCAGTGCTATGTTGGCAGACCTGTTGGGATCGTACTCAACTGATTCCACCTTGGCACTGATCTCAAGTTTAGTCCTTTTAAAATCAATAATTCGGTATTTCGTTTTATGACCGCCACCCCTATGCCTGGCGGTGATTCGCCCGTAATTGTTTCTTCCGCCGGACTTAGATTGACTTGTCACCAGGCTTTTTTCAGGCCTCTTTGATGACAATTCAGGATTTTTTATCGACACCTGGTGTCGTTTACCAGCTGATGTTGGTTTATATGTCTTTATAGCCATGATTTCCCAATCGCTCCATCATCTTTTGTATTCGATAGATTTTCGTTCAATGAGTCAGCCTCAGCATTTCTTGCTGAACCAATCCGGTTTCTTACAATTCGTCAGCAAAGTTGATCTCGCCTTCAGCAAGGGTCACATAGGCCTTTTTCCAATTGGACGTATATCCGATTTGCCGTCCGACCCTTTTTTGTTTCCCATGAAGCGTGGCAGTACGAACATGTTCAACTTTTACATTGAACATTCTCTCAACGGCCATTTTTATATCTATCTTATTCGCTTTCGGATGGACCTTAAAAACAACTTTTCCATCTATTTCCTGCATCAAGCTCGCCTTTTCGGTAAGACAGGGCCCCTGCAGTACGTCATATTGATTTTTCATGCCAGGCACCTCTTCTCAAGACGTTCTATTACAGGCTGTACCAGTACAAGCTTTTTATGCAGGAGAATGTCGTATACATTAACACCCTCAGCTGCCAGCACTTTAAAGCCATTGACGTTGCGTGAAGATTTTTCCAGATTGGCATTTTCTGCGTCAATGACGATGAGACAGTTTTCGACATCAAGTGTATTCATGGTAGAAACGAAATCCTTGGTCTTAATCGTTTCCATGGTGAAATCGTCCAATACAAGGAGATTTCCTTCCTGAAGTCTGGCACTCATTGCCATGGCAAGAGCCTGCTTTCTAACCTTTTTATTCAATTTGAAGCTAAAATCCCGCGGTTTGGGACCAAATGTTACTCCACCACCTCTCCAGATGGGAGACCTTCTGGTACCAGCCCGTGCTCTTCCTGTTCCTTTCTGCCTCCATGGCTTGGCACCGCCACCCCGCACTTCGACGCGAGTCTTGGTGCATGCGGTTCCGGCCCGCTTGGCGGCCCTCTGCATACGCACCACATCATGCAAAACGTGCTCTTTGACCTCAAGATCGAACACTTTCTCGTTCAACCCTGTTTCGCCAACTTTTTCGTTTTTGGTGTTGTATATATCTACCGTTGACATTTCAATCTCCTTGAACCGGCTATTCTAGAGTGTAACTATTTGGTAAAGATCTGAATAAGGCCATTGTTGGCACCAGGCACCGGTCCCTTCACAAGTATCGCACTGTCCTCTTCCCGAACATCGATAACGAGTACATTTTTCTTCAAGACGGTGTCATTGCCCATGCGTCCCGCCATCTTTTTTCCTTTCATAACGCGACCAGGATAAGCACTACAGCCAATGGACCCAGGAGCACGATAAAATCCAGAACCGTGGCCGGCACTGCCGCCGGCGAATCCATGCCGTTTCATGACACCTTGAAAGCCTCGTCCTTTACTGACTCCCTGCACGTCCACAACATCGCCGACATTAAATATCTCCTGCGGATTCAACTGCTGCCCAACTTCGTACTGCTGCGGATCTTCTACTCGAAATTCCCGAATGTGATAGTATCCTTCACCTCCGGATTTTTGAAAATGTCCGCTCATGGGCTTGTTGACCCGAGATTCTTTCTTTGCCCCGAAGCCTACTTGAATCGCTTTGTAGCCATCTATTGCCTCGGTTTTTACCTGAAGTACCTTACAGGGCCCGGCTTCTATGACAGTAACCGGTGTGGCGACACCAAGCTCACTATACACTCGGGTCATACCAACCTTTTTACCTATAATACCCATTGTCTTTGGCATAACATTACCTGCTGCTTCAAATTTACTTTGAAAATCCGCCCTAGGGCAGCTTAATTTCGACGTCAACACCGGCTGAAAGCTCAAGCTTCATCAACAGATCAATAGTCTGCTGTGTGGGCTCAAGGATGTCAAGGAGACGTCTGTGGGTTCTCATTTCAAACTGTTCGCGCGACTTTTTATCAACATGCGGTGAGCGAAGAACGCAAAATTTATTCACCGAGGTGGGCAAGGGGATAGGCCCCGCCACTGCGGAACCTGTCCTTCTTGCTGTTTCGACGATTTCAGAGGTTGACTGATCGAGCAACTTATGATCGTACGCCTTAAGACGAATGCGAATTTTTTCTGTAGGTATCATTATGCACCTTTACTTAACGATTTCACTGATAACGCCGGCACCAACGGTACGACCACCCTCGCGAATGGCAAATCGCAGTCCGACATCCATGGCGATGGGGGTGATGAGCTCTGCAGAAACAGCGACATTGTCACCGGGCATTACCATCTCTACATCGTCCGGCAGTGTAACAATTCCTGTAACATCCGTAGTACGGAAGTAGAACTGTGGGCGATAGCCGTTGAAAAACGGCGTATGGCGGCCACCCTCGTCTTTACCGAGGATATAGCACTCTGCTTTAAAGTTGGTGTGCGGGGTGATGGAGCCCGGCTTGGCGAGCACCTGGCCACGTTCAACCTGCTCACGCTTTACGCCGCGCAGCAGGGCACCGATATTGTCACCAGCCTGCCCTTCATCGAGCAGCTTTCTAAACATCTCGACACCGGTACAGGTCGTCTTCTGGGTCTTTTTGATCCCTACGATCTCTATTTCTTCACCAACCTTGATAACACCACGCTCTACACGACCGGTGGCAACGGTACCGCGTCCGGAAATGGAAAAAACGTCCTCAACCGGCATGAGAAAGGGCTGGTCAATATCACGCTTGGGCTCGGGAATGTAGCTATCGATTGCGTCCATGAGCTCCCAGATACACTTGGTGGCTTCCTCATCATCAGGATTCTCCAGAGCCTTCAACGCGGATCCCTGAACAATGGGTACATCGTCACCGGGAAATTCGTAGTTATCGAGCAACTCGCGCAGCTCCATCTCAACCAGTTCGATAAGTTCTTCATCGTCAACCATGTCACACTTGTTGAGAAAAACAACTATTGCAGGAACACCGACCTGACGGGCAAGAAGGATGTGCTCACGGGTCTGCGGCATGGCGCCATCGGTTGCGGCGACAACAAGGATCGCACCATCCATCTGGGCAGCACCAGTGATCATGTTTTTTATATAGTCGGCATGACCGGGGCAGTCCACATGCGCATAATGTCTTGCATCAGTTTGATACTCGACGTGCGCT
>Ga0136557_1001936_pt1 | contig 12523 bp, 9 predicted proteins | sample AntRauTorckE6832_FD_104796 | JGI IMG/M metagenome (GOLD analysis project Ga0136557, IMG submission 104796) | Saline lake microbial communities from Rauer Islands, Antarctica - Metagenome Torckler E6 #832 | ecosystem: Environmental > Aquatic > Non-marine Saline and Alkaline > Saline | place...
AGACACGAATTGACTTCCTATTGGCTTCCTACTGATTTCGGGCGACGAATATTATGCTGACTATCAATGAATATACCCAACTTGATGCTATCGCCATGGCGCAGCTGCGCCAGGCCGGTGACGTCAGCGCGAGCGAGCTGCTGGAATGCGCCTTCGCCCAGACTGACACACTGAACCCGCAGCTCAATGCCGTTGTCTATCAGGACCGTGACCGCGCCCGTGAGCAAGCGCTGAAAATGGAGACATCAACCCTCAACGGTCAACTGGCAGGCCTGCCATTTCTGATCAAAGAAGTGAACGCCGTGGCGGGCTGGCCGCATACCCGCAGCACTGCCATTTATCGCCAGCATCTGGCCAGCAACAACAGTGCCATCGTACAGCGTTATCTTGACGGTGGCCTGATCCCCTTCGGCAGCACCAACACACCCGAACTGTGTCTCACCATCTCCACCGAATTCTCCCTGTTTGGCAGCAGCCGTAATCCTCACAACCTCAAACACAGCAGCGGCGGATCCAGTGGCGGGGCCGCAGCAGCGGTGGCCGCCGGTATCGTGCCAGTGGCCGATGGCAGTGATGGTGGCGGTTCAATCCGCATTCCGGCTGCCTGCTGCGGACTGGTCGGCCTGAAACCCAGCCGCGGCCTGAGCGTCGTGGAACCTGACGTTGGCAGTGCCTGGAGCGGCATGAGCGTTGGTCATGTATTAAGTCGCTCTGTGCGCGACAGCGCCGCTTTCCTGGACCTGCTGCGTTTGCAGCGCCCCGGTCTGTTTGCCTTGCCGGCATTTAAGGAATCCTATTACCAGACGCACACACACGAACTGCGCGGACTGAAAATAGCAGTACAACGTCAGCACCCGGCGGGGCTGGATGTGCACGCAGACTGTCTGACAGCGCTGGACAGTGCCGCCCGCCAGTGCGAAAGCGCCGGTCATCATGTGGAGGACATGTCGCCGCCCATCGACTACGCCGCTGTCGGCCGCGCGATGGCAACGCTGATTAATGTGCACGCCGGGCAGATTCTGAGCCCCGGCCTGCAGGCCAGTGGCCAGACCCTGGAGCAGGCCAGTCTCGCCGAATCGACCAGACGCATGGCGGTTAATGGCATCAATACGTCGGCCGCAAAATACCTTGCCGCTCTGGATACCGTGAAACAGGTCGAACGCCAGATGGCGGTCTTCCATGAAACCTATGATCTGGTGCTGTCTCCGGTGCTGGCGCTGCCGCCGGCGGAGCTCGGCTGGCTGGACATGAATGCTGACGATATCCGCGAATATGCTCGTCGTTATGCCGCTTACAGCCCCTTTACCGCGCTGTACAACGGCACCGGTCAGCCCAGCATCTCACTGCCACTGAACACAAACGCCGGCGGCTTGCCAATCGGGGTCATGTTCAGCGCCGCATGGGGCCAGGACCATCTTCTGCTGCAACTGGCGAATCAACTGTTGCCTGGCATCGTGCCGGTCGCCGGATGACCGCCCTCGCGCTACACATCGCATCAGGCTGTTGTTATACTGCGCGCCTTTTACCGTAGCACCATTCTCCAACCGCCCGAATCGTCAACAGGATCCAATTGCTCATGAAACAGTCCCCCTCGTTCTCACGCTGGCGTCCGCATCCCTGGCACGGCATTGAAGTCGGCCCCGATCTGCCTCGCGTGGTTAATGCCTACATCGAAATCAGTCCGTTCGACCAGATGAAGTACGAGATCGACAAGGACACCGGTTACCTGTGTATCGATCGCCCGCAACGAACCTCCGCGCAACAACCCACGCTGTATGGTTTCATTCCGCGTACCTACTGCGGCAACCGGGTTCGTGACCTGATGCCGGGCACTGACTGCGGTGATGGCGATCCGCTGGATATCTGCGTGATCAGCGAGCGCCCCATCGACCGCACGGAAATTCTGATCAAAGCCAGGGTTGTGGGTGGCCTGCCAATGAACGACGGCGGTGAAGCCGACGACAAGATCATTGCGATTGTGCAGGATGACCCGGCGTACGGCCATATGAATGATATTTCAGAACTGCCACCTATATTGGTCGAGCGCATTGCCCACTATTTCAACACCTACAAGATGGTACCGGGCAAGGACAATAAAGTATCCATCGGTGCCGCCTATGGCTTCGACCACGCCAGGACCGTACTGGCTGCAGCCATAGCCGACTACGACGAAGACTACGGACATCTGCTGCAGGACTGATATAAATTCCGCTCAAACAGAAACGGCGCAGCCTCCATCAAGTTGGAGACTGCGCCGTTTTTATTGGCAACTGCTGTTACTGCGTATTTCGCACCGAGGTAACCTCCGCCATGATGGAAATCGCTATTTCAGCCGGCGTTTTACTGCCTATCGAAAAACCGATGGGGGCATGCAGGCGCTCTATTTCTTCAGCACTCAGGCCCAGTTCTGGCAAACGCAAACGTCGGTTTGCTGAGGTTCGCTCAGACCCCATGGCGCCAATGTAGAAGGCATTGGTTTTTAATGCTTCCATCAATGCCATATCATCTACGCGCGGGTCATGTGCCAGCGCGATAATGCCACTGTAGGGATTACTGAACTGATCGCGCACCACATCATCAGGCAAATCCGCTGACAGATGAACTCCCTCTACCTGCCAGTTATCCAGATAAGACGGGCGCGGGTCACACAGCGTCACCTCGTAATCCATGATCAAGGCCAGCTCTGCCACATAGCGTGCGACGTCGCCGGCACCCAGCAGCAGCAGGCGGTAACGCGGGCTCAAGCTGTGCAGCATTTCCCTGTCGTCCAGGGTCACCGCCTCATCACGTGACACCTGACGTGCACTGATGGCGCCGGTCAGCAGATCAACGTGACGGCTGATACGTTGGTGATTGTCCAGGGCCGCATCCAGTTCCGCGAACACAGCCCGCATGCCTGGTTCCGGCGCAATGAACTCAACCAGCACGTGTAACTGCCCGCCACAGGGTAAACGCAACCGAGCCTGCTCTTCGGCAGACACACCATACTTCACAACAAAAGGTTTTTGCTCTGCATGGTAGCGTTGTTTCAGACTTCCGACTCGCAGCTGTTCAAGAAAATCTTCTTCGATACAACCACCGGAAATTGATCCTGTCATTTCTCCACTCAGGGTGCATGCCATCATGGCACCAATCGGGCGCGGCGATGAACCCCAGGTCGTCAGGATCGTGCATAACCATACGGGTTTATCCTGCGCCAGCCAGGCCGAGACGCTGGCGATGATATGATGTTGACTACTTTGCATTGCTTACCTGCTTACCTTTTTACCTGCGTTTACCTGCGTTTACCTGTGTTTACCTGTGTTTGTTGTTATCGGTCCGACGCAGCGCCGGGCTCGGGCCGATGAAGCCATCACAGGAATCATACAAATCGCCGTTTCCAGCCGCCGCGCATGAACAGATACGTGCCGATGATGCTCATCGTCATATCCCCGACAAAGATGGACCAGTATACACCTTCAGCCCCCCATCCGGCTGCCATCGCCAGTGACCAGGCCAACGGTATCTGCACCAGCCAGAAGCTGAAGCCGTTTATCCATGTCGGTGTCATCGTGTCACCGGCACCGTTGAACGCCTGGGTGACCACCAGACCAACTGCGAGGAACACAAAACCGTAACTCAGAATGCGCAAGCTCTGGATACCGTTGGCCACAACATCAGGGTCCTGACTGAAGAAACCCATCACCCACTCGGGGAAAAAGATCAGTACCAATGACACCAGCAACATGTAAGCGACGCTGTAACCGACCACCTGCCAGACCGTGCGCTCGGCCCGATCCGTCTTGCCTGCCCCCAGGTTCTGCCCGACAAGTGTGGCAACGGCATTGCTCAAGCCCCAGGCAGGCAAAATCACAAAGATGATGACTCGAAGTGCAATCGTATAACCGGCTATGGCTTCATTGCCAAAATTTGATACCAGTCGCATCAGGAACACCCAGCTCGCGGTGGCAATCAGGAACTGGGCAATGCCGCCGACCGAAATCCGCAACAGTTGTAATACGATCGACAAGCGCAGTCCAAGATCTGACAGGGCCAGCCGTATACGCCGGTTGTGTGAACACAGATAATAGACCTGATAGGCCACACCAGCACCGCGGCCAATATTGGTCGCAACCGCGGCGCCGGTCAGGCCCATCTCGGGAAACGGGCCCCAACCATAAATCAGCAAGGGGTCCAGAACAATATTGATGCCATTGGCCAGAATCAGTGCGCGCATCGCGATGCTGGCATCGCCTGCGCCGCGGAAAATGGCGTTATTCAAAAAAAGAAAAACAATGGTGAAGGAGCCGGAAAACATGATCCGGGTGTAGGTTTCACCGGTAGCAAGCACCTCAGCATCGGCACCCATCAGGCTCAGAATACGTCCGGCATAAAAGAAACCGAAAACCCCAACCAGCGCCGACACGGCCATGCCCACCCAGATCGCCTGCCCTGCCACCACGGCGGCAGCCTGGGGATTATTCTCGCCAATGCGCCGTGCCACCAACGCGGTTACCGCCATGCTCAAACCGATGGCCAGTGCATACAACAGTGAAATCACGGCCTCTGTCAGACCCACTGTAGCAACGGCCTCGGCGCCAAGGCCAGCGACAAAAAAAATGTCCACAATGGCAAACACCGATTCCATTGCCATTTCAAGAATCATCGGCACCGACAGCAGGAATGTTGCCCGGGCGATTGACCCCTCGGTGTAGTTGATCGTGGCATTGCCGACCAATGCCTGTTTGAACAGGCTCAGTCCCGCTCGAATTTTCCTGAACATGATACAAACCCCGAAAACTGCCGACTGCGCAGTGTCTGCGGACAACGCACTGACTGTTTGAAGCGGCAGATTTTGTTACCGGCAAGCTTACTGACTGAAGTCCACCCGACCACTGCGATTCGGGTCGGCGTTGACACGGGAAATGAGGCAATGGCCGAAACCCTGATCGTGCGACAGCGCCTCAAATCGTTTTGGCAAAGCCTGGGGCTAGTCGCTTCATATGCCTGCGTCCCTGCACTTTGAAGCCTGTTCAACATCGCTTTCGGGGGCGAAGTATAATCCGCCCACTGTGTTTTGTCTGCACCTTTGAGTGTCACAATGTGTTACTCTGACAGACCGTTTGCCTGACAGACTGCTGGATAACTTACGTGTGACTTTAGCTGTTTTGATCTGTGATGACTCCGCCCTCGCCCGGCGCCAGATGGCCCGCTCCCTGCCTTCGCACTGGGATATCGACGTCAGTTTTGCAGAAGACGGCAAACAGGCCATTGCTGCCATTCATCAAGGTAAAGCGGATTTGTTGTTCCTCGATCTTAATATGCCGGTGATGAATGGTTACCAGGTGCTCGACCAGATACGCAACGAAGATCTGCCGACCATGGTGCTTGTGGTATCAGGCGATATTCAGACCGAAGCACGCGCCAGGGTTCTGGCCAAAGGTGCGCTGGACTTTATCAGCAAACCGGTCGTCCCGGAGCACATTGCCGAGGTTCTGAACCGCTACGGTATCCTGTCGCTTGCCAATACCGACCGCAACACACCTCGCGAATCACACCTGCCGGATCTGCCGCGCGCAGATATGTTGCAAGCGCTTGGCGAAGTCATCAATATCGCCATGGGCCAAGCTGGCAGCCGACTGAGCGAGTTGCTGGGAACCTTTATACAATTGCCAGTGCCCCACGTATTCATCACCCCCTACGATCACATAACCCAGCATCTGCCCTACGCTGGCGGATCCCCCATGAGCGCCGTGTCGCACGGCTTCAGCGGTAACGGCGTGGCGGGCGAAGCGATCGTGCTGATGTGCTCGGACGGGCTTCCCGATCTGGAGTCCCTGATGGCGCTGGACATGCCGGACGGCAGCAATTCAACAACCGGGATTCTAAGCGATTTGTCAGAGCTATTGGTAGGTTCTGTCCTGAAAGGTATCAGCCAGCAACTGGATATCGAGTTCAATCACAGCTACCCCGCAGTGCTTGGACACGAACTGGCATGCACTCAGCTGCTGGATTGCGACGAAAATCCCCAGAAGGTTCTTGCCATCAATATCTCCTACCACTTGTCGACACCGGACATGGAGTGTCACCTGCTGTTGCTAATGACGGAGGACTCAATACCGGCGCTGCGTGCCAGGGTTGAAATTTTGCTGCACGACTCATCGGATGTCTCAATATGTTGAGCCCAACCTCTCAAAGCGCCGACATGGAGAGCTTGCATCTGCTCATGCAATTGCTGCAAACGCTTGATAATGGATTGGTCCTGCTTGATGACGACTATCAGGTTCAGTTGTGGAACAGTTTCATGGAAAATCACAGTGGCATTCCTACCAGTGATGCGCGCGGGAAAAATCTGTTCGAACTGTTTCCGGCGTTGCCCGGGAGCTGGCTGAAACGCAAAATCGACTCGGTGTTCAGTCTGCAAAGCAGGGCCTTTTGCACCTGGGAGGAACATCCACGGCTGTTCAACTTCAAAAGCACCCGTCCACTGACCGGTCATTCGGCGTTGATGTACCAGAACATTACCTTGATACCACTTAGCGGACTCAATGGCGACATCACCCGGGTCTGCCTGCTGATTTACGATGTCACGGAAATTGCAACGCGCAAGATCGAACTTGAGTCAGCCAACAAAACACTCAAGAAGCTCAGTCGCACCGATAAGCTGACAAACCTTTACAACCGCGGTTGCTGGGAGGAGTGCCTGGAACAGGAGTTCAAACGTTGTCGCCGCAGTAAACGCCCGGCGTCACTGATTCTTTTTGATATTGATCATTTCAAAAAATTCAATGATACCTACGGTCACGCTGCCGGTGACAAAGTACTTCGGAGCGTTGCTCAAGCCATCAGGCATACACAGCGCTCCACTGACATCACGGGTCGTTATGGCGGCGAAGAATTCGGTATCATTCTGCCGGAAACGAACCAGGATCAGGCGCTGCAGTTTGCAGAAAGGCTGCGGGAGCAAATAGCCGATACGATTGTTGACTGGGAGGAAAGTCCACTGCAGATTACTGTCAGCGTGGGGGTCGCGGAATATTCGGAAGATCTTCAGGACTATCAGGACTGGTTCGAGTTAAGCGACAAGGCGCTTTACCGGGCCAAAGAGGGTGGGCGCAATCGCAGCAGGCTGGCCCAGCCCTGACTCAGTCTCAGACTCAAACCCGGAGCCGACTCACTGCAGACTGAACGGTGTGTGCGTCTGTTCCAGCGCCAACAAATATTTCTTGCACGCCAGCCCGCCACCAAAACCGGTCAGGTCGCCATTGCTGCCAATCACCCGGTGGCAAGGAATGACAATGGGCAAGGGATTCTGGCCATTGGCCGCACCCACCGCGCGGCTTGCATCCGGTTTGCCGACCAGTGCAGCAATGTCGCCATAGCTCCGGGTGTCGGCATAAGATATCTGACGCAGGGCCTGCCATACCAACAATTGAAACCCGGTACCTTCAGGCCGCAGCGCCAGGTCAAACTCGGTCAGCTCACCGGCGAAATACGCTGCCAGTTGATGCTTAACGGTTTTGAACAATTCATTGCGCCGCAGCCAGTCTGGCGCCGGCTGGCGCGCCGCCTTGCCGCCGGGGAAGCTTATCAACGTCAGCGCACTTTCATCACCCGCCAGCAGCAGTTTGCCAACGGGTGAATCATAGTAGCTGTAGAACGTTTCGCTCACTGAGATTCCAGCAAGGCATTGGCACGCAGGATCACATATTGAAGAATGGCCTCGGAATCGGACTCTTCAAGTTGCCCGGCAAACGACACCATGCCACCGGATGCCAGTTCGCCACCCAGCACCACCGCGTTCCAGTTCTCGATATCATGCAAACGGTCGGTGTAGCGAAGGTCGGGAAAAACACCCGCACCATCACTGGCCGCATTGTTGCCATGACAGACGCTGCAGTACTGACCATAAACCTGCTCGCCATGGGCCAGCATTTCGTTGTTGGCCAGCAGCGGCGGCGGATTCAGTTCGCGATCCTCAGCAACCGCGACCTCAGTGGGCAATTCATGGGTGCCGCCCAGGGTATAGACCAGCAAGCGGGAATTATTGCTGGACTCACGTGTTGTTGACCCGACGACTCCGGCGCCGTTCTGTGGCAAGGCGCGCGAACCGGTCAGCACAGCCACATACTGTTTTCCGTCAATGCTGTAGGTCACCGGAGCAGCAACCGTGTGAGACTGGGTGATGGCACTCCACAAACGTTCGCCGTCAGTATCTCGATAGGCAACAAATTCACCTGCCGCATTGCCCTGGTAAACCAGGCCGCCGGCGGTAGACATAACGCCTGCGGCCGCAGTCGGCGACAACTGTGGTTGACGCCACACTTCCTGCTGTGCGATCGGATCCCAGGCCAGCAGGTATGCTTTGCGTTCCGGCACGGCATCACCGGCAGCTGCCACCAGGCGAGCGCCTTCGGCCAGATCCGTGCCGGTATTCCAGCCGCGATCAGAACGTTCAAACTGCTCCTGGGCGTGGTACCCCATGTAGTTTTCTGTGGCCGGCAGGTACACCAGATTGGTGTTTCGGCTGTAGGACATGGGATACCAGTTGTGGCCACCCAGAGTGCCAGGCTGAACAATAATCGGTTGCCCGGTCACGTCGTAACGTGCTTCAGGAATCTCTACCGGGCGACCCGACTCAAGATCTATATGCGTCGCCCAGCTTACCGGGATGAAGTTTTCTGCAGACAACAGGCGGCCGGTGAGCGCATCCAGAACATAGAAGAAGCCGTTCTTGGGGGCCTGCATCAACACGCGACGCTGTTCACCGCCGATTTCTACGTCAGCGACAATAATCTGCTGAGTGGCGGTGTAGTCCCAGGTCTCCCCAGGCGTGGTTTGATAGTGCCAGACATAGCTGCCATCGTCAGGATTAATGGCCACAATCGAGCTCAGGAACAGGTTGTCGCCACCGCCGGGGCTGCGTAGCGACTGATTCCAGGGAGAGCCATTGCCGACACCCAGATACAGCAGGTTGGAATCGGGGTCATACGCCATCGAATCCCACACGGTGCCGCCACCTCCCATACCCCACCATTCACCCGTCCAGGTGTCGGCCGCCATTTCCAGCTCAGGTTGCTCGAAACCATCTTCCGGATTACCCGGTACCGTGTAATAGCGCCAGTGCTGCTCGCCGGTATTAACGTCGTATGCCGTTACATAACCACGGACACCATATTCGCCGCCACCGTTGCCAATGATCACCTTGCCATCGATGATGCGAGGTGCACCGGTAATGGTGTAAGGCTGGGATTGGTCAGTGGTCACGACACTCCAGATCTGCTCACCCGTTTGCGAGTCCAGCGCAATCAGGCGGCCATCCAGGGCGCCAAAAAAGATTTTGCCGTCCCAGGCCGCGACACCGCGATTTACCACGTCACAACAGGCGTCCACACCCCGGGCGCGATCAACCTGCGGATCGAATTCCCATATCAGCGCTCCGTCCCTGGCATCAAAGGCTTTCACCATACTCCATGAGGTGGTGACGTAAATGGCACCGTCGACCACAATCGGGGTGGCTTCCTGACCACGACTGGTGTCCATATCTGCCGACCAGGCCAGACCCAGTTGATCGACATTTTCCGTATTGATCTGATCCAGCGGACTGAAGCGCTGCTCCCAATAATCCCGGCCAGTCGACATCCACTGCCCGGGTTCATTGTCGGCTGCCACCAGGCGCCCGGTTGTTACTGATGCACTGTACTGCGGCATGGCCGCGGGCGCTGGGGCCTCGGGCGCACTGGTCGTGGTGCCAGTCTGCTCGGCCGGACCGCAGGCTGCCAGTACCAGGGCCGCTGCTGCCAGTACCGAAACGTGTTTATACTTGCTCATGTAGTTTCCCCTGAATCTGCGTCAGCTTTTTTAATTTTTAAGCTTGAATACCAGCACCGCGTTGCCTGGCAGCTGGCCGAATGTTGCATAACCTGTATTGACGATCATATAGTCACCAGTGACGATCGGACCGGTGGCGTCCAGCGAGCCACCGCTGGCCTCAACACCGTTGACAGTGTCATAGTCCCGCACCGTATTGTACTCCCAGAGCAGCGCTCCGGTCTCGGGATCATGGGCAAACAGGTAACCACTGAGCGAGCCGGCCAGAATCAGATCATCCATTGCCGTAATGGGCGCCGAGTATGCGTCCATGCAGCCACGCTCACCGGTGCAGCGCTCCGGAACCGGCGCGTACCACAGCACCTCACCGGTCTTCATGTCGATAGCATGCAGGCCGGGCTGTCGTGCCTCACCCTCGTCAGTAATGCCACTGCGATCCGATATCGGCACGTAAACAATATCACCCTTGAACGACATCCCCCAGTGCACGCCGCCAAGTGCGCCGCCACGCCCGACACGAGTGCGCCAGAGTACCTCACCGTTGCGGGCCGGATCCAGACCATAGATCTCTGCGCCTTTGGTGCCGGCAACCACAATCTCCTGCCCGTTGGACAACGTGGTGGTCACAATCGGCGCACCGATGTCCAGGTCCGGGCCAGGGTCCGGGCAATTGGGATGGGAGCCATCGGGGCGACAGCCCATGACAAACTGATCGTCACCGGTGGTTTGATATACCCATTTCATCTCGCCGGTGTCCATATCAAAGGCAATAACGGCGTCGCTGGTGTCGCTGGCTGGCCGGCTGTAGTTTTGTCCGGACCCGGCATAAACCAGGTTGCGCGCCGGATCGATACTGGGCGCTTGCCAGATCGGCGCACCAGAGGGCGCATACACCGGATTACCGGCACTGTTCTGCCCGACCAGTTCAGGCTCATCCATGATGTAGGTATGCCAGAGCTTTTCACCCGTGTTCAGGTCAAAGGCCGCCATATTGCCGCGGAAGGTACAGCAGTGATGATCCGGCCGGCCCGCCGCACCGACCTCAATGGATGATACCGGCACAAAGATCCTGTTGCCGTGCACCACCGGAGAGCCAGTGCTGCGCGCAAAGGGATTGTCATCTACTTCAGCATCCCAGAGTGCCTCACCATTGCTCGCGTCTACTACATAAAGGTGGTTGGAATTCTCCGCAATGACCGCCAGATAGGTGTCCAGTTCCGGCGAAAAGGCAACCGTCACGGCAGCGCGCACCTCGCCGGGCACCTCAATGCTCCAGTAGGCGCAACCGGAGGCCAGATCCATGGCATAAACGCTGCCCGAGGGGCTGCCCATGATCATGATATTGTTGATGACAGTGGGCTGAGCGCGCGCAACCGTAGAATTTTCCAGTCCCATGGCCCATGCCAGCTCCAACTGGTCGATATTGGATGCATTTATACTGGTGCCCTGCGCCGATTGATAACGTTCATTGCTCAGGCCATTACCCCAGCCGTTCCAGTTACTGTCCAGGGACAGCTCAAGGTGCGGCATCGGCTGCTCGCAGCGCGCAAGCCCGGCGACAGAATCAGCTTGCATCCGGTTTCCGGTCAAGTGTTCGGACAAAACAATTTTCTGTTCATTGGTCAGCGCTGCGCCCTGCGCCTGCATGACACCTTCGGTCAGCGCGTCATAGACACTGTTAGCCGTGTATGACGCCAGGGCATCGCTGTTTGGCGTGCGCACATCCTGCGGATCAGCGTGGCAGCTGGCGCAGTATTGATCATAGAGACTGACAGCATCCAGATTTTCAGCCGCCAACGCCATTGCACTGCTGCCACTCAAAGCCAGACCGAGCAGCGTGCTTATAAATTTTTTCATCTTGTCAAAAACCTCTTACTACTTTGCAATGAATGGCCAGATAGTGCTGCCCGAAAATTGATTGCCCGATGTTAACCGAATCGCCATACAAAGCGAACCAGCTATGCGTCAGAACACCATCTGCGGAGACAAGTAACCAGCCCGGGCTGGCCGTGACAGACGGGTATGGTGTATAGTTTGCGCAAATATAGAGCCCGCTGCCCTCAGCATTTAGGACACTGTCATGAGTGATAAGAATATCCGCAAGTACTCCAGCCAGGTTGTTGATGGCGTCGAACACGCAGCCAGCCGCGCCATGTTGCACGCGGTCGGTTTCTCTGATGCAGATTTCAAGAAGCCGCAAGTAGGCATCGCCTCCACCTGGAGCATGGTCACCCCGTGCAATATGCACATCAACAAACTCGCCGAACACGTTAACGGCGGCGTTGATGCCGCTCACGGCAAGGGCGTCATTTATAATACGATCACAATCTCCGATGGGATTTCCATGGGCACCGAGGGTATGAAGTATTCCCTGGTCTCGCGCGAGATTATTGCCGACTCGATTGAGGCGGTATCCGGCTGTATGGGCCACGACGGCATCATCGCCATCGGTGGCTGTGACAAGAACATGCCGGGCTGCCTTATGGGCCTGGCCCGCCTGAACCGCCCTTCCATTTTTATATATGGCGGCACCATCCAGCCGGGTAAAAACCACACCGATATCGTTTCTGTATTCGAGGCAGTCGGTGGCCACGCTGCCGGCACGGTGTCGGATATTGAATTGAAGAATATCGAAGAAACAGCCATTCCGGGCCCCGGTTCCTGCGGCGGCATGTATACCGCCAATACCATGGCTTCAGCCATTGAAGCACTG
>Ga0136557_1001938_pt1 | contig 12514 bp, 8 predicted proteins | sample AntRauTorckE6832_FD_104796 | JGI IMG/M metagenome (GOLD analysis project Ga0136557, IMG submission 104796) | Saline lake microbial communities from Rauer Islands, Antarctica - Metagenome Torckler E6 #832 | ecosystem: Environmental > Aquatic > Non-marine Saline and Alkaline > Saline | place...
CTCCTGATAAACACGGATATTGTTCATTGGGAGTTTCTGTTGATGCTGCGGTTGCCGCGGTTCAAACAGCTAAACACGTTATAGCACAGGTAAATCCGAATATGCCCAGAACCCATGGGGATGGTCTTATACATACCAGTCAGATCAATGCGATGGTGGAAGTAGATGACCAGCTTCCTGAGCAAATTGTACCCGAACCGGATGAGGCAGAATTAAGGATAGGCCAATTTTGTGCTGAACTGATTGATGACGGGGCTACACTGCAAATGGGTATCGGGGCTATCCCGAATGCCGTGCTAAAAAGCCTGACGAATCATAAGAACCTGGGCGTACATACCGAGATGTTCTCAGATGGAGTTATCGAATTGGTAGAGAAGGGTATCATAAACGGCAAAAAGAAAAAAATTCACCCCGGAAAGATCGTCAGTGGATTTGTGATGGGCTCACGAAAGACCTATGATTTCATTGACGACAATCCTGCCGTGGCTATGTTGGATATTGCCTATATAAATGACACAGCCGTTATTCGAAGAAATCCCAAAGTAACTGCTATAAACAGTGCGGTCGAAGTTGACCTGACCGGGCAGATCTGTGCAGATTCGATCGGGACTTATCACTACTCCGGAGTAGGTGGACAAATGGATTTCATACGCGGAGCCTCTCTTTCTCCAGGTGGAAAACCGATCATTGCTTTGCCGTCAATAACCAAAAAAGGAATAAGCCGTATTGTACCATTTTTGAAGCAGGGAGCCGGTGTAGTCACTACCAGGGCTCACGTACATTATGTAGTTACAGAATATGGAGTAGCTAATTTATATGGAAAGAACTTGGGTCAGCGAGCTGAAGCCTTGGTGAATATTGCCCATCCTGATCATCGGGAGGAATTGGATAAAGCGATTACGGAGCGGTTTGGGAAGTGAACATCGAATGAGGAACATTCAACAGAGGAATATTGAAATTTGAAGTTCGCACTTTTATGAAGATGGAAGCTATCTCTCTTTGGAGAAAGACCTGATTCAGTTCTGCTTTAATCCAAAGAGAGGACAGTAGTGTATCAGGCTTATCCGAAATAACCACTCAACAAATAACTAATTTATCTAATCAGTTAGAGCCTTTTCTCAAATAATCGTACCTTTGAACTTTCTGAAACCATAACGCCACAACCCCTCTATCGGAATGTCGCAAACTACGATTCAAGAACCGGAAGTAACCCTAGAACTAGCCGAAGAACATGGCTTGAACGCCGAAGAATATGAAATGATAAAATCCCGGCTGGGACGGGTTCCAACCTTTACTGAACTGGGTGTGTATTCGGTGATGTGGAGTGAGCACTGTTCGTACAAGAACTCTATCGTTGAGCTCAAGAAGCTTCCATCCGAAGGAGAAAATTTACTGGTTGGCGCCGGGGAAGAAAATGCCGGGTTGGTGGATCTTGGAGACGGACTTGGTTGCGCATTTAAAATTGAAAGTCACAATCACCCTTCAGCAATTGAGCCATATCAGGGAGCGGCAACGGGAGTGGGTGGAATTCATCGTGATATCTTTACCATGGGTGCGCGTCCTGTGGCAAGTTTGAATTCACTTCGTTTCGGTAGTATGAAAAATCCTCGGGTTCGTTATCTGTTAGATGGCGTGGTTCGCGGGATCGGGGATTATGGAAACTCATTCGGTGTTCCGGTGATTGCCGGTGAAGTGGTTTTTGATGAAAGCTATGAAGGTAATCCATTGGTGAATGCAATGAGTATTGGCCTGGTGAAAGAGGGAGAAACAGCCTCAGCAATTTCAAAAGGAATTGGAAATCCGGTGATCATAGTTGGGGCGAGTACCGGGCGGGATGGAATACATGGAGCAACCTTTGCTTCCGAAGAGATAAGTGAGGAAAGTGAAGCTAAACGACCGAGTGTTCAGGTGGGAGATCCCTTCACCGAAAAATTATTACTGGAAGCTAGCCTTGAAGTTCTTAAAACTGGTGCTGTTATTGGAATGCAGGATATGGGAGCTGCTGGTATTGCATGCTCTACTTCTGAGATGACGGCTAAAGGTGGCGAAGGAATGAATGTTGATCTCGACAAAGTACCTGCACGTGAAGATGCAATGACCGCGTACGAATTACTGCTTTCTGAAAGTCAGGAGCGGATGCTGATCGTGGCGGAAAAAGGTCGCGAGCAGGAAATTATCGACGTCTATGAAAAATGGGATCTGCACGGCGTAGTGATTGGTGAAGTAGTAGAAGGAGATAAAGTCACCTATTGGAAAGACGGTGAGATCAAAGCTGAAATTCCGGCTGAACATTTGGTACTGGGAGGTGGAGCACCGCAATATATTCGCGAAACCAAAAAACCAGCTTACCTGGATGAAGTACAGAGCTTTGATTCGAATTCTTTGAATCACTCCGATGATCACACAGAGATCCTAAAGAAATTACTCGGCTCACCAAATATAGCATCGAAACGATGGGTATATGAGCAGTATGATACCATGGTTCGAACGAATACGGTAACCGGACCCGGCGCTTCTGATTCGGGTGTGATCCGTATCAAAGGAACCAAGAAGGGATTGGTTGCCAAAACGGATTGTAACGGACGGTATGTGTATTTGAATCCTCGCAAAGGTGGGCAGATCGCGGTGGCGGAGTCGGCAAGAAACGTGGTTTGCTCCGGCGCCAAACCGATGGCTATTACCAATTGCCTGAACTTCGGAAACCCATATAAGCCGGAAGTTTACTGGACCTTTAAAGAAGCACTTGGGGGAATGAGCGATGCATGTCTCGCACTAAACACTCCTGTGACCGGAGGCAATGTGAGTTTCTATAATGAAAATCCGAAAAGCGCTATTTTCCCATCGCCAATTATTGGGATGCTTGGAGTGATCGAGGATATAGAGAAACACCTTACAACTCCCGCCTTTAAAAAGGAAGGGGACATTGTGCTCTATATTGGGGCAGATAGGAAAGGTCTTGGCGGAAGCGAGTATTTGAAAACCGTTCACGAACTTACAACAGGCGACGCTCCTGAGATCGACCTCGATTTTGAGGTGAAGTTACAAGAAGCACTTCTAACAGCTATCAAAGTAGGATTGATCACTGCCGCTCATGATATTTCTGATGGCGGACTTGCAGCCACACTTACTGAAATGGCTATTTTTGGTAAAAAAGGTGCAGAGCTTTCCGTTGAAACCTTATCAGGATCAACCCATGAAATTTTATTCAGCGAAGCTCAGTCCGGAGTGGTGATCACTATTTCGGCTCCTGAACTTCAAACTGTGAAGCATCATTTTGAAGAAGCCGGTGTCCCGATTTATGAATTGGGTGTTGTTAAAGGAGATAAGCTTGAGATCAAAGATCTTATTTCGCTGGATATTTCTGAATCTGAAGAGATCTATGAAAGTGTGATTCCGAAGGCGATGGAAGTATAGGATACTCCTTTGGTTTCAGTACTGCCCTCCCCGTAAGCAATCACGGTTGGCTCTTCTTCTTGTCCCTTCGAAGGGATATAGATTTCCGGCCAATTTCTGAGTGCCTTTTAGAATCATAAATTATATAATTGGCAAGGGTCTCTCTTTCTTTGTAGAGAGACCTGATTTGGTTTTAGTTACCCAAGAATTCGAGGAGAGAGGAGCCGCCTGAGTTCAATTCCATAAATCCAGTTAAAAGTCCTCCCTTGAGGGAGGTACAGTGTTTTTAACTTGTTAAAAGCACGCGGAGGGTGTTAGTGGTATGAATACCGTGGCCTTAGTCCAAACACCCATCCCGGCTAAAGCTGACTTTCTTTCTATGGTTTTGATGGGAGGTTTAAAATCGAACTGAGGGTAATTTTAATTTTAACTACTTGTTTCATCATAGAAACTTGCAAAACTTTAACCCAAAGTTTCCGATACTGTTTAATATCCATAAACAATTTAGCCTGTTATGAAATACATATCTCCAATTAATCTCACCTTTCTTTTACTCATTTTCCTTTTGATCACAGGATGTCAGCCAAAGCAATCACAAAAAGCTGTTGAAGAATCACTAACTAACGAACTGGAGATAGAACCAGAAGCCTATTTCGATTTTTGGGTGGGTGGCTGGGAAGTGACCTGGGAAGAAGGAAATGGAAATATAGGTCGCGGTACTAATTTCATCGAAAAAACGCTTGAGGGAAGAGTTATTCAGGAAAATTTTCGTGTTAATGAAGGCCAAATGGAAGGATTTTTGGGGACAAGTATCTCCGTCTACAATCCCCGAACCGATACCTGGAAGCAAGCTTGGGCAGATAATCAGGGAGGATATTTTGACTTTACCGGGAAGGTCGACGGAACAAACCGCATCTTTCAAACCGATGTAAATGAAATTGGGGTAGATACCCTCTTCACACAACGTATGGTCTTTTATGATATCAGCCAGGATTCTCTGAAATGGGATTGGGAGTCGTCGACCAATGGAGGAGAAAGTTGGAATTTGAACTGGCGGATCTCCTATAAAAAAATAGATTAGCGGAACGAAAAGTTCTTATCTGAAATTTAGTGGTGTGACTATTGATCAAGTCATCAAGAAAGAGATTACATCATTAAAGGTAAAACCAGATTCTGACTACTCTGTCTCGGCGGAGTGGATACGCCTTTTGGGAATGACTATTAATGTAAATCATCAATAATCATTCATCAATCCTAAATTTAAACCCTATACATCAAAATCAATGCCCTGTGCCAACGGTAGTGAATCACCCCAGTTCATGGTATTGGTTTGTCGGCGCATATAGGCTTTCCAGGAGTCAGAGCCAGATTCGCGTCCGCCTCCCGTTTCCTTTTCACCACCAAAAGCACCACCAATTTCAGCTCCACTGGTTCCAATGTTGATGTTGGCAATGCCACAATCTGAACCTTTGGCACTCAGAAAGGTCTCGGCTTCGCGCATATTAAGGGTGAACATGGCTGAGCTGAGCCCCTGCTTCACACCGTTGTGTAATGCTACGGCTTCATCAAGGTCTTTGTATTTAATGAGATATAGAATAGGAGCAAAAGTCTCTTCTTGTACAATATTATAATAATTTTCCACTTCAGCTAAAGCAGGACGCACGTAAAAGCCGTCTTCATCAAGCACTTCACCACCATAAAGAACTTTGCCGCCTTCTTTCTCAATTTCTTTCAGAGCATTTTGCATCATGTTGATGGCATCCTGATCAATCATGGGGCCTACCAGCGTACTTTCATCCAGAGGATCTCCTATAGTAATATTCTCATAGATACTCATCAATCGTTTTTTCACCTGGTCATACACCGATTCGTGAATAATTAACCGGCGGGTTGAAGTACACCGCTGCCCACATGTTCCAACGGCTCCAAAAACTGTTGCCCGAATAGCCATTTCAAGATCTGCATTATCTGATATGATGATGGCGTTATTTCCGCCTAATTCCAGAATGGTTTTACCAAGCCGGGATGCGACTGTTTTACCCACTTCTTTACCCATTCGGGTAGAGCCGGTAGCAGAGATCAGCGGGATCCGAGTGTCTTCTGTCATCCATTCCCCAATTTCCCGGCCTCCTGTTACCAGGTTGAAAATTCCATCAGGCAGATCATTTTCTTTTAAAACCTTAGCAACAATTTTTTGAACGGCAACTCCGCAAAGTGGTGTTTTCTCTGATCCCTTCCAGATCATAACATTTCCGCACACAGCGGCGATCATTGCATTCCAGCTCCATACGGCCACTGGGAAGTTAAATGCGGAGATGATACCCACAATTCCCAGCGGGTGCCACTGCTCGTACATGCGATGTTGGGGCCGCTCACTATGCATTGTATTACCATAGAGCATTCGAGACTGACCTACTGCAAAATCACAGATGTCGATCATTTCCTGCACTTCGCCTAAACCTTCTTGGTAGACCTTGCCCATTTCGTAGGTTACCAGTTTGCCTAAAGGCTCTTTGTATTCGCGTAGTTTATCTCCAATCTGTCGAACAATTTCTCCGCGATGTGGAGCCGGCATATTGCGCCAAACCTGGAAGGCTTTTTGAGCTTCCTCAACAACTTCGTCATATTGCTTGCGCGTAGTAATACCTACGGTTGCTATCTTTTCACCATCGGTTGGGGTAAAACTACTGATGGTTTCTTTACTTTCGTGATGTTTTCTGCCGGTACTAGTTCCAGGATTTATACCTTCAATGCCTAATGTTTTCAGAAACTCCATAACTATTATTTTTGCTCTAATTTTTGAATCAAGATAGGGAAGTAAGGAGTCAGAATACAGAACTCAGAAGTCAGTTTATATGCTGTATTCTAAGTTCTGTATTCTGTATTCTTAGAATATGAGAAAAGCATCTAACAACGAGATCAAACTCCTTAGAAAACTGAACCGTAAAAAGTACCGTGAAAAAGAACTGCGGTTTATAGTGGAAGGAGAGCGTGCCGTTGAACAAGTGATAGAAAATGGATTGGTTGAAGTGGAGACGGTGTTTGTGGCGGAGGGGAAAGCTGTTAGCTCCCAGCTTTCAGCTTTCAGTGTTTGGGTTGAGCCGGAGGTTTTTGATGAAGTAGCGGATACAGAAAATCCCCAGGGTATTTTGGCTGTGTGTAAGATGCCTGATGAAATTGACCCAGAAGAATTAGCAAATGAAAGTGGAATCATTGTAGTAACTGATGCCATTCAAGATCCCGGCAATATGGGTACGATCTTGCGAACAGCGGCTTGGTTTGGAGCTAAGGCCTTGATTGCGGGAAAAGGAAGTGTGGATGTCTATAACCCAAAAGTTGTTCGAAGTACGGCAGGTGCTACGGGTAGTATTCCTATTCTGTCGGGAGACCTGGAAGAGATTTTACGTGAAATGGAAAAATCCGGATGGGAAATACTGCTACTGGATGGAGGAGGAGGAAGTATAAATCTGGGATCGGTTCAACCCAAAGAAAAAACAGTCTTAGTTGTGGGAAATGAAGGCAATGGTATTAACGAAGTATTGCTGAATACAGGCCTTAAGAAAGTGAAAATTGAATCCGCCGGAAATACAGAAAAAGTTGAAAGCCTGAATGCAGCTGTGGCAGTCAGTATTGCTTTGTGGGCAGTAGCTACCAAATGATTAATTTTAAATGTTGAATGTTAAATGAGGGAGCCATTTAACATTCAACATTTAGCATTTAAAATTACCTTTTCACCACCGCCAGTGTACAACGCGAAGTACAAACCAGCTTTTTATTTTCATCTTTGATCTCACATTCCCAAACCTGAATTTTTTTGCCAACATGAATCGGTTTAGCTGTTCCTGTTACTTTTCCACCTAGTTTCACTGAACGGATATGATTGGCATTGATCTCTACACCAACTACGGTTTTATCAGAGCCATCCAGTAAAAACCAACCGCCAACCGAGCACAGAGTCTCTGCCAATGCAACCGAAGCTCCGCCATGTAACACTCCAAATGGCTGCACCGAATTCTCATTTACGGGCATGCTTGCTTCAACTTTATTCATTGCAACATGTCTGAATTCTATTCCAAGTGCATGTCCCATATGCTTATGCTCGAAGTTGAAGTACATTTCTGCTTTTTCTTTAAGAGACTCTTCAATAAACATAAAACTTGAATTTGATTAACGGTGTTAAGTTATTAAAATAAAGGTATGGATTCACTTTCAAATGAAAGATGAAAGTGTATATTAGTCATATCCGAGAACATGATAGGAAAATATTATGAAATACGAACCGACCACAATTTTATCAGTTGTTGAAAAAGGCAACGAAAACAATAAAACGGGAATCTATTCTGCCGTAAAAAGAAATGGTGAATGGATCGAGACTTCCATCGATGATTTCAGGCAAATGGTAAGAGACCTTGCTCTTGGAATGTATGAGTTAGGGGTTCGAAAAGGAGATAAAGTCTCCCTTCATGCTGAAAATTCTACGGAGTGGCTAATTATAGATCAGGCCATTTTATCTCTTGGTGCAGCTGTCGTACCTATTTATACTACCCAACCCGGAGAGCAGATCAAGTATATTTTGGAAAATTCAGAATCGAAAGTTCATTTTGTCTCAAATGATGAAGTATTCGCAGAGACAAAACCTCTCATAAAAGAGATAGATAGTATAAAAGCTGTGGTATCGATTCTTGGCTCCAATCATAAAAAACTGCGCACATTTGATGAAATTCTTGAGATGGGACACAAAAAAGGGGAGGAGGAACCTGCTTTATTTGAAAAGCTCAGGAATGAAGTAGAGCCTGAGGATTTGGCTACACTTATCTATACTTCCGGTACAACAGGCGTTCCCAAAGGAGTGATGCTTACTCACAACAATATAGCCGGTAATGCTCTCGCCGCGCATGAGATTTTTCCTTTCGACACCGATGATTATGATGAACCCAAGGTTCTTTCCTACCTGCCGCTTGCTCATATGTTTGAACGAACGGCATCCTATATCTATGCTTATGTTGGCGTTCCCGCCTATTACGTTGAAGATGTAGATCAGATCAAAGACGATTTTGCTTCTGTTAAACCGATCTACCTGGTAACCGTGCCGCGATTACTTGAAAAGATCGTTACAGGTATCAAAGTTAAGGGACAAGAAATGAGCGGGCTCAAAAAGCAGCTTTATTATTGGGCCGTGAATTTAGCTGAAGAATATGACCCTGAAAACCCACCGGCAAACTGGAAATGGAAGATCGCAGATAAGTTAGTTTACGCGAAGATCCGTGAACTCTTTGGCGGACGAATGGTAGGATTCAATGTAGGCGGGGCTGCTCTTTCACCCAACATAGCACGGTTTATAAATGGTATCGGAATCTATTGTGGTTTGGGTTACGGGCTTACGGAAACATCTCCTGTATTAACGGGACCTCCAAGAGGAGAACTACGAATCGGTTCTTCAGGGAAGCCCATTGCAGATGTAGACATTAAGATCGCAGAAGATGGTGAAATTTTGGCCAAAGGTCCCTGTATCATGAAAGGGTATTACAAAATGCCGGAGAAAACAGAAGAAGCGATTGACAAAGATGGTTGGTTTTATACCGGTGATATTGGTCACCTTGATGAAGATGGTTGGCTATTTGTTACCGACCGTAAGAAGTCGTTATTCAAACTGTCAACCGGCAAATACGTAGCTCCACAACCTATCGAGAATGCCTTGGTAAACAGCGGATTTATTGAACAGGCGGTAGTTGTAGGAAGCGAGCATAAGTTCTGTGGTGCACTCATCGTACCCAATTGGGAAAACATGAAAAAGCGTTTTGAGACCAAGGGGCATGAATTTCCAAAAGAGAACATCACCGAAAATGACTTTGTGGTTAAACGTATACAGAAAGAAGTGGATAAGGTGAATGAGGACCTTTCAAAATGGGAAAAGGTGAAACGGTTTAAGCTCCTGGAAGATCAGTTTACTATTGAGGATGGCGAGATCACCCCAACACTTAAGGTTAAGCGAAATGTCATCAACGAAAAATATAAAGAGCAGATCGAATCTATTTACGCGGATGAAGATTAATACTATCTGTGGAGATCAAGTTATAATTGAAAATTTATTGAGAGTTTAGAAATGAGTACAAGAAAATATTCCATCAAGAAAGTAGCGGTTTTAGGGTCAGGGGTTATGGGAAGCCAAATTGCAGCCCATTGCATAAATGCGGGTCTTGAGGTTGTCCTATTGGATCTTAAATCGGATGATGAGAACAGGCCCAATAAAATGGTGGAAGAGAGTCTACAGAAAGCAACAAAAATGAAACCGTCTCCCTTTGGGAAATCTGAATTTGCTAAACGTATTGAAATAGGAAATTTCGAAGATGATTTTGACAAGCTGAAAGATGCTGACTGGATCTGCGAGGTTATTATTGAAAAAATGGACATCAAAAAAGATATGATGTCGCGCATTGAAGACATTCGCAAACCGGAAACCATTGTAAGTTCTAACACTTCCGGATTACCAATTGGTGAGATCAGCGAGGATTGCAGTGAAGACTTTAAAGCTCATTTCCTGGGAACACATTTCTTTAATCCGCCCCGTTACATGAAGCTTTTGGAGGTGATTCCTACAGAAACCACCTCAGATGAAGTGACTGAATTCATGCATCGTTTCTGCGAGAAAACCCTTGGCAAAGGCGTGGTGATTTGTAAGGATACTCCCAATTTTATCGCCAACCGAGTTGGAATTTTCTCCATTGCCAATATTATGCCTTATTTTTTTAATGGCGAATTTCGGGCAGAAGAAATTGATCTGCTTACCGGAACGCTGACGGGGTATTCCAAAGCGGCTACTTTTAGAACAGCGGATATGGCGGGATTGGATGTGACCAATCACGTAGCCAAAAACCTGTATCCTTCCATCCCGGATGATGAAATGCAGGAAACCTTCGATTTGCCGGATGAATTTCAAAAAATGGTAGATAAAGGAATGATTGGGAATAAAGCCGGAAAGGGGTTTTATTCGAAGCAGGATGGTGAATATTTGGTTATCAATCCTAAAACTTTTGAGTATGAATCACAGCAGGAATTAGAAGATCCGGTTTTGGAAGAAGCCAACAAGATCAATGATACGTCAGAGCGGATTAAGTTCTTGGTGAATGCTGACGGAAAGATCGGGGATTTTTTATGGAATGTGCATCGCAATCTGCTGATGTATGCTGCAAACCGAATACCTGAGATCACTGAATCTCCACTATCTATAGATCGCGCCATGCAGTGGGGTTTTAACTGGCAAATGGGGCCATTTGAAAGATGGGATGCAATGGGTATTAAAGAAACAGCAGAACGTATTCGAAAAGAGGGAAAAGACGTTCCACAAATTATTTCTGTGATGCTGGATGCTGGAATTTCTTCATTCTATAAAGACGGGAAGGTATACGATCCGGATTCAAACTCGATGGTGGATATACCACCAGAAGCAAAAGGTGAAATCAAAGTTGAGGCTCTTCGAAAAGCGAAAGACCCGGTTATGGAAAATGACAGCGTTGCTCTTCATGACATGGGAGACGGAGTAGCCTTGTTTGAATTTCACACCCCTCATTCCACCTTGGGTGCTGAGTTAGTAAAATCGCTTTATGAATCTCTAGATATTGTTAGGAAAGATTATGATGCTTTGGTGATCAGTCATGATGCCGATAATTTTGCCTTTGGTGCAAATTTGAAAGAAGCACTGACTGCTAAACAAAATGGGGATTGGGAAAGCGTGGTAGATGCGGTAAATAATTTCCAAGAAACAGCCGTTGCCTTACGTAATGCTCCATTTCCTGTAGTGGCAGCTCCGTTTGGGAAAACGCTGGGAGGAGGTGTCGAATTTTGTCTTTATTCCGATAAAGTAGTAGCGCATCATGAATTGTATATGGGCTTGGTTGAAGTGGGGGTGGGGTTGATCCCCGCTGGTGGCGGAACAACAGAGCTCCTGCGTAGAGCGATGAATAAACTGGAAGGGGAAGCCGATCCGTTGCCATTTATACGAGAAGTCTTTAAAACCATTGGTATGGCAAAAGTCTCTGAAAGTGCACATCTTGCCAAAGAGTTGGGTTACCTCCGACCTTCTGATACCATCGTGATGAACCGTGATCTTCTTATAAAAACAGCAAAAAAAGAAGCCTTGAATTTGGTTCACGCGGGATATCGTTCACCTGCAGAAACATCGATAAAAGTACTTGGGAAAACGGCATTAGCAGCTATGAAGCTGATGCTTCACGTAATGCATGAAGGAAAGTTCATTACTGATTATGATCAGGTAGTAGCGGAGCGTGTGGCCTATGTGTTGGCCGGTGGAGACCTGAGTGAAGAACAGGAAACACCGGAATCATATCTGCTGAAATTAGAGCGGGAAGCAATCCTTGAATGTCTGCAAGATGATAGAACCCTGGCCCGAATGGAGCACATGCTGAAGAAGGGAAAACCATTAAGAAATTAGATGTTAGATGAAAGACGTAAGATAATAGACAAAAAATGTGGGTCTGATATGCATAATTATAAACAACTTGAGGTATGGAAGAAAGGAATTGATTTAGCATCTGTTATTTATACTGTAACCAAGAAATTTCCTAAAGAAGAGAAGTTTGGTATTATTTCTCAAATGAGAAGATGTGTTGTTTCTATAAGTTCAAATATTGCAGAAGGTGCAGGTAGAAATTCTGACAATGAATTTCGTCATTTTTTAAATATATCTTTTGGCTCCTGTTCTGAATTAGAAACTCAATTAATTATAAGTCATAGACTGCAATATTTAGCAAAAGAAGAATTTGAAAAAATTTCATCTTATTTAGCTGAGATTCAGAAAATGATTTACACCTTAATCCAGAAATTCTCTTAAATCTTTTATCTAAAATCTTATGTCTACTAAAGAAGCATACATCGTATCAGCAGCACGAACTCCTTGTGGGAAAGCAAATAAAGGTTCATTGAGGTTTACCCGTCCTGATTCTATGGGAGGCGCAGTGGTTAAAGATCTTCTAAATCGAACCAAAGGATTGGAAGCGGAACAAGTGGAAGATGTGATCATGGGGTGTGCATTCCCGGAGGCGTCTCAGGGATTGAATGTAGCGCGTCAAATTGCCCTCCTTGGAGGATTGCCTGACTCAGTGCC
>Ga0136557_1001939_pt1 | contig 12509 bp, 9 predicted proteins | sample AntRauTorckE6832_FD_104796 | JGI IMG/M metagenome (GOLD analysis project Ga0136557, IMG submission 104796) | Saline lake microbial communities from Rauer Islands, Antarctica - Metagenome Torckler E6 #832 | ecosystem: Environmental > Aquatic > Non-marine Saline and Alkaline > Saline | place...
GTTTTGATGGTTTTCATGTGGCTTCCATAGAAGCAGGTTTTATTTGGGAAAACCGCAATAACGAATTTGACCCTAAAGCTGGTTCCTATGCTAAAACAGGGGTAGAAATGGCACATCATTTTTGGGGAAGTTCTACCAACTATCTCCGTTTCGAATCTGAATTCCGGGCTTTCACCTCTTTCTTTTTGATTCGTGAGATCACCTTTGCCAACCGGATCTCATTTCAGCATACAACCGGCTCACCTCCATACTGGAAGCTCGCGGAATTAGGAGGCGAACACACCATGCGGGGATTTCCCGAAAACCGATTTCGTGATGACAACGCTCTATTCCTGAATACGGAATTACGAACCTGGCTATTTGAGTTTCCAGAGTACAACATAAAATTAGGCGGAACGATATTCGCTGATATTGGCAGAATTTTTCCCAATGGAAGTACTTTGAGTTCTGTTTTCAATGACCTGAGGTATGTGGCGGGCTTTGGCGGAAATAGCTCTTTCTTTAACGAGAATTTCATCTTCAGGGGTGATGTGGGGTTTTATGAAGAAGGATATGGAATATATTTTACCGCCGGGTATATGTTTTAGCATGAATTGCTTTTTTTGTTGTCATCCCTGTAGATGTTAGATAATTCGTTGACAAAAGTATTTTTAAAACCATCAAAGTCCTGTCCTGTAAAGAGAAGTCCTCCCTTGAGGGAGGTGCAGGATTTTGACGTGTCAAAATACGAGGAGGGTGTAAGCTAAGGCTACCGTTGCTTTTTGTGCCTATGAATTAACTATAGCCCATGATTTTTTTCGATTCGAAAATAGTAAGCCTTGGTACCAACACCTCTCACAACAAATCAGGAACAACTGATTTGTTGATCTCTCCTCAAAGAGAGACTTTTTCTGGTCAGTTGAACTAAAATTGTCATTGAATTAACTGACATCTACATGGGGTGACAACTCTTTTAGAGGCATATTGGCAAGTTTGCTATCTTGGTGACAACACTATGGATGGAACTCAGGTTAACTAAACTACTCTGCACTGAAAGTGCAGAGGTTTGGGTTGAGACTGAAAGTCTCGGGTTCTTCACAGCATAGGTCATCCTGAAAATACCTTTGAAGTACCTTGCCTTTTGCGATGCATCAGCGTTGGTTCTATGCAAATACGGAGCCAGTGGAGAATTTTCCCCCGATAAAATTTCTATTCCTAAATAGAAAAGGTTCTTCGTGGGCACCCTCAGAATGACTTTTTGTAGCGTGGGGGTTTCGGAGCGCAACTCAACCCCAAATACAGAATTAGATTTTTTTGAAATACTAAAGTGCAGGGCTTTAAATCCTGGGCTGGGACCTATAAAAAAAGCCTTTCTGTGTTGCAGAAAGGCTTGAAGATAATAAATATTCGAATCGCTTTTTTACCAGCGCAGCAGGTTGATCTTGCTTACATCTACCGTCAGATTATTCCTGAAAATCGCAATAATAATAGCTAGTCCAACCACGGCTTCAGCGGCTGCCACTGCAAGGGCAAAGAATACAAGGATAAGTCCATCTATATTGCCGTGATGACTTGCGAAAGCTACCAGCGTTAGGTTTACCGCATTCAGCATAAGCTCTACACACATAAAAATCACGATGGCGTTACGGCGAATTAAAACACCAATAATGCCAATGGTAAACATGATAGCACTTAATCCTAAAAACCAGTCAATTCCTATCATAATTAGATCTCTTCTGTTCTTTTAATTTTATGCTGGGCTATCATCAAGGCACCAACCACAGCGGCAGTTAGCAAAATAGCTGTCAACTCAAATGGCAGTAAATAATCAGTGAATAGCACATCACCTACGGCTTCAACCGTTCCAACCGCGGCCATATTTTCTGAAATGGCCGGCAACATCTCCGTAACACCAGCAAGGCTGTAAAAAACCTGTCCCATAATACCAACGGCAAGGAAAAAGGCTATGAAATATTTTACTCGGAATTTATCAAAAAGCTTTTCCTCATCCTGAACATTCAGAAGCATGATAACAAATAGAAAGAGAACCATGATGGCGCCGGCATAAACTAATATTTGGATGACGGCTAAGAATTGGGCGTTAAGGATCAGAAAAATTCCTGCCAATGAAACCATATTCAATACCAGGAATAAGGCACTATTGACAACATTTCTGTTGATGATCATAGCCAAGGCCGAACCCACAGCTAAAACGGCTAACATGATAAATAAGTAAACGGTCATAAATAAACTGTTTTGTGAGCGCCAAAGGTAGCCATATTTGGCTCCGCCTTCAAGAACGAGACACTCAATTTTTACGATTTATGAAAATTTTTCTCCAGAAGTCAGTGAAATAATTTTCAATAGCTGTTTAAAGTTCAAATATTAAATGTAATCTAGATCCATACTCTGGCTTATTGCCGGGATTGATTCAAGATTATACCAAGTAATAGGCCACCCCTATTCCACCTACTAACCAGCAGTAATAGGCAAAATAATGAAAACCCTTCCTCTTAAGGATAATAATGAGATACTTGAGTGCATAATAGCCAGAAATAAATGCGGCCAAAAACCCTACTACTAAATTCATAAGCGCCGCATCTGATAATCCCACTTCTACCAACTCTGTTACTTCAAGCAGCATAGCACCAGCAATAACGGGTATGAGCATAAGGAAAGAAAAATTAGCGGCCTCCTCCCTTTTCACCCCAAGCCATAACGCCGCAGATATAGTAGATCCTGAGCGACTTACTCCAGGGATCATCGCGAAAGACTGAGCGATCCCGATCATAAAACTGCGACTCAGATTCACATTCTTTGGAGTCTCACCCACGAAACGTGTAGAAAATAAAATGAGCCCTGTCACAATCAGCATTACTGAAACCAACAGTGGTGAAGAGAATATACCTTCGATCTGATCTTTAAGTGTAAACCCGATAGCCATAGCGGGAATCATACTAACCAAAATAAAGCCAATGAGTTTTACATTTGGATCACTTTTTTGTTGGGATGGACTTTTAAAGAAATTCAGACCTGAAACCATTAAATTCCATATGATTTTCCTATAGTAGATCAAGATGCTGCACAGGGTTCCAAAGTGAACCACAACTTCAAAAGTTATACCTGTTTCTACATCTACACCTAAAATTTCTTTCCCCAATACAAGGTGCCCTGAGCTGCTTATTGGTAAAAATTCAGTAATTCCTTGAATAATGCCTAATAAAAAAGATTGTAAAACGTCCATTTATTATATTTGTTCACTTTTTTAAGGCGAGAAAATAATCATATCATCAGCTAATACTAAAAAAAAAGAATTATAAAAATGAGTGAATACGCAATTGACATGGAGGCGCTTACTAAAAGAATAGAGACCGAAAGTGCCTTTATAGACGACATTCGTAAAGAGTTAGACAAAGTAATTATTGGACAGCGTTACATGATCGACCGGCTTTTGGTAGGATTACTCACAAATGGCCACGTACTGCTTGAAGGCGTTCCCGGTCTTGCAAAAACACTAACCGTCTCGAGCCTCGCACAAGTTTTAGATACCGCTTTTCAGCGCATCCAGTTTACACCCGATTTACTGCCTGCCGATCTGATAGGTACGCTCATCTACAACCAAAAGGAAGCCGAGTTTTTGGTGAAGAAAGGTCCCATCTTTGCGAATATCATATTAGCTGATGAGATCAACCGTTCGCCGGCAAAGGTTCAAAGTGCTCTCCTCGAGGCCATGCAAGAGAAACAAGTCACCATTGGAGAAACAACCTTTAAACTTGACGAGCCCTTTCTTGTTTTAGCTACTCAGAATCCGGTGGAGCAGGAAGGAACCTATCCCCTGCCCGAAGCTCAAGTTGACCGTTTTATGCTGAAGCTTAAGATCAGTTATCCTACTGAGAAGGAGGAAATGCAAATTATGAGGATGCAAGCCAAAACGGGAAAGAAAGAAGAGCTTAATAAAGTAGTTGATCCTGCCAAAATTCTTGAAGCACGGCAGATCATCAATGAAATTTATATGGATGAAAAAGTAGAGCAGTACATTGTAGATCTGGTATTTGCTACCCGGAAACCAAAGAATTACAACTTGGATGATCTCGAAGATCTGATCAGTTTTGGAGCCTCCCCAAGGGCTACTATCAATTTGAATCTTGCCTCAAGGGCACAAGCCTTTTTAGAGCATCGTGCCTACGTGACACCTGAAGACGTTAGAACTATTGCCATGGATGTTTTACGACACCGCATCATTCCAACGTTTGAGGCTGAAGCTGAAGACATTACACCGGAAGATATTGTTACCAGAATCATGAATACGGTTCAGGTGCCTTAAAAGAAAATCATCAAATCTTATTTATAAAAAAGGCGCTATATAAGCGCCTTTTTTATTTTTACTATATGTTTTACTGCTCGTCATTCTGTTGCTCTTTATTCTTTTTTTTCCGCTGATCGTACACAATGGGAACTATAAAAAAAGAAAAAGCAATGATCGTAATAACGATACTAAATAGGTCTACTTCCATCTTTCAAAATGTTAAATACAAGGTTAGCCCGCCAAAAAATACTAATACGGTCTCGGCTGGGAGTGTTTTTTAGAATTGAAAGAAATCACAAACCGAAATAATGATATGAGGTCTGCAATTTAAGATAGATTATAGATAAGTATGGAAGGGAAAGATCAATTTTGAGACGTTTTGGCTGTTAAACCTGTTCTTAGAATAGTTAAATAAATAAACTGCTAATCTTTTGCTGTCAGCCTTTTTGAAAGATGACTGCCTTTGGTCTTCATCTTCAGTATTCTCAAAACCCGGAACCGGCACCTGCTTTGCAGTATTAATGGCAGCCTTGCCGTGCGGTTTTTGTAAAAAAAAGAGGTGATGCTCAGGTAGAGCATTTGGCACTTCACTGGCATGAATTTTAACAGATTGATCTTCAACGAATGAATAAGCCGGGGTAGCAATTAAGTAGCCCAATGCCACTATTAAAGCTAATATAGAAAGGTATATGGTGCGAATTTTTTTCACAGTATAATAATACGAAAATCTACTTAATTAGTTTAGAATCATAATTAACAGGTATAAAAAAACCCCGCATAATTATTATGCGGGGTTTTAATTTATTTAAGAGGATTGAAAATTATTCTTCTTCGTCAGAAGCTTCTTCCTCTTTTTTCTTAGTGTCATCAGCTTCTTCAGCTTTCGTTTCTTCTGCTGCTTCTTCAGCCTCAGCTTCTTCTTCAACTTCAGCTTCTTCTTCAACTTCAGCTTCTTCTTCAACTTCAGCTTTTTTCTTCTTAGCCTTTGCTTTATCAGCTTTTTCTTGAGCTTCTGCTTTTTCTTTTTCTTCCATGTCTGCTTTTAAAGCCGCCAATCCTGACATTTCTCCCAGTGTTGGAGCACCAGTTTCCATATCCGAATCTGCTACTTTTTTCTTGGCTTTTTTGGCTTCAGTCTTATCAGAATCAAGCTGACTCAATTCAATAGACTTGCTTGCTTCATCGAAGTCAAGAACGAAAGCGTCTTCTATCTTGTCGCCTTCTTTATATTCGGCTTCAGTAGATTTGCTGAAATTCAGGAATGCTTCAGCTCCGAGAGGAAGCTTCACAAATACGCCTTTATCAGTAGTTTTAACTACTTCACCTTCAACTTTGTTGCCGGGTGCGTATTCTTGAGCATATTTTTTCCAAGGATTGTCTTCCACTTGCTTGTGGCCAAGGGTGATTCGACGGTTGTCGAAGTCTACACCTAAAATTACAACCTCGATTTCCTGGTCTTTATCAACCACTTCATTTGGATGATCAACTTTCTCAGTCCAGCTTAAGTCAGAAACGTGAATCAAGCCGTCAATACCGGGCTCAAGCTCCACGAATACTCCAAAGTTGGTGAGGTTTCTAACCACGCCGGTATGTTTTGAACCAACAGGGAAGCGGTCTAGGATATCGGCCCATGGATCGTCTTCCAATTGCTTAACACCAAGCGAGATCTTTTTCTCTTCTTCGTTGATATTCAACACAATACATTCAATAATATCATCTCTCTCAACTAATTGAGACGGATGCTTGATGTGTTGTGTCCATGACATTTCTGAAATGTGAATAAGGCCTTCAACACCTTTTTCAAGTTCAATAAAAGCACCGTAATCAGCTATAGAAACTACACGGCCCTGAACTTTATTTCCTTCAGGATATTTTTCGTTGATCTTCTCCCATGGGTGAGGCTGTAATTGCTTCAATCCAAGAGACACTCGCTTGCTCTTCTCATCAAAATCGATGACAGCAACATTCAAGCGCTGGTCAAGCTGAACGATCTCGTGTGGATCGTCAACACGTCCCCAAGAAAGATCTGTGATGTGTAGAAGTCCGTCAACACCACCAAGGTCGATAAATACACCAAAGTCGGTGATGTTTTTAACAGCACCTTCAAGTACTTGTCCGGCTTCAATAGTTTCGAGGATTTCCTCACGTTGGTCTTCAAGGTCAGACTCAATAAGAGCACGGTGAGATACAACTACGTTCTCAGCAGCCATATTTAATTTAACTACCTGGAATTCCATAGTTTTACCTACATAGGCATCGAAGTCTCGTACTGGACGAACATCAATCTGAGATCCTGGAAGGAAGGCATCAATACCCATCACATCTACAACCATACCACCTTTGATACGTCGTTTGATATAACCTTCAATGATAACCCCATCATCGTGAGAAGCTTCAATTTTTTCCCAGGCTTGTAATATATCAGCCTTACGTCGGGAAAGAATGAGCTGGCCTTCTTTATCTTCAACGCGATCAAGAAATACTTCGATCTCATCGCCCGCTTTCATTTCTTCGAGGGCTTCATTAGAGAATTCATTTACCTGGATAATACCTTCGGACTTAAACCCGATATCCACAACCACGTATTTCTCATCAACAGAAACAACACGGCCTTGTACAATTTCTTTTTCTTCAATTTCATTGAGGGTATTTTCATACATACCCACCATCTCATTGTACTCATCATCAGAGTATTCATCAGAGGGGCGTTGCAGATCTTCCCACTTGTAAACATCTCCTTCTACATCTCCAGAAAATACATGGGTAAGAGTTTCTTTTCTCTCTTCTTTAGCCGCTAATTCAGATTCACTCTCTGTATCATCTTCATCTTCATCTGTAACTTCTTCTTCGGATGATTCAGTTTCTTCGGCTTCCTCTACAGTCTCTTCTGCCGCTTCTACATCTTCTGTTGCTTCTTCTTCAGCTTCAGCTACTTCTGTAGTCTCTTCAACCGTTTCTTCGGCTACTTCTTTTTCAGTTTGTTCTTGTTTTAATTCTTCAGTCATTATGTATTGGTTATTGGTTTACCTCACAATTGACTTTCAATTGTGGGATAAGTTAAGGTTTATTTTTAGTCTGTTATGACGGTGTCAGTTCTTTAATCTTATGGCTTATGAAAGCAACTTGTTCCTTGAAAGACATTTTTGAAGTATCAACTAAAATAGCGTCTTCCGCTTTTTTGAGAGGATCTGCACTCCGGTTGGAGTCAACTTCATCTCTACTGGCCAAATTTTGTTTCACTTCTTCGAGTGTAACATCTTTGCCCTGCTGCTTTATTTCATCGAACCGGCGTTTTGCCCGTGTTTCCAAATCTGCAACCATATAAAATTTAAGCTCAGCATCCGGAAATACAGCTGTTCCCAAATCTCTTCCGTCAGCAATGTAAATATCGTGTTTTACAACATCGCGCATTAATGCATTTACATAAGCCCTGACATCAGGATTCGAAGCAATTTCACTTACGTTCTCAGAAACTTCCATGCTGCGAATGGCATCACTAACATCACGGCCATTTATTACTACATGAAAATTTTCTTTTTTGAAATAAAAGGAAATCTCACTTTCTTCAAACTGTTCAAAGAACTGTTGATAATCTTTTTGGCAATTCAAATAAACTAATGTCGCCAAGCGATACAATGCCCCTGAGTCAAGAAATTGAATCTGAAGTTTTGCCGCTACGGCTTTAGCTGTTGAACTTTTACCCGATCCTGCGGGCCCATCGATTACCACTATCATAACAGATCGGTTAAATTAAACTTATATTGGTAATTATTCAATCATTTCTTGTTTAATATTTTCATAACTCTTAATTTTGGTTTCTCGGAAAAATTCGAGGAATAATTAATTTTAAAAAGCATATTTCGCAATGCCAATAACCAAACAAGCTAAAAAACGTGTTCGCCAGGCTGAGAAGCACAGAAATCATAACCGTGCACGACGCTCTAAAATGAGAGAACTGGTTAAAAAAGTTTACCAGATTTCGGATAAAGCTGAAGCTGAAAAAGCACTGAAAGATGCAGTGTCTTACCTCGACAGGATGAGTGTCAAAGGAATTATCCACCAAAATAATGCGGCTCGCAAAAAAGCTCGGCTTACAAAGTACGTAAATAACTTATAAGCTATTAAGCAATGGCCAACCCTGAATCGAAGGCATTACTTGTAATTTTGGATGGATTCGGGTTGGCTGAAAACCCAGCTGTCAGCGCTGTTGATAAAGCTGACACCCCTTTTATAGATTCGCTCTTCAAAGAATGCCCGCACTCAAAACTATCGGCCAGTGGCGAAAATGTAGGTCTTCCTGATGGACAATTTGGCAATTCCGAAGTTGGACACCTTAATATCGGAGCTGGTAGAATTGTTTGGCAGGAACTCTCCCGCATTAACAAAGCGATCAAAGATGGTTCTTTTTTTAAGAATGAAGAACTACTGAAAGCCGTAGATAAAGCAAAGTCCCGAAATAAAATTCACCTAATGGGTCTTTTTTCGGATGGTGGGGTTCATAGTCATAGCAACCACCTATTTGCCCTCCTCAAACTTTGTAAAGAACACGGGGTTGAGAATGTAAATGTACATGCCTTTACTGATGGTAGGGATACCTCCCCCAATGGCGGTATTGAATATGCCCGCGAGTTTGAAGAACAAGCAAATCAGATCGGAGCTGGAAAACTGACTTCCATTATCGGTCGTTATTATGCAATGGATCGAGATAACCGTTGGGAACGAATCCAAATGGCCTACGACCTGTTAGTACATGGAAAGGGCAGAAACTTCAGTTCTGCTAAAGAAGCTTTTCAATCGTCCTATGATGAAGGAGTCACTGACGAGTTCATAAAACCCGTCTTGTTAGACGACTCGGAGCAATCAAGAATTCAGAAAGGCGATGTTATCATCTTCTATAATATTAGAGGAGACAGGGCTCGACAAATTTCAAGAGCACTTAACGAACCGGATTTTAACGAATTTGAGGTAGCTGATTTAGCCCCGCATTACACTACTTTCACTTCGTACGATGCTACATTTGATTTCGCACACGTTGCTTACCCACCCCAGAAACTTACTAATACTATGGGTGAATGGATCAGTAGCAAAGGGTTGAAACAATTTCGTATTGCAGAAACTGAGAAGTATCCGCACGTTACTTATTTCTTCAATGGGGGCGTTGAAACGCCCAACAAAGGCGAAGATCGAATTGTAATACCAAGCCCAAAAGTGGCTACTTATGATCTTCAGCCAAAAATGAGTGCTAATGAAGTCGCAAACACCCTGATTGATAAATTAAGCACTGAAACCTATCATTTTGTAGTACTTAATTTCGCTAACCCAGATATGGTAGGGCATACAGGCGTTATGGAAGCTGCCATCAAAGCCGTCGAAACTATAGACAGAGAGCTTAAGAGAGTTATTGAAACAGCAAATAAACATGGCTATCGTTCACTAATTATCGCAGATCATGGCAATGCCGATTGTATGATTAAAGAAGATGGCAGTCCTCATACTGCACATACCACAGCCCTTGTCCCAGCAATTATTGTAAATTATCCAACAAATATCAGTTTACAAGATGGTATACTGGCAGACGTATCTCCAACGCTCTTAAAGCTTATGGGGATTGAGCCGCCACAAGAAATGACTGGCTCTGCATTATTTTAGCAACTCTCAACGCATTTAGTTTGCATTTACTAACCCGCCCTACTACCTTCGAGTAGCGATGAACTAAAGTACAAATTAGTACGTTTTTTTAGTCGGAACAGAAATTTATTTATATCAAAAAAGGCAGAAGGTATTCGTCAGATGGAGGGAAATTTTTCAAGTAAAGTCCGAGATGTGATCACGTTCAGTCGAGAGGAAGCTCTCAGGTTGGGACATGACTATATCGGTACTGAGCACCTGATTTTAGGAATCATTCGTTTAGGTGACGGCGTTGCTGTTCGGATTTTAAAGAATTTAGATTGCGATCTTTTTAAGCTAAAGAAAACTATCGAAGATACGGTTCGCGGAACCGGCGGCTCCGTTCAGGTTGGTAATATACCGCTCACTAAACAAGCCGAAAAAGTACTGCGGATCACTTACCTTGAAGCAAAATTATACAAAAGCGATACCATTGGTACTGAACATCTCTTACTCTCTTTGTTAAGAGATGATGAAAACATTGCAGCTCAAATCTTGCAGCAATTCAGTGTTTCTTATGATGCTGTACGTGAAGAGCTGGACCTTATTATTTCAGGAAAATCTCGCGATGATAAACAAAGTGATGCGTCATCCTTACAAGCGAGTGCTTCTGCCTCAAAAGGACCATCAGGGTCAGGAAGTTCAAGGGAAAAGAAAATGGAAAAATCAAAAACCCCGGTACTAGACAACTTTGGCCGAGACTTAACCGAATTAGCCGAAGAAGGTCGACTCGATCCAATTATTGGACGGGAAAAAGAAATTGAACGCGTAGCCCAGGTACTAAGCAGGCGTAAAAAAAATAACCCGGTTTTAATAGGTGAACCCGGGGTTGGAAAAACTGCAATTGCAGAAGGCCTCGCCTCAAGAATCATTGAGAGAAAGGTATCTCGGGTACTTTATGATAAACGAGTAATCGCATTAGATCTTGCAGCTTTAGTTGCCGGTACAAAATATCGTGGACAGTTTGAAGAGCGCATGAAAGCGGTTATGACTGAACTTGAAAAAACCGACAACGTAATTCTCTTTATTGATGAGTTGCACACCATTGTTGGGGCTGGTGGAGCAAGTGGCTCCCTTGATGCCTCCAATATGCTAAAACCAGCTCTTGCCCGTGGAGATGTTCAGGCAATTGGTGCAACCACACTAAATGAATACCGTCAGTTTATAGAGAAAGACGGCGCCTTAGAACGACGTTTCCAGAAAATCATGGTTGACCCAACTACCCCAGAGGAAACCATTGAAATTCTAAATCAAATCAAGTCAAAATATGAGCAGCATCATAGCGTAAGATATGTGGATGATGCCATTCAAGCTTGTGTTAAACTCACTGATCGATATGTAACTGATCATTTTTTACCCGATAAGGCAATTGACGCCCTGGATGAAGCCGGAGCTCGAGTTCACTTGTCAAATATTACCGTACCTCAAAATATTATTGACCTTGAAGATGAAATTGAGTCTACAGGACAAGAGAAAAACTCAATGGTCAAAAAGCAGCGCTTTGAAGAAGCTGCCCGCTTGAGGGATAAAGAAAAGAGATTAATTGAAGATCTTGAACACGCAAAACAACAGTGGGAAAAAGAAGCTGAAAATATCTTATATGATGTTAGTGAAGAAGATGTAGCCTCTGTTATTGCAATGATGAGCGGTGTTCCCGTTAATAAGATCAGTCAGAATGAAGGACAGAAGCTTCTAAAAATGAAGGAAAGTCTTTCCGGGCAAGTGATCGGTCAGGAAGAAGCTATTGTTAAATTGACTAAGGCTATTCAACGAACCCGAGCCGGACTTAAAGATCCGTCACGACCAATTGGCTCTTTTATTTTCTTAGGGCCAACCGGCGTTGGTAAAACTGAAATGGCTAAAGTTCTATCCAAATATTTATTTGATAAAGAAGACACCCTCATTCGTATTGACATGAGTGAGTATATGGAGAAATTCTCCGTATCTCGTTTAGTTGGAGCACCTCCAGGCTATGTTGGGTATGAAGAAGGTGGGATACTCACAGAAAAAGTACGGCGCAAACCTTACAGTGTTGTTCTGCTCGATGAGATTGAAAAAGCTCACCCCGACGTGTTCAACATCCTACTTCAAGTACTTGATGATGGAATTCTGACAGATAGTTTAGGTCGAAAAGTAGACTTCAGAAATACCATTATTATCATGACTTCAAACATTGGAGCACGTGATATCCGGAATATGGGTAAAGGCATTGGCTTCGATACGAGTGATTCTCCATTCGATTACGCCAAGATGAAATCAACCATTCAGGATGCCCTTAAGAAGGTTTTCAACCCAGAATTCCTGAACCGTATTGATGATGTCATCACCTTCAAGCCCCTTGAAAAAGCAGATATCTTCCAAATCATTGATCTGATGAATGAAGAACTCTTTAACCGAATTAAAGAGCTTGGATTTGAACTCGAAGTAACCAAAGCTGCTAAAGAGTTTATAACCGACAAAGGTTTTGACCAAAAATATGGAGCACGACCTCTTAAGCGTGCCATCCAAAAATATATCGAAGATCCTTTAGCAGAAGAGATATTAGAGAATAAACATA